>ERZ772960.1752-NODE-1752-length-16788-cov-6.411283_pt1 | contig 16788 bp, 16 predicted proteins | sample MGYA00580678_ERZ772960 | MGnify/ENA primary metagenome ERZ772960 (study PRJEB29015, sample SAMEA2737930) | human oral metagenome | biome: human oral; feature: human-associated habitat; material: dental | place: China | collected 2059 ... | reverse complement strand
GTATGTTCTCATAAGGTGGTTGCAGTCGGCTTTAATACCCTTTGTTACGACGCAGCCACGCAGCGAAGCTTCAAGCGGCGTCGGGGTATTAAACCCTCCGCACGAATAAAAAAACCGCCCCCTAAGGAGCGGAGTTTTTATACGGCGGTCAGTTTGCCGCGTCTTCGGACTTGATGCCGTAGCGCTTGTTGAAGCGGTCGATGCGACCTGCGGTGTCGACGAGCTTTTGCTTACCCGTATAAAACGGATGGCACGCCGAACAGATTTCCACGCGGATGTTTTGAGCCGTCGATCGCGTTTCGATGACGTTTCCGCACGCGCACGTAATCTTTGTCAATTTGTATTCGGGATGAATTCCTTTTTTCATAATCGCTCCTTTCATTTTGCCCGGCTGCACGGCACGAGTTTACGCGCTGAGCGCAGCCACAAAACGACGACATTCTACCAATATAGTAAAAAAATACGCGCTTGTCAATTATCCGAAACGGCTGCCGTACCGGTGTTCATGGACGCAAGGAAGGCTTCGTTCGTCTTCGTCTTTCTCATGCGGTCGAGCAAAAGTTCGAGAATGTCCGCGTCTTCCATAGGATTGAGCACTTTGCGCAGCACCCACATCTTTTGCAGTTCGTTTTCGGACAAAAGCAGTTCTTCTTTGCGCGTCCCCGATTTTTTGATGTTGATCGCCGGGAAAAGTCTGCGTTCGGCAAGCTTTCTGTCGAGGTCGATTTCGCTGTTTCCGGTGCCTTTGAATTCTTCAAAGATGACTTCATCCATGCGGCTTCCCGTTTCGATGAGCGCCGTCGAAATGATCGTCAAACTGCCGCCCTCTTCCACGTTGCGCGCCGCGCCGAAAAAGCGCTTGGGCTTGTGAAGGGCGTTCGAGTCGACGCCGCCGGAAAGCACTTTGCCCGACGTCGGTACCGTTTGGTTGTATGCGCGCGCAAGACGCGTAATCGAATCGAGGAAGATGACGACGTCGCGCTTGTGTTCGACGAGTCGCTTCGCTTTTTCGAGTACCATTTCCGCAACCTGCACATGGCGAGTCGCCTGTTCGTCGAAAGTCGATGAGATGACTTCCGCTTGAATCGAGCGCTCCATTTCGGTCACTTCTTCGGGACGTTCGTCGATAAGCAAAACGATGAGGTACACTTCGGGATGATTTTTCGTGATCGCATTTGCGATCTTTTGCATGAGGATCGTTTTACCGGCTTTCGGCGGCGCGACGATCAGGAGACGCTGCCCCTTACCGATCGGATTGAAAAGATCGAGGATGCGCGTCGAAACTTCGGTCGAAACCGTTTCGAGATGCAGTTTGTGATTCGGATAGAGCGGCGTCAGATTTTCAAACGGAATTCTCGTCTGCGCGACGCGCGGTTCGTCGAAGTTCACCGACTCGATGCGCAGCAGCGCAAAAAAGCGCTCGCCCTCTTTCGGAGACCGCGTCTGCCCGTACACGGTATCGCCCGTCTTTAAATTGAAAAGCCTGATTTGGCTCGGCGAAATATAGATATCGTCGGGGCCGGGAAGATAGCTGTTTTGCGGAGAGCGCAAAAAGCCGTAACCGTCCGGCAGGATTTCGAGCGCGCCGGAGGCAAATATCGTGCCGCCGTGTTCGGTGTGCGCTTTTAAGATGACGAAGATGAGCTCCTGCTTTTTCATCGGCGCCAAATCGTCGCTCGAAAAACCGTACTTCATCGCAAGCTCTCGAAGCTGCGTCATACCCATGACGGTCAAATCGTTTATGACAAGCTTCGGTTTCGCCTCTTCGTCTCCGTCGCTCTCCATAGGAAGCGATGCCTGATTTTGGAGGGCGGCGTCGACTGCGGGATTGGAATATGCACGGTTTGAACCGTAGCGCGCAGGCTTTCGGTACGTTTGATTTGCGTTTCCGTTCCAGCGCGGACGCGATCGCCGATCCGCAAAGGATTCGTGCACTTCTTCCGTCTCCGTTTCCTGAGCCGTATCGGCTTCGTTCGCTTCTTCTTCCGCCGCCTTATCGACTTTGATCACCGCGCGGCGCCGAGTTTTAACGGTGCGTACCGGACGCGATTTTCCGCCGTCATCTTCGGCAGGCGCTTCATCGGGAATTTTTTCTTCGGTTTCACCGGAAGCGGATTCCGCCGACTCGTAAGAATCCGGTTGAGCTTCGGACTCGCTCTGTACTTTTTCCGTCTTTTCAACATCACCTGATGCGTCGGCAGTGCGGCGCTTTCGTATTGGTGCCATTAATAATTCTCCATTGCGTTATGATTTATAAAAAATGACATACTCGATTTTAGGATGAAAGTATTCCTTAGAAAAGGGATATCGAAACGATTATGCAGTAGTTTATTATTAGCGCATTTTCGGACGGTTGTCAAGCGCTTTTGTCAATCATCTTTTGTCAATTTATCGAGAATTTTCAAAACGGCAAGCACTTGACGCTTTGAAACGCGTTGACAATCCTCATCCCGTCTCAAGCATTCCGTAAACGCGGACAGCTCGTTGTAATACCAGCCGACCGGCGGTACGTTTATACCCGTCGCAACGGTAACCTCATCGTCGATGTTTACGCGAAACGCTTCGCCGCCGGCAGGATAAACGGTTAAATCGTTTCCGCTGCATACGATGACGGCGTTTTCGAATTCGACTCGCCAGCCCGCAGTGAACGGGAACGGCGCGTTGTACCACGCAGCTTCGGCGGTGACGGTGAGATTTTCATATTCGTATATGAAAGTTGCGTGTTCGGGATACGGTACCGACGTTCTGCCGTTCGCATAATAGCGCGCGTTTTCGGGCTCGCCGAACAAGCTGACGATAATATCCAAATCGTGAATGTGCAAATCGTAGGGAATAAAGCCGCTCTTTTCTTTTTCAAACAGCCACGAATCTTTCGACCACGAGGGACACTCGGAAAGCCTAAAAAAATGTGCGGAGCACGGCGCACCGTACGTCTTTTTATCGACGATTTTATGCAAGTATTCGACCGCTTTTGTAAACTGCAGTACGAGTGCGGTATACAAACGGAGACCGCGCCGTTCCGCTTCGAAAAAGAGTTCGGCGCCGTCGGCTTCGGAAAGCGCAAGCGGTTTTTCGCAGATGACGTTTTTACCGAGTGAAAGAGCGCGCATAACGAGCTCTTTATGTAAAAACGTCGGTGCGCATATATCGGCAACATCAAAAGGAACCGTCACGGCATCGAGCGATGAAAAATACGGAACGCCCCACTCGTCCGCGCGGGAACGGGCCGCGGCGTTTTTATCGACGACGGCGGCAATCGAAACTCCTTCGATATGTTTGTAATTTTGAAAATGGACGTTCCCCATGCCGCCCGCACCGACGATCGCAACGGAAATCGGCTTCATAGCGTATATCCCAGCCGCATCAAATAATCGGCGGAATCGCGCACTGCGCGGTTTACTTCGTCTATATCTTTTGCACCGTCTTTTGTAAATTCGATTTCGATGCTGAGCGGCGACGCATTATCATGTGCATCGAGGATTGAAAACAGTTTCGGAAAATCGACAAAGCCCTTACCGAGTGCGGGAAAATTCCATTCGTTCTTTTCGCCCGCTTTATCTTTTATGTGCAGATATGCGACGTTCGAAACGACGTCGGCCAGATCGGCTGCCGGATCGACGCCGCCGTAAAATATCGCATTCGCCGTATCATAATTGATCTTTACGTCGGGCAAATCGATTTCCGCAATCAACGCATCGACGGCTTTTCCGCTTCCGTGCTCTCCGTGTACTTCGATGACGAGATGCATACCGCAGCGCTTAAGCAGCGGGACGAGCGTTCGTATATTCTTTGCAACGATGGTGTTTGCCGACTGTACTTTATCCTTCAGATGCGCTTCACCTGCGGACGATACGATAAACGGAGCTTCGAAAAAATGAGCGAGGAGAATATTATCGGCAAAATCTTTCAGGCGCTCACCGTCCGAAAGATTGCAGTGCCCGCTCATGCCGACAACGCCCAGCCCCGCATTCGCAAGTTTTTCTTTAATGCGGCAGAGTTCCGAAAACGTCATGTCCGCGCACACGTGTTCCGTCCACCCCTTTGTCGCCGTCAGTTCGATGTAATGAAAGCCCGCCGCAGCGATGCCTTCGACGGCTTCGTCGAGTGAAAAACCGTGATACGTATTGGAATTGACCGCAATGATACGCTCTTTCATACTCCTCCCGCACCGAAGATATCCGAAAACCGCAGCCACGGACGCTTTCTTTAAATCCGTTATCTATATGAGAAACTGCTCGATATAGCGTTTCGACTGCACGAGACTTTTTACGATCATATCGCGCGAACCTTCGAACGAGCGATCTTCGACTTCGATGCACGCCGCTCCGTCATAGCCTACGTCGGTGAGCGCACTCACGAATTTACCCCAATCGACGTCTCCGAGTCCCGGTATTTTCGGCAGCATAAACGAAAGCGGATACGCGAGCACGCCGCATTCGGCAAGCTTGTCACGAAGCAGTTTGATATCTTTAAAATGAACGTGAAACAGACGATCGCGAAATTCATATATCGGCCGGATATAATCCATCTGCTGCCATACAAAATGACTCGGATCGAAATTGATTCCGAAATTTTCGTCGGGAATTATTTTGAACATTTCGCGCCACAGCACGGGCGACGTAAAAAGATTTTGACCGCCCGGCCATTGATCGATTCCGAACAGCATCGGACAATTTTCGATCGCTATTTTAACGTTGCGCTCTTTTGCAAATTTAACGATCGGCGGCCAGATCTTTGCGAAAAGTTCGAGATTGGCTTCAACCGGCTTTTGCGAATCGCGCCCGACAAACGTCGTCACCATATCGACCGAAAGCGAACTGCTCGCTTCGATAACGCTGTACAAGTGTTCGATCGCTTTTTCGCGCTTTGCCGCATCGCCGTCCATCGTATTCGGATAGTAGGCAAGCGACGACAACGATACGTTTTTTTGCCGGCAGTAATCGAGGATCGCCGCCGCACGCTCTTTCGTCAGCCCTTCCGTGTCGATGTGGCTCACGCCTCCGTAACGCCGTTCCGCTTTTCCCTGCGGCCAGCACGCGAGTTCGACGCACGAAAATCCCAGTTCGGATGCGACATCGATCGTCCCCTTAAAATCCCAGTCAGCCAATATCGACGATACAAAACCCAATTTCATCCGCCATACCTCCTCGATCATGAAACGCAATTTCGAATTTAATAAAATTCGACACCCGCCTTTTTAAGCGTTTTCCTTGATATGCACCGTCCGGCCCGTCTCCGACGATTCAATACTCGCAAACACCGCGCGCATCGCACTTAAAACCGACTCCCCGCAGATTTCGGGCTGTTTGCCCGCAGCGATGCAGCCGACAAATTCGTCGATGACGCCGCTCTTCGTTTGACTGTCGTTCGTCTGAATCGCATCGAGTTTATATACGATTTCTTCACCGCCGGAGGAAATAAATTTCATCGAATACTCGGGATCGTCGTAGATGCGGAGAATTCCTTTGGTACCGTACAGCACCGTCGAATTGTCTTCCTGCCCGTAATACGTCCAGCTCGCAGTCATCGTACCGATAACGCCGCCCTTCGTTCGGTATATGCATATCGCGTTGTCGTCGACGCCGATCATATTGTTGTGCGCATCTTTTTTATCGAGCGTTGCAAGGCGCGCCGTCGTTTCGACGATCGTATCGCCGAGCAAAAACTGTATCAAATCGGTTTTGTGAATTCCCAAATCAGCCATCGCGCCCATGGCCGCTTTTGTGCGGTCAAAAAACCATACGTCTTTTCCGGGATCGACGCTCCACGTTTCCGGTCCTCCGTGTCCGAAAACCGTTTGAAACGAAATGATTTTTCCGAGCGTTCCGTTTTTGACAAGTTCTCTCGCTTTGACGTGCGCTTTTGCAAGCCGCTGATTTTGTCCGATCATCAAAAATCTATCGTGCGCTTTCGCTTCCGACACCATGCGTTCGCATTCTTCGAGCGTTACCGCCATGGGTTTTTCACAGAGTACGTGCTTTCCCGCTCTGAGCGCTTCGATCGCGATCTCGGCATGCGTGTGATTCGCCGTACACACGCTCACCGCATCGATCGCCGTATCGGCAAGCATCTCTTCGCGCGTTTTATAAGCTTTGCAGGCGTACTTTTCCGCAAGCGCTTTCGCGCGCTCTTCGTTTATATCCGTAATACCGATTATCTTTGCATTGCCGTTGCTGAAATATTCGGGCAAGTGCCGCACCTGCGCGATTTTTCCGCAGCCGATAATTCCGACATGTACCATACCGTCTCCTGTGATTCGATTTGCAAGACGCCGGCGCACGTTGCAGCTCCGGCGACCGCTTCTAAAAATTGATATTTTCCGCAATACCGCATTTCAGCCGAATACCCTCTTCCTGCCGTTACGCTTCTTTTTTTTGCAGCAACACCGCTCCTATCACGATGACGCCCTTGCACGCTTCGCGGAGAAACGGAGGGACGCCGAGCAAATTCAATAAATTATTCATCACCGCGATGATGAGAACGCCGAGTACGGTGCCGCCGACGGATCCCCTGCCGCCCGACATACTCGTACCGCCGACGATGACGGATGCGATCGCATCCATTTCATACCCGCTTCCCGCATTCGCGAAGTCCATCGCACCGATGCGCGATACCTGCAAAACCGATGCGATCGCGACGAGCAAGCCCATGAGCGCATATACGCGCCGCTTTACGGTATATACGTTTATGCCGGAAAGCTTCGCCGCCCGCTCGTTTGAGCCGACCGCGTATACGTGCCTCCCGAACGCAGTCTTTTTTGAAACGACGTACAGCGCGTATGCAAAGACGAGCCAGTACACGATGGGCATAATCATCTGCCCCGCGATCTGCGCGTTTGCGATTTCGAGAAAAGGAGAAGGCACGGCGGGATTGTATCCCTGCATAAACTGCTGAGTAACCGAACGGCATATCTTCATCGTGCCGAGCGTTGCGATAAACGGAGGTATCTTTCCCGCCGTCACGATGACGCCCGTAAATTCTCCGAGCAGCAAACCTGCGATAAGCCCGAGGACGATCGCAATGCAGTATGCGCTTCCGCCGCTGATACCGAAGGCGGCAAGCAGACCGCGTCCGCTCGAATCGATAAGCACCATGACGATTGCCCCGATTGCGACGAGCGTCGAACCGACGGCAAGGTCTATGCCGCCGGAGATGATCACAAAGGCCATGCCGAGCGAGATGATGCCTATCGTCGCATTGTTGCGCAAAATATTGATCCAGTTTTGGCACCACGTCAAAAACCATTCACCGAACGAATCGAAATTAAAACCGAGCGCAAGCGTTTGAAACACGATCATCACAAGCAGCGCAAAACCGGTACTGAGCAGCGGCTTTTCCGTCCAATTCTTTTTAAACCATTGTACGCCTCGTCGCAGCGACGGCTTTTTATCGATACTCATACTGAAGCTCCTCTTTCGATTTTTTCACCCGTTGCAAGGCGCATGATCATGTGTTCGTTCATATCCGCCCCGGAAACTTCGCCGACGACGGAACCGTGAAACATGACGATTGCCCTATCGCACACCCTGACGATTTCCTGCGCTTCGCTCGAAAGCACGATGACGGCGACGCCGGAAGCCGCAAGCTTTTCGATAATTTCATAGATTTCTTCCTTTGCGCCGACATCGACACCCTGCGTCGGATTATCGAGTACAAGGACTTTAGGCTCCGTATTGAGCCATTTCGAAAGTACGACTTTTTGCTGGTTGCCGCCCGACAGATTGGTAATTAAATCGTCTCCGCTTTCCATTTTGATATGCAGATTGTGCACATGATTTTCAAAATCGTATTTTTCCCGTTTCCGGTCTATAAAACACAGCTTTCGATATTTTGCAAGCGATGCGAGCGAAGCGTTTTCAAGAATCGTCATATCTTTGACGATGGCGTTTTCCTTTCTGTTGCGCGGCAGGTAAGCGACACCTTTTTGTACCGCGTCGGACGTAGAGATGAAAGTCGTCTCTTTTCCCGCAATAAAGAGTTTTCCGTCCGCAGGCAATCCCGCTTTAAAAATCGATAAAAACAATTCGCTTCTGCCGTCGCCGAGCAATCCCGTTATGCCGAGCACTTCGGAAGCGTGAGCCGAAAAGGAAATATCGTTAAAATATTTATGATCGCCGTAGCCTTCGACACGGAGCATTTCTTTTCCGCGCATGCAAGCCTTTTTCGACCCGCCGCCTGCGATCTTGTGGCCTACCATATAATATGCAAGCTCCGCGTTCGTCACGTCCTGCGTTTTTCCCGACGCGACGACTTTACCGTCTCTTAGCACCGTATAGCTCGAACAGATATCGAGCACTTCGCCGAGCTTATGCGAAATAAAAATGATGCCGACGCCCTGAGCCGAAAGATCGCGCATCAACGAAAAGACACGCCGAATTTCCGGTTCCGTCAGAGAAGTCGTCGGTTCATCCATGATGATACAAGATGCGTTCATCATCATCGCGCGCGAAATCTCCACGATCTGTTTGTACGACGCATCGAGACTCCGCACCGGAAGGCAGGGATCGAGCGAGATTCCGATCCTGTCAAAGGTTTGCTTCGTCTTTTCTATCATCGCTTTGCCGTCGAGAAAACCGTTTTTCTTTTTCAGCTCGCGGCCGATAAACATGTTTTCATAGATCGCCAAATCGTTTATTAAATTCAATTCTTGATGAATAAATGCGATACCCGCATGCAAAGAATCGACGGGCGAAAAAAATCTCACTTCTTTTCCGTCGACGGCGATGCTTCCCGAATCGGCTTGGATGACGCCGCCGAGGATATTCATCAGCGTCGATTTTCCGGCGCCGTTTTCTCCGAGCAGCGCGTGTATTTCGCCTCCGTGTACGGAAAAAGATACGCCGTCGAGAACGGCGGCTTTACCGAACGATTTGCAGATATCCCGCATTTCAACTTTCATGCACTACCCTGTTTTATTGATTATTGATTTTTACCGAGAGCTGAAAAGGAGCTGTCGAAAAAGTAACCGACTTTTGAGACAGCCCCTTTCGATACGAAATATCAATACGGAGAACCCGCATCGAGGAAATTTTTATAATTCGTACGATCGACGATCGACGTCGGAATGATTTTTTCTTTTGCTGCAGAAGAACCGCTGAGTACGGAAAGCGCCACATCGACGGCATCACGCACCATCGCAGGGCTGTACAGCGCCGACTCGATCCAGATATCCGTATTTTTCGGCATCATGTTGAAATATTCCTGACAGCCGCCGCCTCCGGTAATGACTTTTACATCCGTGCGCTTCGCTTCGCGAATGGCCTGAATCGCGCCGATCGACGTTTCATCATCCATCGAAAATACCGCATCGATCTTTTTATTCTTTGTAAGGATATCGGTCATATCTTTCAAACCGGCTTCGCGCGTAAACTGCGTCGCATAAGTTTGAATACTCAGATTCGGAGCGATTTTGGCGACAGTATCCAAAAAGCCTTTTTTGCGGAGCTGAGCTACCGAACCGGATGTCGGCACATCGAGAATGACGACGTTGCCCGTCTTCCCGATTTTACTGACGATATACTTTGCACCTTCGGCACCCATCCCCTCGTTATCGCCGGTAACGCGGTATACACCGTCGACATTGATCACGATATCGAAATTTACGACAACGACTCCCTTTGCTACCGCCCGTTTAATCGGCACTTCCATACCCGTCCACTGCGGAAACGCGACGATCGCCTGAGCGCCCCACAAAAGCAAATCGTCAAGCTGCGTCGTCATCTCTTCGCCGTTGGTACTCGTGTAGAGTTTATACACGACTTTATCGGACAGCGCTTTACAGCGAGCTTCGGCTTCATAGGCTACCGCAGCAACCCAACCGTGCGTAACAGCCGGCGCGAGAATACCGATTTTGTACTTCTTGCCGGAAGCCGCTTTCGGAGCGGCAAACAATGAACCGGAAACGATCATCAAAGCAAGAAAAACGGCACCAATCTTTTTCATACTACCTCCCGTAAAAACTTTTGCAAAAAGCCTGCGCTTTCGAAAGTATTACAGCCGTACTAAGTACGAACACAGTTTTTATCCGGCACGCTGTTTCAGCGATACCGATCTTATGCAGTTTAGTGCGAATTCCTCCTCTTGTCAATGAAAAAATTACAAAAACATTATATTTTTTTTTAATATTGATTTTTTTGATTGAATTACATATAATATTATCAAATATATGTAATTTTTACATATATTTTTCATAGGAAATACAATTATGGGAAAAAAGACACAACCGACATACGCACAATTGGCGGCGGCGAGCGGTATTTCGGTCGCTACGATAAGCCGTATGATGAGCGGCAGCAGCAGGGTTTCGGAAAAAGCGCAGCGTAAAATCGTGCAGGCGCTGACATCGCTCGGATACAATCCGGAAAGCATTCTGCCACGTCCTGCAGCCGAAGGCAATTTTATCCTGTTCAATATACCGAATCTCGCAAATCCGTTTTACAGCTTGATTATTCAGGGTGCGCGCGACGCGGCAAAGAGAAGCGGCTATACGCTTTTAATAAACGAAGACGCGATAGACGACGCGACAATCGAAGCCTATCTTATGATGATCAAAAAAATAAAGCCTGCGGGTTTGATTATAACCAATTCCGTCTCACCGGTGATTTTAAATCGGCTCGATGCCCTCGTTCCGATCGTCCAATGCTGCGAGTGTAACGAAAACCTTTCGATACCCTTTGTCACGATCGACGACGCGGAAGCCGCAAAATATGCGGTCGAACACCTCATCTCGCTCGGCTGCAAACGGATCGCATTTTTAAACGGACCGCTGTCGTACAAATACGCGCGCAATAGACTTGCAGGCTATACGAACGCGCTCGAAAACGCCGGACGCAAAGCGGAAGCCGAACTGACGGTGCAGCTCGGAGAGATAAATTACGATATGGCACTGTCCGCAGCCTATCAGCTGCTCAATTCCTCTAACAGACCGGACGCTTTTTTTTGCAGCTCCGACGTCTATGCTGCTGCGGTTATAAAAGCTGCGAAAAAAGTAAATCTTTCCGTACCCAACGATATCGCCGTCATCGGTTTCGACAACACCGAAATCTCATCGATGTGTACGCCGTCCATCACGACGGTAAATCAGCCGCGCTACCAAATGGGCTTGGTCGGCTGCGATATGCTGACGGAGCGCATCAACGACAAAAGCCTGCCCGTGCGCGGTATGTATTTGGAAACCGAGCTTATCGTGCGTGAATCGTCAACGCGCCGCCCCGTGTGATTTTCGCATAATATGCGGCATTACAAAACAGCCGGTCAACGGATCGCATCGGATTTCAAAACGAGCGCGTCTTTGTATTCGGAAGATGCGACGGAAAACAGATCAATGTCCGGCTCTTTGTCGAGCATCGTAACCTGCCCTTCAAAATTGACGTCGCTTGCAATGCGAAGACGGGATGTCGTTATGTCGCCGGTAACGCTGCTGCCGCTGCATATTTCAACGCGCTCGGATGCTTCGAGGTTTCCGGTAACGCTTCCCGACACGATGATCGACCGCGCCGTAATCGCTTCTCCGGTGCACACCGCGTCCTTTGCGATTTCCAAGTCGCCGCTCGCTTTTATCTTTCCGTTGAATTTTCCGGTGATGATGAGTTTGTCCGAAAATTCGAGCTCTCCGTCGAACTCCGTTTCCGGTCCGAATACCGTCACATTGATTTTTTCGTCGTCGTGTTTTTCCGCCATGTTATCCTACTTCCGTTTTCGATTCCGAACGATGCAAACGATGCTCATGAGCAAAGCCGCCGCGACAAAAAAAAGCGCAAGCGCATCGCCGATTTTATTATACAGCGTTTTTCCCGCAGTGTCATCCGCGGCGGGCATCATGCCGGTTAAATACGTTTCGGTAAAGGGTTCCGCTTCGCACAAAATCTTTCCGGTACGGTCGACGATGCACGTCTGTCCCGAGGCGGTGCTCCGAACGGCGGGCACTCGATTTTCGGCGCATCGGAAAACCGCCATTGCAAGGTGCTGATTTTGGCAGCTCAGGCTTTTCGACCACGCATCGTTCGACATATTGACAAAAGCGCGCGCACCGTCTGCGACAAAGCGGCGGCAGTCGTCGCCGAACGTATCTTCAAAGCAGATCGGCACGGAAAACGAAATTCCCGCAGCGTGAAAAACGGTGCGCTCTCTTCCTTTCGCCCATAAATGCGTGTCCGCTTTTTCAAGCGCGTCGTAGAGCCACGGAAGCCGCTTTGCAAACGGCACCGTTTCCGTAAACGGCACCAAGTGAATTTTCCGATAGATTTCGGGTTCGGGCGGCACGACGTTTTTTCCGGGCGTAAAAACGAAAGCGCTGTTGTAATCGTCGGTGTGAATGCCGCCCGTATCGACGGAGTGAAAGTTTCCGATTACGAACACGGCTTTTTTTTCGTCGATAAAATGCAGCACGGAATCGACAAGATCGAATCGTCTCCTGTCGAGCCGCTTGGTATAGTGCGTCAAAATCGACGGAACGACGGCCGTCTCCGGCCACACGACAAGCGCTATGTCGGGATTTTCCGAAAGCGCACGATCCGTAAGCTTCATGAGCGTTTTAACGTCTTTTTCGTACGACGCTATATCGCCCTGCCACGGATCGGTATTGTGCTGTACCGCGCAGACTTTAATAAATTTTTCGTTTTCGTTTTTTTGCGAAAGAAGAAAAGTGCCGTACACGATAAACGCGGCGAGTGCACACGCCCAGATCGCAATACCTCGCGCGCGGCGAAAAGCCGAAGCTTTAAAGCCTGCGATATCTTTTGTTTCCGCACCGATATAGACGGCGTACAGCCATGCGGATGTAAAATCGATAAGGAAAGTAAGCGCCCACACGCCGAAAAGGGAAGCGCTTTGAATGAGGATAAGATTTTGCCACTGCGTATAACCTGCAACGCCGTAGGAAAATCCCGCGAAGCCCGTCGTTTTAAGGTATTCGTGCGAACAGAGGATGAGCCATTCGGTGATCCACGCGTGACATCCGCAAAACCTGTCTGCGATCTTCAAACATAAAAAGAGCAGCGCATACGATATAAAATATTCGATACTTATCGCCGCGGCGGCGACGGCATGAAAGGTGACGAGCCACGAAACGTACAAACAATACGAAAGCGCTCCGTATACGCCGCCCCACAGCCACACCGTTTTAAAGGACGAACGGCGGACGAGCATAAAGGCGGGAACGTACATCACCCACGCGGCAAGCGGAACACCTTTCGAAAAAATAAAACCGGGATTTGCGAGCGCAAACAAAACCGCTCCCGCAAGCGTAAAACCTATATTAATAAAAAAACGATTCCGGGCGGAATTATTTTCCGAATGCGTCATCGGTTCGTCCGCTCTTACTTGAGATTCCACAATGACTTTTTAAGCTCCTGTCCGGAACGAAACGCGGCGACGTAATGAGGATCGACGGAAAGCGTTTCACCGGTTTTCGGATTACGCGCAACGGATCTTCCCTTCCGTAAACGGGGTTCAAAAGTTCCGAAACCGCGCAGTTCGATCGTCGCCCCTTCGATAAGCGATTTTTTAATTTCCTCAAGAAAATTTTCCATAACCTGCTGAACGACGCGCCGTTCACAGTCGGATACGCGATATACCGATTCGACAAGATCGTATTTCGTTATTTTTTTCTGAGGCATATCATTCCCGGATAAAGACGAAAAAAATTCCGGCAGAAAGCGCACGTCCGCTCCCGCCGGATTTTAAAAAGATAAGCCGAAATTATTTTGCCGCAACTTCTTGAGGCGCGGAAAAAGTCACATTGAAAAGTTTTCTCATGCGGGATTTTTTGCGTGCGGCGGTATTGCGTTTTAAAACGCCTTTACTGCGCGCGGAATCGAGTTCTTTTTGAACAAGATTGTACATTTCTTCCGCTTTCTGCTGCTCTTTGCTCTGTACGGCGGCAATGAAATGCTTTACGGCCGTTCTGCAGCGCGATTTGATCGCTTTATTATGAAGGCGGCGCGCTTCGCTCTGCTTAAATCGTTTTTGCGCAGATGTCTGTTTTTTTGCCAAAGGAAACCCCCAGTTACTAACAAAAAAAATTACTGATCGTATAGTATCGAAGCGTTCGGCTTTAGTCAAGCAGCCGCATTTCGATCCGCATTTCGGGCAGGGGCGGCAAGGCGGCGCTTCGGACGGATTTTTTCGTAAATGAATACTGTGCGATTTACTGCAATATCATGCGGTCGCTCGTAAGCGCCTTTTTCTTTATGGAGCGGAAGCGCTGCACGATATCGTCCATCGTCAAATTCTTTTTTTCGTCTCCGGCTATATCGAAAATGATTTCGCCTTTGTCCATCATGATGAGGCGGTTGCCGTAGTCGAGCGCGTGCTGCATATTGTGCGTCACCATCATCACGGTGAGATTGTAGGATTCCGCAAAGCGCTTCGTCAAATTCATAACGAGGGCGGCATTCGAAGGATCGAGGGCTGCAGTGTGCTCGTCGAGCAAAAGGAGCGCGGGACGCGACATAACCGCCATGAGCAGCGTCAGCGCCTGACGCTGTCCGCCTGAAAACTGTTCGACATTGTCGGAGAGGCGCTCTTCAAGTCCCATGTTCAGCTGTTTGAGTTCGCTTCGGAAATATGAGCGTGTGCGGGCGTTCAAGCCGATCTTCAAACCCTTCCAGCCTTTTTTGCTGCATATCATCATATTGTCTTCAAGCGACATTTTCCCCGCAGTTCCGAGCAGCGGATTTTGAAAGATGCGCCCGATGTACAGTGCCCGTTTGTATTCTTCGTCTTTCGTGATGTCGCGCACGGAACCGTTCATCGAAAGCGAAATCGTTCCGGCAGTCGGAGAAAGCGTACCGGCGATGACATTGTACAGCGTCGACTTTCCCGCTCCGTTCGATCCGATTACCGTGATAAAGTCGCCCTTATTAATCGTCAAATCGATATGTTTAAGCGCCGTGTTTTCGTCTGCGGTGCCGGGATTGAACGTTATCGCAATATTTTTCAATTCAATCATGCTTCGCCTCCCGCTTTCGCCGGCCGTAAAAGATGCGATTTAAAATTCGCTTTACCTTTCAAATTGGATATGAGGAGGCACAGGATGATAAGCAAACCGGTGACGAGTTTCAGATCGTTGCTCGTCAAGCCGATCCGATAGCCGTAGCTTCTGCCTGCGAACATGAGCGCGCGGTATAAAATCGATCCGAGCAAAACGCGGAGCGTCTGCATCGAAATCTTATTTGAACGGATGATAAACTCTCCGAGCATGAGGGAGGCAAGCCCTCCGACGATGACGCCCGTACCGCTTCCCACATCCGCAAAGCCGTTGTACATTGCGGCAAAGGCACCCGAAAGGGCTGCAAGTCCGTCCCCGAAAGACACGCCGATGCCGCGGAGTATTTTCGGATCGACACCCTGCGAAACGACCATCTGTTCGTTCGCTCCGAGCGCACCCATCGTCAAGCCCATGTCGGTGTGAAAAAAGAGATCGAGGAGTCCTTTTAAGACGACGACGAAAATTATCAAAAACAAAAGGATGCCCGCTTCAGGAGGAAGTGCGGGAAAGACGCGTTCCGACCATGCGGCGCTTTTCGAAAACACCGTTTCGATGCGCAAAAACGATATGTTCGCACGGTTCGACATGACGCGGAGATTGATCGAATAAAGCATCGTCATGACGAGGATGCCGGCGAGCAGATCGGGTATGCGAAAGCGCGTATAGATGAGCGTCGTGACGATCCCTGCAAAAGCGCCGCCGAAAAATGCAAGCGAAAGTGCGAAAACGGGCGGGAGGCCGTGCAGCAAACACGCGGCAAGGATGCAGCCGCCGAGCGGAAAGGCTCCGTCGACCGTCATATCGCAAAAATTGATAACGCGGAAGGACACAAAAACACCGAGCACCATAATGCCGTATATCAAGCCTTCGATTAAAATACCGTAAATCATGCAGACTCCCCATAACCTTCTTGTAACTATTAATAGTAATATTTTTTTTCATTTATGTGAATAGGCGGTAAATCCGAAACGGCAAGCGCAGATGCGTATCCGTTTTAATACAATCGCCGCCGGTTGACAAAAGTTTTTATAGGGGTTTTTATGAAAACAAAACACATCGTGTATACTGCAGTGCTTGCGTCTCTCGTATTCGCAGGATGTCAAACCGCATCCCAAAAGGGAGCGGCTCCTTACAAAATGACGACGGTTTCCGAAAAAAACGCCGTCTTCGAAGCGGAAATCGCCTATCCTCAGTTTGCGGGATTCGACGATCTAAACTCTCTTATCAAATCGCGCACGCTCGGCGCGTACAACGATTTCAAATCGTCCGCACAAAAAACGAGAAAGGAAATCGAAAGCGCGAAGAGCGCTTCCGCCGAAAAAATTCCGCCGTTCGAATACAAAGCCGTATGCGATTCGATCATCGTAAGCGACAAGTATATTTCGATGCTCTTTACGGCGTACCGCTATGAAGGAGGCGCACACGGAGAAACGCTGCTCGATTCGATCACCTACGATAAAGCGCTGAAAAAAGAAGTGTCGATCACGGAAGCGTCCGGCTTATCGATTAAAGATATCGCAACGCAATGCAAAGATTATTTTATGAAGCACTTAAACTACGGCGGAAACGGAGCGGAAGCGCAAAAAGCGCGCACGGACTGGATCGCCGAAGGCACCATACCTGAAGCGGGCAATTACCAGACCTTCACGTACGACGGCAAAAAGCTCACCGTTTATTTCGAGCCCTATACGGTCGCGCCGTATTCCGAAGGCGTGCAGAAAGTTACGATTGCAGCGGTCCGGTAAAATTGTCCGGTACAATTTGTTAATTAATCAACACCCCCGACGCAAGCGTCGGGG
>ERZ772960.1751-NODE-1751-length-16792-cov-2.868913_pt1 | contig 16792 bp, 14 predicted proteins | sample MGYA00580678_ERZ772960 | MGnify/ENA primary metagenome ERZ772960 (study PRJEB29015, sample SAMEA2737930) | human oral metagenome | biome: human oral; feature: human-associated habitat; material: dental | place: China | collected 2059 ... | reverse complement strand
TTTCCATTTACTTACCTCTCATCCTCTCTCTAATGCCCTTTCCGCTGATAGTTCCTAAGGTTTTATTAAGGAGATACAATACAAAATCAACAGAAGACCAAGGGAAAAAATAAACTTTTCTACTCAAAAAAAGAAGTTCTTCAATTTAGTTTTGTATTTATTGCACTTGCCGATTGACTCTGCCGTCGGGAAATGACAGTAGGAGGGAAACAACCTACGTCATTTTCCTCCTACTCGATTAATCTGTAAGAATGAGTAAAATTGGGGAGAGGAGAGATCAGAATCTGATTTCCGTCAGTCCGTCGGCTGCCGCATTATATTCGGCAATCATCTGGGCCATGATTTGTCCGACCGGTTCGACCGTTCGGATCATGGATGCTGCTTGCCCGATTTCCAGTTCACCTTCATCCAGTTCGCCTTCGAAGATGCCTCGTTTGGCACGTCCCCGTCCGAGAAGTTGGGCGATTTCTTCGGCTGAGGCGCCGGCATTTTCGGCTTGCTCCACCTGACGGTAAAATTCGTTCCTGATCAGACGTGTAGGAGAAAGTTTCTTGAGTGAGAGTATCGTATCTCCCTCGTCGAGCGTAATACATTTCTGTTTGAATCGCTCGTGTGCCGAACTTTCCTCCGAAAGAGCAAAGCGCGTTCCTATCTGTACGCCTTCCGCACCTAATGCCATTGCCGCCAGCATTCCCCGTCCCGAAGCAATGCCTCCGGCAGCAATCAGCGGCAGTGAGACGGCGCGACGCACTTGCGGGATGAGGGTCAGAGTGGTCGTTTCTTCGCGTCCATTATGTCCTCCGGCTTCAAATCCTTCGGCCACTACGGCATCGCATCCAGCCTCTTCACATTTGCGTGCAAAAGCGGTGCTACTGACTACGTGTACGACTTTGATTTTGTTTCTCTGTAACAGAGGCGTCCATTTCTTCGGACTTCCGGCCGAGGTGAAAACAATTTTAACCTTCTCACGCAAAATGATTTCGATGATACGATCCATTTCGGGATAGAGTAGAGGTACATTGATTCCCCATGGTTTGTCCGTAGCCCGATGCATCTTTCGGATATGTTCTTCGAGCGTTTCCGGATGCATCGAACCGGCACCCAGCAGCCCAAGTCCTCCGTGGTTGCTTACGGCCGAGGCCAGTCGCCAGCCGCTGCACCACACCATACCGCCCGAAATCATCGGGTAGCGGATTCCGAAAAGTTTTGTTATTCTGTTCATCGCTCACTCTTTTGTAGGTAAATAATCCATTCAAATCAGCCGGTAATATTCGGCTTTTCCAATCCGTATCCTTTCCGTTTGTCTTCGATCTTAAGCCAGAAGCCCATAACGAGTGCCAAAATGCCCAGCGAAGCCAACATCATGAGCGGATTCGTATAGTTATAAGAGACGGAGGCTACTTCGGGAGCTATAGTCCCGTCCGCCAGCTGCTGTACGATTTCGGGATTCGAGGCATTCAGTACTTTACCGATCAGTAGTGGGAAAAGCCATAATCCAATGTTTTGAATCCAGAAGATCAGGGCGTATGCCGATCCGATTACTTTGCTGTCGACCAACTTGGGCACACTGGGCCACAAGGCGGCGGGAACCAGAGAGAAAGAGGAACCGAGTACAAGAATCGTTACGAATGCCAGTGCGATACCGCCGATGTTGTTCCCTTTAAACTGGGGTAAAACGAATGCAAAAGTCAGGTGACAAATGATCAGGAGGATGGAGCCAAGCATTAACATCGTGGCTGCTTTTCCTTTGTTGTCTACATATTTACCCAGAATAGGCGTGATTCCTACTGCCAGCAGCGGGAATACGGCAAAGATTGACTCGGCCGATTGGCGTTCGTAGGACATGTAACAAAAGATGATCAGAAAGATGATTGAAGTAGCAAGCAAGGCTCCTTTCATAAGTCCTTTTTTGAAGTTACTGATGAATGATGTCGCCGCAACAACCAGCATCACGAAATATTGAATAAAGGCCACTTGGTCCGATGCCCAGAATGAAGACGGGTGAGGGGCTACAAAATCGATGTTGCATTGAAGCATATTCACGGCATACTTCTGAAATGGGAAGATGGCCGAATAATACAGCACACAAAGTAATGCCACGAGCCAGAAGACGCCGCTTGACAAGATTTTACCGAGATCACGTATTCTGAACGGATCGTCTTTCTCTTCTTCCTCGCCCGTTTGTGCATCCAGTTTTTTGTCCATAAAGAAGTAGACGATAAACATCATTAACGCAATTAACAGCAGAATGACTCCGAATGCGGCAGACCGTGAAACATCCGTGATACCGTACATTTTTGCAAACACAGGCGAAAAAATCATGCAAGTGGCAACCCCCAGACGGGCTAATGCCATTTCAGAGCCCATGGCCATGGCCATCTCGCGCCCTTTGAACCATTTCACAATTCCTCTCGAAACGGTAATGCCTGCCATCTCCACGCCGCAGCCGAAAATCATGAATCCGATGGCTGCAAACTTGGCCGACGCCGGCATTCCTCGATAAAAGGGGGAAACTCCTAACTCATCGAACAAAGGAATGTAATTCAGATGATCGGTAAACCATCTTTCCAGTTCGGAACCTTTGAACATTTCCGTGACGGCATACCAATTGATCGTTGCGCCGATAAGCATCACCAGACCCGATAAGAGTGCCGTGAAACGAACCCCCATTTTATCCAGAATAATCCCGGCTATGATAAGGAAGAAGATAAAGACATTGAGGAACGTTTCTGAACCCGCGTAAGTCCCGAAAGCGTCAGAATTCCATCCGCGTGTCGATTCTAATAAGTCTTTAATGGGGGAGAGGATGTCCATAAAAATGTATGAACAGAACATGGCAAAAGCTAAAAGCATCAGGGCCGTCCAACGTACCCAGTCTTTGTCCCTTAAAAGGGGTTGATTTTTTTCAGTCATAAGAATTTAGTTTGTTCGATTTATTTTCGTTGAATATTAGGAAACAGATGCAGAGCATCGGCTACAATGAACGTGCTGCCTCCGATAAAAATGAGATCGTCTTTACGAGCCTCTTCGGCTGCGGCTCGTACGGCTTCGCGCACCGTCGGGTAAGTCGTTCCATGCAGCCCGTATTTGAGAGCCTTTAGAGCAAGTTCTTTTTCAGGAAGGGCTCTCTTGACAGAGGCTTGGGTGAAGTAATACGATGCTTGCTTGGGCATCATACTTAAGACGCTGTCCACATCCTTGTCGCTTGCCATGCCGATCACGAGATGCAGGCGCGGATGATGTTCAAAGGCTTCGTTGAGCATTTGGCTTAAGTTCTCCCAAGCGCCGATATTGTGTCCCGTATCGCATATGACTGCAGGGGCATTTTGGATCGTTTGCCAACGTCCTATCAAGTCTGTCTCTTCCACTACTTTGGAAAACCCAATGGTCACTGAGTCAGGGTGTAACTTTACTCTTTGCTCTTTGAGTACGCGAATAGCCGTCAGTACGGTTTGTGCGTTTTCTTTTTGGAATGAGCCTCCTAATTCACCGTTGATTTCACCGAAATCGATCGATTCGAACCGCCATTTTCCATCCGGCATCATTTGTGCGGATCGCAAAGGCGCCTCGTCAGAGGCAAAGTAGATTGGTGCTCTCGATAGTTTCGCCTTATGGATAAAGACTTGTCGGACGTTAGCGTTGGAGGCATTTCCAATCACAACCGGTACGTGAGGCTTGATGATGCCAGCCTTCTCTTCGGCAATCCTCTCCGGAGTATTGCCCAGAAACTGCATGTGGTCCATGCTGATGTTGGTAATGATGCTCATGATAGGTGTCACGATATTGGTACTGTCCAACCGTCCGCCCAAACCTGTTTCGATGACGGCAAAATCAACTTTTTTATGCTTGAAATAGTCGAAGGCCATAGCCGAAGTCAACTCGAAGAACGAGGGGTTGATCGATTCGATCAACCCACGGTGGCTTTCGACAAAATCCACTACGTACTGCTGTGGGATTTTTTTTCCGTTTACCCGTATCCGTTCACAGAAGTCGGTCAGATGTGGCGAAGTATATAACCCTACTTTGTATTTCGATGTCCTCAAAATCGCCGCCAACAGATGGGATACGGAACCTTTCCCGTTTGTCCCCGCCACATGGATGATCCGATAGTTGCGGTGCGGACATCTCAATGCGTCGTCCAATGCGATGGCACGATCGAGTCCGGGCTTGTAAGCCGCTCCCCCGATATCTTGAAAGGAGGGGGTCCGCTCGTAAAGATATTGAAGTATTTCTTCGTATTTCATAATTTTAATTAGGGCGTAAATATAAAGACTTATTTACGATTGGAACAAGAATAGATGCTAAAAAAATGACAAATTGCTCGATTTCTTTTATTTTTCTCTACAAAAAGGACACTAAAGAGTCGTTTTAGCGCATTTTAGACTTGTTTTTTTCTTTTTTATCATGATTGTTTCCTGAAAAAGTCGTTAATTAGCGACCGAATTAACAACATCATGATTAAAGCATCAAAGCTATGGGAGTAAAGAAAAATTTTGTATTGGATACGAATGTGATTCTTCACGATTATAAATGTATCGAACATTTTCAGGAAAACGACGTTTATCTTCCGATCGTCGTATTGGAAGAGTTGGACAAGTTCAAAAAGGGTAGCAGTCAGTTGAATTACAACGCGCGGGAATTTGTGCGTGAGTTAGACCGGTTGACTTCCAGTGATCTGTTTCTGAAAGGTGCATCGCTGGGCGAGGGAAAAGGTATGCTTTATGTTGTGACGGGCGATAAGTATCAGGATAAGATTGCCACCTCGTTTCCGGAGCGTGTTCCGGATCATCGTATTCTTTCGTGTGCTTATACCGTGGGCTGTGAACATCCTGAGATGAAAACGATTCTGGTGACCAAGGACATCAATATGCGTATGAAAGCGCGCGCGCTCGGCATCGCCGTCGAGGATTATATCACAGATAAGGTAAAGAATACGGATTTGTTTAAAGATACGCAGGACACGTATGAAAATGTGGATCCCGACCTGATCGATCAACTTTACTCGTCGTTCGACGGGGTAGATGCCTCTCAATTTGACTTTGCCGATACATTACAACCGAATGCGTGTTTTATCATGAAAAGTTCGCGTAGCTCAGTGTTGGCACGGTACAATCCGTTTACGGAGAGGATCAAGAAGGTCGATAAGGGCACGAGAAATTATGGCATTCAACCGCGTAATGCCGAGCAGAGCTTTGCTTTTGAAGTTTTGAACGACCCAAACATTAAGTTAATAGGGATTACGGGCAAGGCCGGTACGGGTAAGACGCTTTTGGCGCTCGCCTCGGCACTGCATCAGATGCAGAGTTACAAACAGATTCTTTTGGCTCGCCCGATCGTCTCGCTGGCGAACAAGGATATTGGTTTTCTTCCGGGTACCGAAAAAGAGAAGGTGGCGCCATATATGCAGCCGTTGTTTGATAACCTGAATGTGATCAAATCACAATTTTCGCCATCGGCGAAAGAAGTTCGCCAACTCGAAGAATTACAAAAGGAGGAACGGCTGGTGATCGAGGCGTTGGCGTTTATTCGCGGGCGCAGCCTCTCCGAAACGTTCTGTATCGTCGATGAGGCGCAGAACCTGACACCGCACGAAATCAAAACAATCGTGACGCGCACGGGCGAAGGAACGAAGATGGTTTTTACCGGCGATATTCAGCAGATCGATTCTCCTTATCTTGATGCGCAAAGCAACGGACTGGCTTATATGATTGATAAGATGCGCGGGCAAAATCTGTTTGCTCATATCAATTTGGTGAAGGGCGAACGAAGCGAATTGGCCGAGTTGGCCTCAGACCTGCTCTGATCGGTTCGTCTGTGTCATCAGCATATCCGGTAAGATGTCAAGGGAAAAAGATTTGAAAAATATTACGGTATGGAGTTTCATCGGAAACTTTTTATTGCTGGTGTTTAAGTTTGTCGCCGGCCTGTGGGGACATAGCAGTGCGATGCTGGCCGATGCCGTCCATTCATTGTCCGACTTTGTCACCGACGTGGTTGTATTTATTTGTATTCATTTATCCTCAAGACCGAGGGACGATGATCATGATTACGGACATGGGAAATATGAGACATTGGCAACGTCGGTGATCGGAGTGATTTTACTGTTCGTAGGTGTGGGGATTTTTTGGAACGGGGCAAGTAAAATCTATGGTTTTTATGTATTGGACGAGCCGATCGCATCGCCGGGAAAGATTGCGTTGATCGCGGCGTTGGTTTCAATTCTGGTTAAGGAGTTGTTGTTTCAGGTCACTGCTGCGGTAGGGAATCGTTACGACAGTCAGACAGTTATTGCTAATGCTTGGCATCATCACTCGGATGCTCTTTCGTCCGTCGCAACGGCAGTCGGTATTGCGGGGGCGATTTGGCTCGGAGACGGTTGGACGGTACTCGATCCTCTTGCCGCCCTCGTCGTAAGCGTGCTGGTCGTCAAGGTTGCCATCCGATTGACCGTGCCGGCCATTAACGATTTGTTGGAAAAATCTCTGCCTGAAGAGATCGAAAACGAGATTTTGGACACCATCGGATCGGTGGACAAGGTGCAAGACCCTCATCATCTACAGACGCGCAGGATCGGGAACGATTACGCTATCGAGGCACATATTCGTGTGGATGGCCGGATGGCGGTCAATGAAGCGCACGAAATCATGAGCCGAGTCGAACGGAAGCTACGTGAAAAATACGGACAGGGAACGCACATCACGCTTCATGTTGAGCCGGTGAAACAGCCCTCGAAAACTCTTTAGCAAGGTTGTTGGAAGGAAAAAGATTCCTTATTTTTTTCTCTGTGATATTTTTCCAGTCCTTCGCGTCTCAGCTGACAGGCAGGGCATTCGCCGCAGCCGTCTCCCACGATGCCGTTGTAGCAAGTGAGTGTCTCGCGCCGTATCAGGTCGAAGACACCCAGTTCATCGGCAAGCTCCCACACACCCGCTTTATCGAGCCATATCAGCGGGGTATGGATGACGAATGATTTGTCCATTGCCAAATTCAGCGTCACATTGAGCGATTTGACAAACGCATCCCGACAGTCGGGGTACCCGCTGAAATCGGTCTGCGACACGCCCGTCACCAGATGACGGATGGCGTGTTCGCTCGCATAGACGGCCGCGATACTGAGGAAAAATAAATTTCGGCCGGGGACGAACGTATTCGGAACGCTGTCCGCCGGTTTTTCTTTATCCATCGTCAGCGTAGGATCGGTCAAGGCGTTTCTGCCCAAACCACCGACGAACGACACGTCCATCACCTCACATTCTACCGAGGCCTGACGAGTTATTTCGCGTGCCACATCGACTTCGGCGCGATGCTTCTGACCGTAGAGAAACGTTAACGCTCGTACTTCTTTAAAATGCTTTTTCGCCCAATAAAGGCACGTCGTCGAATCTTGTCCGCCGCTAAAGACGACCAGCGCTATCTCGTCTTTCATCATGACGATTAAATTTCATTTACTTTCAATACATTGTACGAGACGTTCTCATCATATACGTCGGAACCATCTACCTTTTTGATATATTTTACGACACGGATAGTAACGGGAAGGATGATGATTTCGTAAAGTGTTTTGAGTATGGCCTGTACAATAATCATCTTTAGTAGTTCGTTAACAGGCATCAATCCTCCGAATGCGATGGGGAAAAAGAGAATTGAGTCCGCACTTTCGCCTGCCAGGGTCGATAAGACGGCGCGATAAGAGAAATGTTTACCTTGCGAAGCAATTTTCATACGACTCATTACGTAGGCATTCAGGAACGAACCGATGAGAAAAGCAAGCAAACTGGCTGCTACGATACGCGGCGCGAGTCCGAATACGAAGTTAAACGCTTCTTCTCCTTCCCAGAAAGGAGCGCCGGGCAACTGAATAGCCAACTGACTCAGACCAACGACAAGAAAGTTCATCGCAAACCCCATCCAGATAATCAGACGTGCTTTACGATAGCCCCACACTTCGACGATACAGTCGTTGATGATATACGAAATTGGAAATACGAGCAACCCCGCGGTGACGGAGATCGAACCGATACCAGGAATTATCCCGAGCTGAATCAGTTTGGTTTCCAATAAATTTGATGCTACAAGGCATACGCAGAAAAGGATGCCGAACATCATAAACGATACAGATACTTTATTCTTCATTATTCTTGTTTTTTACGTGGTGTTCAAGCACACGGTCGCAGCAACTGTGCGACAAACCACTACATCACCCTTTTTAGGAAAATGCGGGCGCAAAGGTACGATTTATTTTCACACAAACGCTTTCGGGGCTTTTATTTTTTTCGGGGAAGCGTTACTTTTGTCTCTCGTACGATAATTAAAATCAGATTGCTATGAAACGTTACGGAAGTATCATCGGCGTAAGGCCGGAAAAACTGGAAGAATACAAAAAGTTACATGCGGCAGTGTGGCCGGAGGTTTTACGAACCATTCGCGAATGCCATATTCGCAATTATTCGATTTATTACAAAGACGGGCTGCTGTTCAGTTACTACGAATATGTAGGGACGGATTACGAGGCCGACATGAAGAAAATGGCTGCCGATCCGGTCACACAAAAGTGGTGGACGTTCTGCGAACCGTGCCAGCAACCGCTTGATACACGCGCTGACGGGGAATGGTGGGCCGTAATGGAAGAAGTGTTCCATACGGACTGATCCCTATCGACCGATCGACGGTCATTTATTTTCTTCAGTTTAACATGTACGCGAAACATGGATTTATCGTATCTTCCTCTATAAATCCTTTTTTTTGCGGCTTAAAAAGCACTCTTATTGTTTGTTTACATTACTTTAGCACAATAAAGATACTAACGAAAGAAGCAGGTCTTTCGTCCAAATATAATTAAGGTATTGTTAAATTTATATAGTACTATTATCTTTGCTGAAAAAAAAACTATGGATTGTCCAAGATGTGGAAGCATAAATCATCGTAAAGATGGCATTGTCGGTGGTCGTCAGCGCCATTATTGTAAAGATTGTCATTATCGTTATACTGTTCAACAGAAATCTAATACAAAATCAGCTGCTACTCGTAGATTAGCTTTGGAGATGTACTTGGAGGGCTTAGGTTTTAGAGCAATCGGACGCATATTGAAAATAAGTCATACAATTGTTTACTATTGGGTAAAAGAATGGGGTGAAAGGGTGGCTTTACCACAAAAAGAGGGACCTGTTTCAGTTGTTGAATTAGATGAGATGCCCACATATATAGGTTCAAAAAAAACTACTGTTGGGTATGGATTGCTGTTGATCGATTTGGAAAACGATTTATCTCTTTTGTCTGTGGGGACAGAAGCACAGATACAGGGATGAAGCTTTGGAAGAAGATAAAAAACATTCCTGCATCTGTGTATTATTCTGACTATTGGAAGAGCTATAAGGAATTTCTTCCTAATGTAAAACACATTCAAACGAAGGCAGAAACTTATACAGTCGAAGGTTATAATAGCAGAATAAGGCATTATTTAGCAAGGTTCAAACGAAAAGGGAAGTGTTATAGTAAGGCAAAACATATGATAGAAAAATCCCTAAAATTACTTTTTCTAAAACTAAACAACGAGCCGGCTATATGTGTTTAACAATACCTATTCGTTGATTATTGCCTTTGCCTGCTTGATCACGACGGAGGCAGGTGTTGTGCTGAGTGTCCTTTCATCGAAAAGCTTCAATGCTTTTTCTATTCTTCTCAATCCAGTACGATTGTTCGTGCGCGTATATTCCTCTTTCAGAATCCTGATTTTTTCAAAAGCCTGAATGCCTGCTATCAGATGCTCAAAGCGAAGTGAGCTTCGTGCTCCCGGATAGATAAAATAGGTGTCTCCTGCAGCCCAAGTATAAAAGCGGCTATCTAATAATGGTTCTCTGACCCAACTGTTATAAGCCCAGCGCAGATATCCGTCCAGTCCTTCTTTGGCTGCGTACCAGCCGAGCCATTCACTCTCTGCCGGTGAGCTGAATGTGAATGTGTTGGGGTAAGGCTCTTCGCAACTGGTGTAGAAGGTAGTGACTTTGCCTTCAGCTTTTCGTCGGGCTTTCATCTCTTCCGGATATTTCATGCGCAGAGCCACGCAATAATTATGCAAGTCGTCCGATAATTCATGGTGTAATGCACCGGCCAGAGAGACTTTAAAGTCGGGGTCTGCCTTGCGGATGACTTTCAGCGTTTCTTTCATTACCTCCATGGGGCGTTCGTCCATGGATAAGTGAGTGATGGAAAACCACCCTTTTTCCTTTAGGTGGGCAGAGAATGATTTTAGCATGGCCAGCCATATCTCTTCGTATGCAGGCTCACCCGGCCTGGTCTGTATCTCCCGCAAACTGTTGCTGGCCTGATCGAAGTACTGAAAAGACAGTCGCCAGGGTATCATGGAGTAGCAGTTTATTTCTTTTGTAATGCCCAACCCCATCATGAATTCCACCCAACGGTCGAATACGGTATAGTCGAAGCTCCATGAACCGTCGGCTTTCTTTATCCATGTCACCATTGTTTCAAAGTAATCGTAAGTCTGTCCGTTCCACGGCTTGTGCATGATTGATGTGGTAATCACTTTTCCACCGGCATCTCTGTAACGTTCCATGTAAGGGCGCATGCACTCCAGATGCTCGTGGCTCCAGAAGGGTACTTGGTGATAGCGGGCAATGGCAAATGGGTTTTGCCAAAGATTCAGATGGAATTTCCAGTCGGAAGGCTGTGGTAATACGCGCGCCTTTACGTTGACTCTTAAATTCAGTATGCCAACTTTCCCGCTGGCGTCTTTGACGGTTACGGTCCCGTGGTAAATGCCGGGAATGGCATCTTGAGGAATCTGGATGGACAACCAACCGCATTGGGTGGTATATTTTTTTATATCAAGTTTTTGGGATAAGTGATCTATCGGATCAGCTACCAATATAGAGTCAAAAGCTGCGGCGTCTGGACGGGCACCGCAGCCGCCGTTACCGTCTTTGTTCAGTTCGTCTGTCATGACATATCGGACAAATCCGGGCAGGATGCACTCATTTTTTATATAATCTTTCTTGTGGGTATGGATTAAATTTCCTATTGAAAGGGAAAGACCGGATAACGGGCGGTCTGCCCAGACAACCCATTGAGCGGAAATATGCTCTCCCCTCCATGCGGTAAGTTCCAGTTTTTTCCGAAGTTTGGTGATGGGGGCAGGTTCTTCTTTCTTATAACGGATATGAGTCTCTCCCCAACTAAGGTTTATTCCTTTTACTTCACTCCATGCTATTGGATTGATTGGTGTGGGATTGGGTAATTCTTTGTAAGAGAATAAAGGATAAGGAGGTTGTCCGGTAAGCTGTCCGGAATGCGTAATACCTGATATGTTTTGAGTGAACCCGCTGATAGAGAATACGACTCCATATAGAAAGATAAAAAAAATTTTTTTCATACTGAGCATAATTGGGTATTATAGAATGGATAATAAAATGGTCACAATCATACATAAAATAGAATTTGCGACCATTTTACTGTTATTTACCAATCTCCGTTTTGAGTACAGAGTAGGTTCGTTTGTATTTCTTTTGCTGGAATAGGCAGATAGTAATACCGTTTCTGGAAGTTTGCGAAGCGTACCGGATCTTGAGCTTGCAACTCTTTCTCCAATAACCCCCAACGTCGCAAGTCGTAAAAACGCTCGCCTTCTTTGAAAAACTCGATCGCACGTTGACGGATTAGCTCTTCTTTTACTACAGAGGCTTCTATACTCCCTGAATATGGCAATAAATTATTGCCGCGAGTACGAATCTGGTCGATGTAGTTAATTGCGGCAGGTATGTTCCTCAAATTCAATTCACATTCGGCCAATAACAAGATGACATCTGCAAAACGCATTGCACGCTCATTTATATAAGAAGGAATGGTTTCTACCTCTTGTTCGCGAGTAGCAGAATTCTGATACTTCAATATCCAGTAAGAGTCTAATGCTTCTTTATTGTTCTTAAAGATTTCCTGAAAAGGCTTCATATAATACATACATCCCGGATAGTTCCATGCAACAGATGTTCGGGCGCGATAATCATAATTTCCATCCGCAGCCTTTTCTTGCATGAAAATATCCATCATTTTCTTGGTCGGTTTTGCCTCAAACCAACCACCGACTTCATTTGCTGCGTATTCTACCGCAATGGTAGTAGATTGTGCGGAATTGGCGGTTTCACCATTGTCCCATTGGTCTGAACCGCCTACGGGTTCATAAAGAATTTCAAAAATACTTTCCGAATTATTCTCATGAGCTTCATCGAAATTCCATGTGAAGTCTTCAACCAATTTATATATATAGGGGGATTTTGTCAATGGTTCCAATACACTTTTGGCCTCTTCCCACTTTTCTTGGTATACATATAATTTGCCCAAATAAGCAAATGAAGTTCCCCGGGTAGGCTTTCCCTTGGCATTTTTCAATGGCAGTAGTTCGGCCGATGCTATAAAATCTTTTTCGGCTTGAGCATATATTTCCTGTTGGCTGGATTTTTTCAGTTGAAAGGTAGCCGGGTCCTGTGATGCTTCCATGCGCAAGGGCACATCTCCGAACTCTTTAGCCAATTGAAAATAATACATACCACGAATGAATGTAGCTTCGCCGCGTATTGTTTTTACAAAATCTTCGGAAAATTCCTTACCTTCTATTTCTTTCAAAATAGAGTTAGCACGATATATGGCATTATAAAATTGGTAGAAGATGTTTTGGGCTACCGAGTTGTTCGGGTCGTTTGTAAAGCGGTGCATTGAATAAATGGGTTGAATGTCATTACGAAATTCTATATCGTCTGCACGGCTGATGCGAACCATTAGGCCACGGGTTCCATAGTAACCTCCATTCCAGTTTTTGAGAGGAGTATAACAAGAAGTGATTGCTTTTTTGAAATCAGTTTCCGTTTTCCAGAAAGTGTTATCTGTAGGCTGGTTGGGATTGGTTATATCCAATTGTCCCTCACAACCACTCAGCATGAAAGCGGCAAAAGCGCATGTAATATATTTATATGTATTCATTGTGATTTGTTTTTTTAGAATGTTAGATTTGCTCCTATCATAAGTACTCGGTTTATGGGATAGATAAAGTTATCGAAACCACGGGATGTAGCACTTTGAGAGTTATTGATGTCCGGTGTATATCCACTGTAGCCTGTTATCGTAAATAAATTTTCCGCATTGACGTAGGTACGGAGTTTTTGGATTTTATTTCGGAACCAGTGGCTTGGGAAAGTATACCCGACTTGTATGTTGCGCATGCGGAAGAAGGAGCCGTTTTCAAGGAAACGGTCGCTGGACGGACGCGTATTTTGGTTGGGATCATCCCAAACCAACCGTGGATGAGAGGCTCCGGGATTATCCGGGGTCCAGTAGTCCAAAGTAGTACTCAAAAAATTAGTTCCTTTATTCACACCTTCCAACTCCAAACGTGTGCCGTTATAAATCTTGTTACCAAATACTCCCTGGAATCCTAACAATACGTCGAAACCTTTCCATGCTGCATTAAGATTTAGCCCCATGGTTACTGTCGGGAATGGACTGCCGCAATATACACGGTCGCTGTCTGTGATTTTCCCGTCATTATTGGTGTCCTTAAAATGTATATCACCCGGTTTGGCATTAGGCTGAATCAACTTTCCGTCTTTGGTATAGGCTGATACTTCCGCTTCGTTTTGGAATAATCCATCGGTAGGAATCAGCCAGAAACCGCCAATAGGATAGCCGGCCAATGTACGGGTTGTAGGTACATTGGTGCGATTCTTTCCACCTTCGATTACTTGATTGGCATCACCCATTGCCACAACTTCGTTTGTCATGGCATTACCGGAGAAGTCTTTGTTGAGAAGGTCATTCCAGCTGATAGTCCATTCGACTCCTGTATTCTTTATTTTTCCGGCATTACGCACCGGATCATTTGCTCCACCGGTCGAAACAGGAATGGGCACAGTCAGAAGAATGTCTTTTGTGTCTTTCCGATACCAATCTCCGGTCAGCATTAAGCGGGAGTTAAAGAAAGCGAGGTCCACTCCAATATTTCTCATAGCGGTTGATTCCCATTGAATGGCTGGATTGGCGAAATCCTTTGGAAAGGCGCCGCTGTATAGTCCTCCGTTTCCGTCCGGATAATTGATATTGGAAGTGATGACACTTGTATACATGTAGTTTTCTATTTCTTGATTACCCAAGATACCCAATCCACCTCTGATTTTAAATTGGTCTAGCCAGTTTCGTGTATTTTTCATGAAACGCTCTTCGGCTACATTCCAGCCAACCGATACGGAAGGAAAATGCCCGTAGCGATTGTTCTTGGCAAATTTTGAAGAACCGTCTCGGCGGTAGGTCGCAGTAATCAAATAACGGTTATCATATGAGTAGAATATGCGTGAGATAACAGAAGTCAGCGCACTCTCATTCTTTGAAGTATTGTTCATGCGGTCTTGAGTGGCTGCTCCTACTTCGTGGATACCATCAGGTAAACCTTTGCCGGAGGCCATGATATAACGAGTACAATATCGCTGGTAGGAGTAACCTAATAAGGCGCTGAGTTTATGTTTTTCAAAATTCCGGTCGAATGACAAAAGATGCTCAATAAGGAAGTTGTTGTGATTATAGCGATACTCCTGCATATTGGAAACCATATTGTTACGCAGACCGAAGTCAAAAACATTCTCGTAGGCCGTACTCCTTTCAAAAGAGAGGTCCGGTGTAGCGTTCAGGCGGTATTTCAGTCCGAACGGTAATTTCATTTCGGCATATAGATTAATATAAGCACTATAGGTATTTGAAGTACGACAGGTTAAATTTTCATCTAAAATACCCAATGGGTTAGGGATGTCGGTAGCGTCGCCAAATACCTTGCCATAGCCTCCCTTATCATTTTCTGGGTCAAATTTCCGTAAGGAAGGAATGGATTGAAGAATGATTCCAAGGAAACCTCCACGTGCAAAACCGTATAAAGGGTTGTTTTGATGGGCACTGAATACAACGTTGTTGCCGAATATGAAAAGTCCTCGTTTATACTCGGACTTGAATTGTATATTGTATCGTTCATAGTTTGTTCCTTTTATGGTACCATCCTGATTCATAGATCCTAATCCGGCATAATAAGTGAAGTGCTTCGTTCCTCCACGAATGGTGACATTATAATTCTGCATTAATGCGGTTCTCATCATGACATCTTGCCAATCATTGTCTTCTTTGATATTCTGGCTCATCTCCAGTGGGGAAGCGCCGATTGTTTGGCGAGAAATAGTTGTCAGACGCGACCACTCATTGGCATTCAACAGGTCCAGATACTTGGATGGAGTTTGTATTCCGATATTTGCGGAAACATCGATAATGGGCTTACCCTCCGTGTTTGAGCCGGATTGGGTAGTCACAATAATCACGCCATTGGCTGCGCGTGAACCGTAAATCGCAGCGGAGGAAGCATCTTTCAGAATGTCAATGTTTGCAATGTCATTCGGATTCAAATGATCTATGCTGTTCATATACATTCCGTCAACGATATAAAGAGGAGTGGCGTTATTCAAAGTACCGATGCCGCGAATCATAATACGCACACCTGCTCCCGGAGCACCACCTTGCGACACAATATCCACTCCGGCTATTTTGCCTTGCAGTGCCTGTCCGATATTTGTGTTACTTTGGGTCGTCAGTTTTTCGCTGTTGATGTTGGCTACAGCGCCTGTCAAGTCAGCTTTCTTTTGTACACCATATCCTATCACGACTACTTCATCAAGATTTTTCGTATCTTCCTTTAGCAGAATTTGGATGTTCTTTTGATTGCCTATCGTTACTTCCTGCGTAAGATAACCTATGTAGGAAATCTCTATAATGGATTGAGATTGAATATCTATGGTGAAATTGCCTTCTACATCCGTGATCGTACCGTTCGCTGGGTTTGCTTTCTCGACCACATTGGCTCCGATAATCGGTTCGCCCTGTAGGTCCGATACTTTTCCCGTGATGTGTTTTGTCAGTTGTGGCGTTGTAACCGCATCGGAAGGTGGTGTGTTGGCCTTGTACAATACGATGTGTTTGTCGTTAATTGTATAATTCACGTATTGTCCGGCAAACATCTCATCAAGCACATCGGTTATCAGACGATTCTTGACTTTGACAGAGATTTTTCTTGCGGCCTCGATCTGCGTCGAGTTATATGTGAAGTAAAAATCACTTTTCTGCTCGATGACCGACAGGATTTCTCGCACGGTCGCATCTTTCATTTCGAACGACAACCGTACTGACTGCGAATACGAAAGATTCGCCATGACCTGTAACGTGCCGAGTAGCCAAAAAAGTACGATACATCTCATGATCATCAGACTCTTTCGGGGCCATGAAGTTGTTTTTTGTTCATTACCCGTATTGTTTTTCAATAAAAAGTTCATATATTTGTAATTGATTAATGAATAATATTTTGCTTGTCAACAATGTTATTTAATGAATCGGAACCGGAGATGTTGCCGCATTTCCGGTTTTTTTATGCTTCCGTTTTTCTCATAGGCACATCATTTTTTTATGGTTATTATTTCGATGATTCCGTCGTTCAGTTTCCTGTAATCCAGTTGCCGTGTTTCTTTTAGCAGAAACAGTACTTGCTCCAGCGAATCCGTCTCACGGAAATGACAGGTGTATGTATCATTGGTCGACAGCGGATTACGTATTTGTATCCGTACACCGAAACGACGCTCCAGACTCTTCGTGATCTCCGAAAGCGGTTGTTCCACGAAGTACAGTTCGCCGCGTATCCACGACCGGGTCTGTTCGGTATCTACATTTTCAGTCAGCACCCATCCTTCTTGTTCGGAATACGAGATTT
>ERZ772960.1749-NODE-1749-length-16801-cov-8.978920_pt1 | contig 16801 bp, 14 predicted proteins | sample MGYA00580678_ERZ772960 | MGnify/ENA primary metagenome ERZ772960 (study PRJEB29015, sample SAMEA2737930) | human oral metagenome | biome: human oral; feature: human-associated habitat; material: dental | place: China | collected 2059 ... | reverse complement strand
ACGCCGCTTGCTCCACTAGGGTTTGCTTAGGAGTACTGCATTTGCTTTTGTCCGTAACATATATCATAGTTTCATTTTTCTATGCCTGAAATGATCGGTCAAAACAGGCACTCCTGCACCTCCAGCCAGCTTTCCTGCTGCGCCTCATGGATACGGTCACCCTCCTCCGCATGTCCGATCAGAAAGGGCGATGCGGGGTCATGGCGGCGTCTGTTTTTTGCGACACGCGCGCAATTCGTATTTGCATAGCAGTAGCGACAGAGATGGGGGCAGCTGTCATACGCACCGATGTCCGCGCCGAGGTAGCAGTCACACTCCTTGCGCTGCCTCTGATACTTCGGGAAGCGAATGCGCCGTTCGAGCGCACGCTCGTAGATGCGCGGCGTCATGCAGCCACCCGTATCCGCACCGCATGCAGCGAGTTCGGCTCCGCCGCCACACGGATAGACGGTCATGCCATGTGCTTTCGCCGTCTCAATAATGGACGCGCCGAGTTCAATCCGCTCTGCGTACGCAACATCGCGCCCCTCGGGAAAGTTGCGCCGCGTCTTGGCGTAGCGCATGAGAAAGCTGATGACAACCATCTGCGTCGCCCCGGCAAGCATCTCTGCCATCACAGCAAATTGCTGCCGATGCCAATCGACCGTATGCCGTTCGTCGATGATGATGGGATCGTAGCGCCAGCCTATCGCGTGCGTACCGACAATCTCCGAGAGCCGACGAAACGTACGCACAACCTCCTGCCACGGCGGCACGTTCGGCTCGATATCTCTGCCGTAGGGCGTGATCGTGACGTACCAGAACTGCCCGAACGGCGCAAGGAGATTCATATAGGGGAGCATGGGCGCGGGATTCTTCGTACAGAAGGCAATGAGGTCGACGACGGACGGATCGAGGCGGTAGCGCGTGACCTGCTGCTCATTGTACGGGTTGCGCACACACACCTCGCCTGCACGCAGACGATTGACGAACCACGGCGTGTAGAACGCGGGAATATCCGTACGCATCCCCGTATGCAGAATCATGATCCTCCCCCCTTTTTCCATAGCGTAACACAAAGAAGCGCAAAGATAAATCCCCGACTGCTGCTGCAATCGGGGATACTATCACACGAATCGTTCAGAGATACCGAATCCAGACGTAGATATTCGAGATGATGATGGTGAACACCATGACGGGGAATGCGACCTTCATAAAGCCGAGAAAGGAGATCGGGCGGCCGCGCTGCGCCGACATGGAGGCGACAACGACATTCGCGCTCGCACCGATGAGCGTACCGTTGCCGCCAAGGCAGGCGCCAAGTGCAAGCGACCACCACATTGGATCGAGATTCGTAAGCCCCATCTCGCCCATATCCTGAATCAACGGGATCAGCGTTGCTACAAAGGGAATGTTGTCGATGAACGCAGAGGCAATCGCACTCATCCAGAGAATGAGGATTGCCGTCGCGTCCACATTGCCGCCCGTCGCCTTGATCGCCTCAGCCGCGAGCATACGGATAACCCCCGTCTCGACGAGTGCGCCGACGAGAATGAAGAGTCCGCCGAAGAAGAAGATGGCCGGCCACTCAATCTTAGAGAGCACCTTGACAATGGTTTCCTCGTCGCGCGTCGCCGTGAGGAGCAGCAGCAGCCCCGCACCTGAGAGGGCGACGGTCGCAGACTCAAGGCCAAGACTTCCATGCAGGACAAAGAGCGAGATCGTGAGAAAGATGACCGCAAGGCATTTGCGCAAAAGGGCGTGATCCGTGATCTGCGCGCCCGCCGGCAGTCGCATGATCTTATCCTGAAGCTCCGGCTGTGTATGCAGACCTTTGTGATAGAGGGCAATAAGTATGAATTGAACTAAGATAAAGATAATTATTGAGATAAGTGTTAGATTTTCCACGAACGCCATGAAATCAAGTCCGACAGCACTGCCGATCATGATGTTCGGCGGGTCACCGATGAGCGTCGCCGTACCGCCAATGTTGGAGGCCAGAATCTGTGAGATAAGATACGGCATAACATCGACCTTGAGCTGCGATGTAATACTGAATGTAATGGGCACGGTCAGCAAAACCGTTGTGACGTTGTCAAGAAGTGCCGAACAGACCATCGTAATGGTCGAGAGAACGACGAGGAGCGCAATTGGCTGTGCCTTTACCTTCTGCGCCGCCCATATCGCAAGGAAGTTGAACAGCCCCGTCTCACTCGTGATGTTCACAATAATCATCATACCCATGAGGAGACCCAGCGTATTGAAGTCAATATGGTGGACAGCGGTCTCCTGCTCGATGATTCCACAGAGGATCATAAGCATTGCGCCGAACAGTCCGACGATGGTGCGGTGCACCTTTTCAGAGATGATGAGCGCGTACGCGATGACGAAGATGACAATCGCCACAATCGTTGCATTTTCCATCATTACACATCCTTCTTCTCGTTACGAGAAATCCATCACGTTGCCGTGATAATCACCTGCCGGCCCTTGCGCTGAATTTTAAGCTTATAATGCTGCACGCCTTCCTGCGCCAACATCAGCTTCAGCTCCATCAGTACGCGACCAAGCTCATCCACCTGTGCAGAGGAAAGCCCTGCACGGGCAAGGTCGGCAGGAGGTTCCTGCGCTGCACTTGCGCGTGCGCGTTCCTCCGCCTGCCGTTCCTTTCTGAGCAGGACTTCTGCGAGGGTCTCCTCCTCCTCAAAGCCTTGCATCATATCTTTGTCCGACCGGTTCTTCGGTATCTTTGCCACGGCAAACCTCCTTATGCCACCCGCATCGGGCGACATGACAGACACGCGGTGGGGATCACTTTACCTTGCTCCATGTGTCCTTCAGCCCGACCACGCGATTGAATACGATATGATCCGGTGTAGTATCCGGGTCAACCACAAAGTAGCCGACGCGCAGGAATTGGTAGTGTGCTCCTGCCGCCGTGAGGCGGACGCTCGGCTCGACCTTCGCATCCGTCAGGATCTCAAGCGAATGCGGATTGAGTGCGTCAATGAAATGTGCCGGTTCTTCCTCGCCCTCAGGTATATCACGCAAAAGACTCTCGTAGAGGCGCACCTCCGCCGTGAGCGCATGCTCTGCCGCAACCCACTGGATCGTCCCCTTCACCTTGCGATTCGCAGCCGCTCCGCCGCTGCGCGTCTCGGGATCGTAGGTGCAGCGCAACTCCGTGATTTCCCCCGCCGCATCCTTTATGACTTCCTCGCATTTGATGATATAGGCGTGCTTGAGACGCACCTCGCCGCCCGGCTTCAGGCGGAAGAATTTCTTCGGCGCATCCTCCATGAAATCCTCGCGGTCGATATAGAGTTCCCGTGCGAACGGCACATAGCGCTGCCCGCCATGCGTAGGGCTGTTCTCCGCGAGCAGATATTCGGTCTCCCCCTCTGGATAGTTGGTGAGAACAAGCTTGACCGGACGCAGTACAGCCATCACACGCGGCGCGTTTCGGTTCAGTTCGTCGCGCACACTGTGCTCAAGCATTGCGTTATCGACCGTGCTGTTGCTCTTGGCGACGCCAATCTCCTCGCAGAATGCACGCACGGCCGCAGGCGGGTAGCCACGGCGGCGCATCCCAGAGATGGTCGGCATACGCGGATCATCCCAGCCGCGCACATGTCCCTCCTTGACGAGCTGACGCAGCTTGCGCTTGCTTGTGATTGCACCCGATAGATTGAGCCGTGCAAACTCAATCTGGCGCGGACGCTCTCCTGCCGGAAACCCAAGAGCCTCAAGCAGCCAGTCATAGAACGGGCGGTGCTCCTCGAACTCAAGCGTACACAGCGAGTGCGTAATCCCCTCGATCGCATCCGAGATTGGGTGCGCGAAATCGTACATCGGATAGATGCACCACGCATCCCCCGTCCGATGATGCGGGACGTGGGCGATACGGTAAATCACCGTGTCGCGCATAACGAGGTTCGGCGATGCCATGTCGATCTTTGCACGCAGGACGCGCGCGCCATCCGGGAACTCACCCGCACGCATGCGCGCGAAGAGGTCGAGATTCTCCTCCACGGAGCGATTGCGGTACGGACTTTCCCTCCCCGGTTCGGTCAGCGTACCGCGATGCGCGCGAATCTCATCTGCCGAGAGATCATCTACGTATGCAAGCCCTTTTTGAATCAGCGTGACGGCATAAGCATACATCTGCTCGAAGTAATCTGACGCGTAGAAACGGCGATCCCCCCACGAGAAGCCAAGCCAGCGGATATCCTCCTGAATGGAGTCCACATACTCGACATCCTCCTTCGTCGGATTCGTATCGTCAAAGCGCAGATTGCAGAGCCCATTGTAGTCCTCTGCTACGCCAAAGTTGAGACAGATGGACTTTGCGTGTCCAACGTGCAGATAGCCGTTCGGCTCGGGCGGAAAGCGCGTATGAATGCCCTCCGTGTGCCGTCCTGCACGCAGATCTTCGTCGATGATATTGCGGATAAAATTCGATGTCTTTACGTCTGCCATGGTACTTCCTCGATCCGTATAATTCCAATCAATCATTCCGTGCGCAGCACCGTTCGATATAGGAACGCAGGTGCGCAACGCCCTCGGCAATCCCCTCCTGCACCGGAAGGCTCTCAATAAAGGCGTCCACATAGCCACGATCCACAATGCGGCGCAGTGTCCACATGAAATTGATGTCATAGATCCACATGAGCCGTACGATCTTGCGATCACCATGCGTGCGCAGGCGATAGTAGTCCGCCTGTCGTCCCGCCGCGAAGTCTGCCACAAAGTCAGGGCTAACCTCCTGTGCCGCATCCGACGGCACGAAGTTCGGCGCTTTCTCCGCCCCATCGGGCGCGAGGAACGGCAGCAGTACACGGTAGATATCAAGCTTGTCCGCGTCGCGGATCACCTTGGCAAAAAACAGCTTTCGCTCATCGTCCGTCGGCGCAATTTCCTTCTTGTTGTGGTATTTTATCGCAAAGCGCACAATGTCCGCATCCGCGGGTGTGAGCCGCTCCAGAAAGTCCACTTCCTCTGCGAGCACCTTCAGCCCGAGTTCGGCATGATCCTCTGAGGCGGCATCGTTGAACGTCTGATAAATGGCATACTGTCGAAACCGCCCCACATCGTGAAAGAGTCCAATGATCTCGGCGAGTGCTGTGTCGTGCGCATTGCATCCAAGATACTTTGCAAGTGCACGCGCATTCGTCGTAACATAGCCCGTGTGGATCTCTTTGAGCCGAATCCCGCGCATGACCTCGGGATCGTCCGTTCGGAAAGAACGCATATAGTCATTCATCCATCGGTGCATCTCATGCAGAAGCTCCTTCATCTGCGTTCCTCCTTTCACATACTGCCTACCAATCAGCCCTCAGAAGCAGGGATATACGTATCGTCAAAATCCGTCGCAATGAGCGTCGCCTGCACCTTTCCCGCCATCTCCTCCTGGACGACGAGTCCCACGATCACGTTGACCTCGGGATGGGCACTCTTACGAATATAGTGTACCGCCTCATCGACATCGCGCAAACTCATCGTGGGATCACCCGTGAGGTTCAACACAACGCCGCGCGCGCCTAAGACATCACGGTCGAGCAGAGGGCTTTCAACCGCCCTTTGCACGGCCTTCTGTGGTGTCTCATCCACGCCGATGGCAAGCAGGGCATCACTCGATGGACTCTGCCGAAAGATCGTCGTCACGTCCGCAAAATCGACATTGATAACCCCAGTGGTAAGAATCAGCTCCGCTGCGCAGCCAACGGTCTGCCGCAGCACCTCATCTGCGAGGGCAAAGGCATCGACAAAGGACATCGTACGGTCAGGTGCAATCTTGAGAAGATTGTCGTTGCGGATGGTGATAAAGGCGTCCGTATGCCCCTCCATTTGGGCGATCCCCGCCTGCGCCGTCTGCATTTTGCGCGCCATCTCGAAGTGGAACGGTGTGGTCACGACACCAATCGTGAGGATGCCCATATCCTGCGCGATCTCTGCCACAACAGGCGCAGCACCCGTCCCGAACCCGCCGCCCATCGTCGCTGCAATGATGACGAGATCGGCTCCTGCGATCATCCCGCGTATCGCCTTCTCCTCATCACGCGCCGCCTGCTCGGCAATCTCCACCCGTCCGCCCGTGCCGCGTCCGCTCGTCAATTTCTCGCCGACGGGCAGAACCGCAATCCCCTGCTTATGCAGTGTATTCAGCTGCCGCAGATCGGAATTGATGCCGATGAGCGTCATATCGAGATCGTATTTTTCACGCACACAGCGCACGATGTTGTTGCCGCCGCCGCCCACGCCGACCACCTTGATTGTGATTTTCGGTTTGATAATTTCAGCTGCCGGCATATACATACTCCTATCGAAGTATCGATTCAATCAAATTCCTGCTGTTTTCCTGTACCGCGCATCTGCGCAATGAGTGCACCGCCGAGGAGAAGCACACAGCCCAGCAGCTGAATGCCGCTCATCGTCTCCCCGAGAACGATCCACCCCGACACAGCGGCAAATACCGCCTCAAGCGAGAGAAGAATGGATGCCTGCGTCGGCTCCACATACGCCTGCCCGAGAATCTGACAGGTGTAGGCGACACCGCAGGAGAGAATCCCCCCGTAGAGAATGGGGAATGCTGCGCCCGCGACGGCGCTCCATGCAAACGGCTCATAAGCGGCGGCAAGCATCGTATTCCCAAACGTACAGACCAGCATCTGCATCAGACAGAGTTCGATGACATCGACCGTACTTGCATAACGGTCAATGAGCAAGATCTGTGCCATCCAGAAAAAGGAGGAAATGAATACGAGTATATCTCCCGTATTTAACTCGGTCTCTCCGTGCGCGGAAAGGAAGTAGACTCCTGCAAAAGCAAGAACCGCGCCGCCCCACTGTGCCGCACGTACGCGCTGACCGAGCAGAACGGCGGCAAGCGGCACAAGCACAATGTAGAGTGTCGTGATAAACGCCGTCTTTCCTGCCGTCGTATAGAGGAGCGCGACCTGCTGCAGGGTTACCCCCACAAACATCGCAAACCCGATGGGAATGCCCGCCCGAAAACCCGAGCGGAACGTCCCTGCACGCTTCTGCGTCATACGCTTGCCGCGATAGGCATACCAGAGCGCCCACATAAAGAGTGTGCCGAGTGCAAAGCGCGCTGCCGCATAGGTATAGGGACCGAGTCCCTCCATGCCGAGAATCTGAGCAACAAAGGTCGTCCCCCACAGCAGCGATGCCGTCAGCAGCAAGAGACTCCCGCGCCGGTGCATCTCAGAGCACCTTTGACAGGAAGCTGCGCGTGCGCTCCTCCTTCGGGTTCTCAAACACCTCGCGCGGCACGCCCGACTCGATGATGCGCCCCTCGTCCACAAAGAGCAGGCGGTCGCCCACCTCGCGGGCAAAGCCCATCTCATGCGTCACAACGACCATCGTCATGCCCTCGTTCGCGAGCGCACGCATGACATCAAGCACCTCGCCGACCATCTCGGGGTCGAGCGCCGAGGTTGGCTCATCGAAAAGCATGACCTTCGGCCGCATGGCGAGCGCACGCGCGATTGCCACACGCTGCTGTTGACCACCTGAGAGGTTGTCGGGATAGGCATCTGCCTTTTCCGCAAGCCCCACGCGCGCAAGCAGTTCGCGTGCTGTTTTCTCCGCCGCATCCCGCGCGACGCGCTTTACCTTCATCGGTGCAAGCATGATGTTCTCAAGCACCGTCATGTGAGGAAAGAGGTTGAAGCGCTGGAACACCATGCCGACCTCTTCGCGCACCTTGTTGATATTCGCCTCACTTGAGAGCGTGATGCCGTCAACGACGACCTCGCCCCCCGTCGGCTCCTCAAGATGGTTCATGCAGCGCAGCAGCGTGCTCTTGCCCGAACCCGAAGGCCCGATGATAACGACGACCTCTTTCTCATCAATCGAAAGATCGATCCCCTTCAGCACTTCGTCCGTGCCAAACGCCTTACGCAGCCCCTTGATCTCAATCATGGACGCGATACCTCCGTTCCAGATATGCGACAAAGCGCGAGATGGTCAGCGTCATGACAAGATAGATGACGGCGACACTCATCCAGATTTCAAACGAGCCGTACGTCTTTGCAATGATGAGCTGCCCCCGACGCGTCAGTTCCTCGAAGCCGATGACCGAGACGAGAGACGAGTCCTTGAGCATCGCGATGAACTCATTGCCAAGCGGCGGGATAACGCGTTTGAATGCCTGCGGTACGATGATGTAGCGCATGGTCTGCAACCACGTCATGCCGAGCGAACGCCCCGCCTCCATCTGCCCGTCGTCCACGGACTGAATGCCCGCGCGGAAGATCTCCGCCACGTATGCACCCGAGTTGATCCCGCAGGCAGAAATCGCCGCAATGAAGGGATCGATGCGCTGCCCCGTGATGACGGGCAGCGCAAAGTAAAAGAGAAAGATCTGCACGAGCAGCGGCGTCCCACGGAAGAACTCCACATAGACCTCCGCGAGCATACGCAGCACGCGCAGATTCGAGATACGCGCCACACCCACAATCAGACCAATCACAAAGCCAATCGCTGTCGAGAGCACCGTGATTTGGACCGTAACCCCCGCGCCGATGAGCAGCAGCGGAAATGAGTTAACGACGAGATTCATATCAAAATTCATAAGACCATCCATTCTCCCCGCAGGAATTGATAATTCCCATGATAATCATGCATAAATAGCCGTTCTCCATATTATATTTCAATCACAGAGTGGTGTCAATAAATTCGCGCTCTTTGTCGAAATCGAGTCGCACCAATCGCGAAAAAATACACCCCGCGAGCCGATGATGAGCACCGGTTCGCGGGGGCTTAACGCAGTTTCCCTTACAGCTTCTTGGACAGCGCCTCGATGCTGTCGGATATTGCCTTTGCCTCCTCAACGGACGCACTGATCTCCTTCATGTTCGCCGCCTGATTCTCGATCAGACCGTTGATGGACTTGATGCGCTCGGCAATATGATTCGCCGCCTTTCCCATAGAGCCGAGTTCTTCAAGAATTTTGCTTGCGGCATCGCGGCTGCTGTCGGCAAGTTTCCCGACCTCCTCCGCCACAACAGAGAAGCCGCGCCCTGCCTCGCCCGCGCGGGCAGCCTCAATGGAGGCATTCAGCGAGAGAAGGTTCGTCTGCTTCGAGATCGTCATGACAAGCTCAGACATCTTGAGCGTGTTCTCCGTCTGGCTACGCGTATCCTCCGCCGCTTTCGTGATCTCCTCCTGTACGCTCGAGATCTCCATCGTGCGCTCCATCGTTTGGCTCACACTCTCTGTAATCGTGTCGATGGACGCATACAGACTGCTGAGCATCGTCTCAAGCTCGCCGTAGAATTTTTCCTTCTTCCGCGATGTCTGATCCAACGCCTCCGATTGCCGCTTCTCCTCGTCGATATCAATAAAGACGCCAATGATCTCCTCCGGATGTCCGCTTCTGTCGCGCACAACATTGCCGGAGGCATGAAACCAACGATAGCTGCCGTCGTGTACCTTCAGACGGTAGTCCACATCGTACGGAGTGCGCCCACTGAGATCCTTGATGCAGGCGTTAAAGGAGGAAAATGTCCCCTCCACATCGTCCGGGTGCAAACGTGAACTCCACGCCTCCACGGTGTTCGGAAAATCAGACTCACCACGGAATCCGACCATGCGGCGGAACTCATCCGACCAGATTGCATAGTCAATGCTGAAGTCCGGTTTGATCTTCATATACCACATGCCGGAGTTGATCGCCTCATTGACCGTATGAAGACGGAAACGCTGATACTCAAGTTCCTCATTCATGCAATCGATCAGCGCATTGAGTTCAGCTGCAAACGGCTCACTGTCATGCAGCTTCGTAAAGAGTTCGTTCTTCTCGTGCCCTGCGACGATATTCTGTATCGTCCCCGCTAGATCCTGCGCCCCGGCTGCAGCGCTGTTCTTGTCAAACATTGCATTCCCTCCAAAAAGCATTACGCCCTATATTAGGCTTATTGTACCATACCCCTCCATATATGCAAGCCCTAATGCGTGCACATATAAAAATTCCCTCGGACATTTTTTCCCGAGGGAATTTTCACAAAACGTATCTTAATCAGAACAGATAGCGCACACCGATTTCGGCATAGCGCGCGGGCTGCGGATAGCGCGTACCGCTGTAGGAGGAGTATGCCTGATTCGTCGCGTTGCGCAGACGCGCATAGATCGTTCCGCCGTCGGTGAAGTCGTAGCCCGCGTTTAACTCAAACGCTGCATAGTGGCTGCGCCCGTAGTACTGCTTGGACAGACCGCTTGCCATCGTGCCGAGAACATTCGCGTGCCATCGACCATTGTCGTAGTGCACGCCGATGCGCCCGCCGTTCGGTTGGCTGATATGGTTAAGATAGTCACGCGCTGTGCTATTGTAGTCATCCTTGGACTCCGTATGCGTATAGGAATAGCCAAGATCATAGCTCCAGTGCTTATCTACCTTCTTCTGAAAGAGAATCTCCATGCCACTCTTCTTCTCGTGCGCAATATTAGTGACACGACTTGTAAAAGTCAGGGGATTATAGTACCAATGAATCGCATCACTGAGCTTCGACTGGAAGAAGTCCACACTAAGAGAAGTACGCGCATCGAAGTTGTGGGATATGCCAAGCGACTCCGTATGCCCGCTCTCAGGGCGAAGGTCTGGATTACCATACATCATCCACCCCATATTGTTATAAAACAAATCATCTGCCGTCGGAGCCTTGTAGACACGCCCCCACGAGGCGTAGACACGCGTCTTCTCGTCTGCATTGTAGTTCACAGCAAATTTTGGTGAGCCGTGTGAGCCGAATCTGCTGTGATGATCGAGACGTACGCCCGGTACGAGTACCCACTTATCCCCGAGACGGATCGTATCCTGCACATAGACCGCCTTATTCGTGATCTTCTTATTGCTATACCCGCCATTGGCAACATTTGTCGAGTGACTCGTACGCCACTCTAGTCCTGCTACAAGCGTATGATCCTTGCCCAGCTTCCAGCCGTTCTGATACTCGCCTCCCTGCACGTGTGTATCATATTTCCCACTGAAGTCCACGGACTTAAAATTGCCATAGTAGCGCAGATAACCCGGCGTTCCCGTCCCCTCCTTAAAATTATAGGAGGCAGATACGGTATTATAAATTGCATCATGATGCGACGAAGGAGCAAAATTATAATACGAATTTGCGTCAACCGTCCGGTGCAGTACCGAGAGCGTTAGCGATTGACGTGGATCGATCTGATGATCAAGGCGCAGGGAAAGGCTGTTGTTCGCATAGTCGCTGCTTGGCATCCGATGCGTCTTTCCATCCGTCCCCTTATACCTCATGTAGCTGCTACGGTCAAGCCCCGCTGTGAGCTGCCAGCTGAGGGTTCCATCCGTCCCCGCATGCGAGAGTTCATAGCCATGCGTACCCCACGATCCCGTGCGCAGATCAAGCTCCGTCTGTTCCTTTGCCGCACGCTTCGTGATGATGTTGACGACGCCGCCAATCGCATCCGATCCATAGAGCGCCGAACCAGCTCCCTTGACAACTTCGATGCGCTTGATATTCTTCACCGATGGGATCATGCGCAGATCGACGCCGGCACGCCCGTTCACAACGCCCTGATCGTTGTTCAGACGCACACCGTCCACCATGACGACAACACGATCATCACCGTTTAGGCGCACATACTCCTCCCCGCTTGCACGATCAACAACGACGCCGTTGATGTGTTCGAGGGCTTCTGAAACACTCCGATAGTGGTTCTGCTCGATCTCCTGTGCTGTGATGACCGCAACATTCGCTGGTGCCTGACGCACGCTCAGTGGCGTGCGCGTCGCCGTGACGACGGTCTCTCCCAGTGAATGCTCATCCGCAGATGTACGATCATTTGCAGCATACGCTTGTCCCCCAATGGATAAGGAACCAACAGCGATTGCGGCTGTCACAGCCATACGAATACTCTTCTTCATCGCAAACTCCTCCTAAAATCACCCTACTACTAAAACTTCTTATGACATGTCGGCATGGACTCCGACAGGCAAAAGCATATTACAATGCCCCAAGGCGAAGCACTGCGTGTGTATCTTCTGCTCCCAGTCCGCACGCGAGCGCTGGCAGAACTCATGGACGAGATAATCCGGCTGTATGGCATCGAGAATACGGCGTGCTGCATCTGTCCGAAACGGCTCATGCCGATCCACGCGCATGACATAATCCATCGCCTCCTGCCATTGCAGCGGACGCAATTCTCCCGCATGGCGGCGCATCATCTCCCGTGTATACGAACCCGAGAGCGACTGATGCAGATGAATTCCATAGACATACTTGCCCGCCGCGCCGAGGGCGCGGTAAATTTCCGTCACGTATGCCGCCCCCTCTGCCTCACTCCGCAGCGCAAGATTCGTATTCATCAGATGTCCGACATCCAGCATAAAGCCCATATCGGGATAGTTGACCTGCTCCAGGAGCATGGCGGCGAGATGCGGCTGACAAAAGGTCAGCCCCGGCCACCAGAGATTTTCAAAGAGAAGTTTGCAGCCCTTTGGGATTTCGGCGGCAATCTCATGCACCAGCTCGATGGTCGCACGGATTACATCCTCATCCGATAGGAAAAATCTTCTCTCATACATCTCCGATGTGCGGTTGTGTGCGACATGAAAGACGAGATACTCTGGTTCACACTCCGCCGCCCGCCGCAGATTCTCCTTCCACGCCGCGATCCAATCACCGACATACAAAGAGCCGTAGTAGGCGCGGATCTTCTCCTCGCTGCCAAACTCCTCCATAAGCGCCGCGCGATCGCCGTGCCAAAAATCCACCCACGTCGGCCAGAACAGGAGATGTACGCCCTTGATATACTTCGCCGGAAACACCGCACGATCCCACGGCGCACAGAGCATGAACTCGATGCCGTCCAGCATATGCGTGTGCAGGATCTCTGCGAGAGTATCCGGACTGTTTTGGAGCAGGTTCTCTACATCACAGTCTGCATTGGATAGATTCGTCAGTGTAAGCATATCTGCCCTTTTCTAGCAAATCGATGGATGCACGCAGCGGTCAGAACCGATAGGAGTAGCTCAGGAGATAGTTGATCGGTGCAACGTAGTAATCCGATCCCGTATGCGTAATCACATCATCCCGATTAAGGAGATTCTCAATACGCAGACTGATCTCGCTGTTCTCATCGGGGGCATAGCTGGTGTTCCACGTCGTGAGCAGATACGGCTTCGAACGATAGGCAGGAGCATTGGATGGTGACTGTACCCGACCGGCAAGATAGGAGGCTGTGAGCGATGAGGTCCACTTATCCTTTTTGTAGCCGATGCCTCCCGTGAGCTGCACTTTGCCAAAGGTGCGTTCCCACCCAAGTGCCTTTTTCTTAGCACTGTTACTCCGTGTCTGCGGATTCTGCCACGTCACCCCCCACTGATATGAGAAGCCATTTTTGCCCTGAATCTCATCCGACAATTCGATCCCCGTATTACGGAAGTCCTCATTCGTGTACTGATAAGAGGTTTTCGCTTTATTCAATGTCGCCGTGATATTATCCTTGACATACGTATGAAAGAGCGCAGCTTTCCATGAATGCCCGCTGCTCATCTTCTTCCATCCGACTTCATAGTTAATGCCCGTCTGAGGCTTCAGATTCGGTGATGGAATCTGCATGCTGTTGTCTTTATACATCTGTGCAAAGGTCGGCATGACAAAGGACTGGCTGATATTAAGATAGAGACTGCTGTCGCGATCGAGCTTGTGCAGCCACTGCACCGAGGCGCTGAGATTGCTGTAGTTCTGATCCTTTGTTGCCCCCGTCGTCCATGTCTCACGCAACCCGAAGATGCCTGTGTTTTTCTCATCAAATCGCTGCTCCCACTGTCCGAACATGCCCCAGTTATTGCGCTTGTAGCGATTTCCTTTCGCTGTGGTGTGTGCAGGAAGTGTATGATATGCCTCATGCTCAAGGTGAATTCCTGCAATCGCTGTAGCCCGGTCAAGTCTCCACGTTCGCTGTAAATCAAGACCATAGGCACTGTTCTTCTCGCGGGTGTTATACCAGTAATCAGCAGGTTTAACGGGAGTGTTTGTAACAATATACACCGGACCGATTGCCTCTGTCGTCCCCGTATTGAAGTAAAGGCTGCCCTTCCAATCACGGTCGCGGTAGTTGAGCTGACTCATATACCGCTTTATTTCATAGGTTCTCTTATTAAACGGGTCGCCGACACGTACACCGATCGTACTTTTCCGTACACCTGTAACAGTGCGTTGATAGGTCACATCGGATTCGTAGTAGTTCAAAAGAAAATACAGACGTGGATTGATTTTATAAGTAAATCCGACGTTCTTCTTTTCTATATCATGAATATCGGTGCGTGTTTCGCCAATGAAGCGTTTCGACTTATCCTCAATGCTGTAGGACGCACCATCGCGCGTACGCCACTGATCATAATTATAGTAGAATCCAAATCGTTCATCCCCGATGCTCACGCCATACTTGCGCTGCCCATAGTTGCCAAATCCCGCATGAATCTCGTTCGCTGCCTCTTTCTTCGTAATGATATTGACAACACCAGTGACCGCATCGCTTCCATAGAGTACGGAGCCGCCGCCCTTGACGATCTCGATGCGCTCGATGCTGCTTGCAGGGATCGCCTCAAGATTGTATTTTCCGCGCCACGAGATCGGATTTCCGTTCATAAGGACAAGAATCCCGCCTTTGAACCCCCGTACATTCAAATCATTGCTCATCGTTCCCATCGCTGCGCCATTGGGTCCGAATGCCTTATACGCAAATCCATTCGCCATTGACAGAACATCAGAGGCGGTTGCTGCGCCGCTGTTCTTGATCTCATCTGCCGTGATAACTGTCGTCGCGGCGGGCACATCGACATCCCGTTTCTGTGTGCGCGTCGCCGTCACAACGACCTCACCGAGGGAGTACGTTGGCATCAGCTCATCGATAGCTTCTCCCGTATGCGCTGTCTCCGCCGCATAGACTTGCCCCGTCATCGCAGAAAGCGCGACCACGGTCGCAAGAAATTTCTTGTTCCACATCTTCATTGTCATACCTCCAAAAAAATCAATTCAACTGAAAACGGAAGGTCTTTGTCCAGACACCCCGCCGCCCATTGTCCCCAGGATTAAACTGAAACCGCCAGCCGGCAGCGACCGCCGCTCGATCCATCGCACGATAGCCCGATGAGGACGCGACATCGACTGCCTCCACGGAGCCGTCTGCTGCAACAAGGATCTTGATCGTAACCACGCCTTCGACATCGTCGTCGATGAGCTCCTGCGGATACTCCGGTCGTGCCTCGGCACGCAGGCTCGCCTCCACGCGTTCCTGCGGCGGTGCAGGGGCAGAGCCGAGCCCCGCAGTCCCGTCGCTGTCTCCCGTACTCGTCCCGCTGCCCACACCGACGGTGCCGGAGCCAGTTCCGCTTCCTTGCCCACTGGCGTTGCCCGCAGTTCCCGTCTGTGTCGCACGGACAGTGCCCTGCGTGGGGCGCGACGTATTCGTCTGCGGTTTTCTCTCCTGTTCCTTCTCCTCCTGCTGCACAACATTTTTATCCTGTACAACAATGTCATCCACCGTCACCACCGGAGCCGCAGCCGGTGCAGAATCCCCTGCGGCACTGCTTCCTGCATCACTCCCCGCATCGTAGAGCACAACATCGATGGGCGGCCGTTTGCCTGGCGGGTTTGCGACGGAGAACAGCCCCATCGCCGCCGCAGTCAAAAAGAGTATAAGATGCAGCAGCAGAGAAGCCCCAAGCGCTTTACGCTCGCCGTCACGCTCCATCACATCCTCATCCATGTCACCCTCCCTCCTTCATGTGTCTGCGCAGCAGATACAGGAAATAGGGCGTGCCAATGAATGCCGTCATGATGCCGACACGGATCTCCATCCCATGCAGCAGGATGCGTCCCAGCGAATCACAGAGCACGAGGAACACCGCGCCCGCAAGGAGACTCGCGGGCAGCAGCCGGCGATGATCGGGACCGATGAGGAGGCGCACCATGTGGGGCACGACAAGCCCCACAAAGCCGATGTTGCCGCTGATACAGACTCCCGACGCCGTCGTCATCGCCGCAAGTACGAGAAAGAGCAGACGGAACGCCGTCACAGGCATCCCCGCCGCACGAGCCTCCACTTCACCGAACGCGAGCAAATTGAGATGACGTGCAAGCAGTACCATGACCGACACGCCGATGCCGATCGGGCCGATGCCGAGCAGGACGTGATCCCAGCGGCGATAATCCAGTCCGCCGATTGTCCAGAAGAGATATTGCTGCATCTTCTGCTCGTTCATCACCGTGAGGATCGCTGCCGTGCATGCCGCGAGGAACATCCCCACGACAACGCCCGAGAGAAGGAGCGTCATGACCGGAATCCGCCCACGCCGCATCGACAGCGACACGGTCAGCCCCACCGCGAGGATGGCACCCGTGAAGGCAAAGGCAGGCAGTGTGAGCACGCTTCCCGCCGTCACGCCGATGCCGATGGCAAGGACCGCTCCGACGGAGGCACCGCTCGATACACCGATGATGCCGGGGTCGGCGAGCGGATTGCTGAAGATCCCCTGCAAAACGGCTCCCGATACACCGAGACCCGCCCCGACCATCATGCCGACAAGCGTGCGCGGGAGACGAATGTGCCAGAGCACCGCCTCCTGCTCCGGTGTCACAACAACATCCGTGAAGAAAGGAAGCCCTGCCGCGTGGGCAAAGGAAGCAGCGACCGCCTCCATCGGGATATCATACTGCCCCGAGCTCATGGACAGAAGGAATGCAAATAGAAGCGCTCCAACGAGAACACATAGAAAGAGCTGTGTTCGATGCTGTCCAAAACTCATGCTGTCACCGCCCTT
>ERZ772960.1745-NODE-1745-length-16820-cov-11.698360_pt1 | contig 16820 bp, 16 predicted proteins | sample MGYA00580678_ERZ772960 | MGnify/ENA primary metagenome ERZ772960 (study PRJEB29015, sample SAMEA2737930) | human oral metagenome | biome: human oral; feature: human-associated habitat; material: dental | place: China | collected 2059 ... | reverse complement strand
TGCCTCAATCGGACAAAAAATCTACGCCAATCTGGCATACCTCATTTTATCAGCGCTTCCCTTGTGCAAGTATCGGGGCAAGTTCCTCCTCGTCCTCGGTGACGAAGAGCGTCTTTTCGTTGATGAATCGGACGAAGCCGGGGACGGCACCCGAGGGCTTCTTGACGAAGCGGACGGCGGTGTAGTCAACGGGGACGGTGGAGGAGCCGCGCGCCTTGCTGAAATGCGCTGCGATCTGCGCCGCGAGGTGGAGAGACGCTTCGCTCGGAGCATCCCCGTTCGTCCGCAGGATGACGTGCGAGCCCGGGATGTCGCGGACGTGCAGCCAGATGTCCGTCGGTGCGGCGGTCTTGAATGTCAGCGCATCGTTCTGCGTGTTGTTCTTGCCGACGAGAATGACAGCGCCGTCGGGCGCGGTGAAGGAGAAGGGGCGCGCACGGCGATCCTTGCTGCGCTTCGGGAGTTTCTCGTGGAGATAGCCCGAGGTGATGAGTTCGTCCTGGATCTCGGCAATCTCGGCGAGCCGTGTGGAGGAGTCGAGGGATGCCTCGATGCTCTCGAGGTGACGGATGTTTGCCATGCAGTGTTCCTGCTGGACGGCAAGGAGCGACGCGGCGCGCTTCAGCTTGTCGTATTTCTTGTAGTACGCCTGCATATTTGCGATGATGCCGATGCGGCGGTCAAGCGGAATTGTAATCGTTTCGCCCGTCTCACTGTAGATGTTCGGGACGGTGATCTCGTCGTCGGCGTGGTCACTGTACTGATACTGATAGGTCATCAGGTTGTCGGCATAGATTTTCTGCTCCTCGGCGTTCTCTGCCGCCACAATCTCTGCGCCGAGCTTGTCATATTTCTCGCGTGCACGGGCGAGCTCGGTGCGCACGAGACGACGAAAGCGTTCGCGGTCGGGAATGACATAGCTGCCAAGCCGCTTGTCCGCATCGATCATGAGCGCGCTGAGCGTGGAATATGAGAGGCACTGAGTATTGGGAAGTTCACTGAGGGGGAACGCTGCCATCGCCGTAACCTTGCCGCTCTCGTCCAGACGAAGGGAGGGCGCGGGCTGCTTCATCCATGTACGCAGGTCGCCAAGCGCGTGGGAAATCTCGGCGAAGTCCGCTGCGTCCAGTTCGGAGACGCAAATGTTCGGCGTAAGACCTGCGAGGAAGCAGATCTCCTTTGCAGAAACAGGACCGAAGCCGAGGACGGCACCGATGAGGGATTGAAAGAGTTTGCTCTCGCTGTCATTTTGTACGCGCGCGATGATGTCCCCGATGTCTGCCGCAAGGAGGTCGCATTTATCCTGTGCGGGTGGAAGCATATAGGGCAACCCTTTGAAGACGGTGCGCACGCGGCTCGTATTCTCTCCGATACGGCGCAGTGCCTCGGTGATGATGCCGTCCTCGTGGAGGATGATGTTGCTGTATTTGCCGATGAGTTCGAGTGTGAGTGTGCGCGTTGTGATGCGTCCGCCGCCTGCGATTACGTCAATGTCAAGGTGGATGATGCGGTCGCGTCCCTCCTGCCGCACGGCAGCGATGCGCCCCGTCTCGAGCTGCTTTCGGAGAAGCATGACGAAGGTGGGCGGCTCTGCGGGATTCTCGGGCGCACTTTCGATGAGATGCGCGGATGGGTTGCTTGCGTTCGTATTGATGTAGAGCAGACGGTTCTGTCCGGGCTGGCGCACGGAGAGGACGATGGACTGCTTATTTGGCTGGTTGATTTTATCGATGCGCCCGCCCGTGAGTGCGTCCGCGAGTTCGCAGACGAGAGCGGACATGGAGAAGCCGTCAAGGCTCATAGTATCACTTCTTTCTAGTTCCTAAAAATTATACACGCGAACAGCGTAATAGGCAAGGCTGGGGCATGGTAAATGCCGACGTGCGAACTCCCCGCAAACGCCTCGTTACGCAAGCGGTCGGGCACTTATCTGCGTGGGAATCACGAACTCATTCAGCCATTCATCTTGGCACATCTTTTCCGCCCTCTCTGCGTCGATAAATCCTCAGCATAGCCACCGCTATGCCTGCGGTTTATCTTCTTGACAGGACGAAAAATCTGCACCAATCTGAACGGCATCATTGAGTTCGTGATTCCCTAATACCTGCGGACTTCTTAAACGCGCTTCGCTTGAACGAAAGAAATCCGCAGGGGACAGAACGTGCCCTTTGCTCCGCTCGCTTCACTAGGGTTTGCTTAGGAGCATCGCACGTCTGTGCTCCCCTATGTTCGTAATATTTAAGAAATAAGCGACAGTCCTTGCCTTGCGTATAAGGACGTTTCATAGTACAATACGTGCAGCAAGGCGGTGAATCAATGGAGTTTACAAAATGGCAGGGCTGCGGCAACGATTTCGTGGTCGTGGATTTTCTGGATAAAGAGCCGATTGACTTTGCGACACTCGCGGTGAAGATGTGTGATCGGCATTTCGGCATCGGCGCGGATGGGCTGATGGTGGTATGCCCCTCGGAGACGGCGGATGTGCGGATGCGTGAGTTCAATCCCGACGGGACGGAGCCGGAGATGTGCGGGAACGGCATTCGCTGTTTTGCGCGCTATCTCTATGACTACGGGCGCGTAACGAAAGAGCAGTTCACGATCGAGACGATTGCGGGCAGGATGGTGCCGCGCATCATGCTCTCGGATGGTGCGGTGACGGCGGTCGAGGTGGATATGGGCGTGCCCGTGCTCGAAGGAGAGCGGATTCCTGTCGCGGGCTTCGGTGCGGAGCAGGTTGTTGCGCAGCCGCTCATGGTCGATGGCACGGAGTATAGAATGACTTGTGTGTCGATGGGCAATCCCCATTGCGTGATCTTTGTGGACGATGCAGAGCATTTTCCACTCGCGGAGCTCGGGGCGCAGTTCGAGAATCACCCCGCGTTTCCGCGCAAGATCAATACGGAGTTTGTCGAGGTGCGAGACCGCACGCACGCGCGCATGCGCGTCTGGGAGCGCGGCGCGGGCATCACGCTTGCCTGTGGAACGGGAACGTGCGCGACGCTCACGGCGGGCGTGCTGAATGATGTGCTCGACCGCGCGGCGGACATCGAGGTCGATGGTGGAATCATTCATGTGGAGTGGCGTGAAAACGGGCATATCTTTATGACGGGGCCTGCTGTGCCGGTCTTCACGGGTGAATGGCAGGGGACGCTATGAGTACGCCGCGCAGAAGCATGACGGGCTACGGCGCGGGGACGGCGGAGAACGCCGACTACCGCGTGACGGTCGAGATCAAGGCGGTCAATCAACGCTTTCTCGAGATCGCGCCGCATATGCCGCGCGCGCTCGGTGCGTGGGAGAACGATCTGCGCGAGCTCATCCGCACGCGCGTTGCGCGCGGGAAGCTTGATGTCTATGTAAACTTTGAGGATCACAGCGAAAAACAGTACGATGTCTACGTTAACGAGGGGCTTGCACGCGCCTACTACGCGGCGCTCGCCAAGGTCGCGCGTGCAGTGGACGCGCCGCTGACGGACGGTGTGCGCATGACTGCAGCGTATGAGGGCGTGATTGCGGTGAGCGAGCAGGCGGATATTGCAGGTGCGCGCACGGTGTTTCTGGAGGCGGCAGAGCAGGCGCTCACGGCACTCGATGCGATGCGTCTCGCGGAGGGCGCACATATTGCACGCGACTTTGAGAAGCGCCTTGCACGCCTTGAAGATCAGCGGATGCAGGTGAAGGCGATTGCGCCAACGATTGTCGCGGACTATCGTGCGCATCTGATGGAGGTGCTCGCAGAGTTCCGCGAGGTCACGCCCGATGAGACGCGCATTGTTCAGGAGGCGGCACTCTACGCTGACCGCGTAAACATCACTGAAGAATTGGTGCGCCTTGCGAGTCATTTTGCGCAGTTCCGCGCGATCCTTGCCGAGGAGGAATCGGTCGGACGGCGCCTTGATTTCCTCCTGCAGGAGATCAACCGTGAGACGAATACGATCGGCTCGAAGGTGAATAATGCCGCCGCACAGCAAATGGTCGTAGCGATGAAGAACGAGGTCGAGAAGCTGCGCGAGCAGGTACAGAATTTGGAGTGACGCATGGAGACTGTGAGTATCGGGTTCGGTGACATTGTCCTCGCGGGGCGTATGGTCGCTATCGTTGCGCCGAACTCCATGTCGGTGAAGCGCATGGTGCAGGATGCGCGGGACGCAGGGCGGCTCATCGATGCGACGTACAAGCGGCGGACGCGTGCGGTCATTATCCTCGACAGCGGTCACATCGTGCTCTCGGCACTCCAGCCGGAGACGATTGCGGGTCGCATGACGACGAAGGAGGCAGCGGAGTGAAAAAAGGGCTTCTCATTGTAATTTCGGGTGCATCGGGCACGGGCAAGGGAACGGTCTGCAAGGAGCTGCTCACACGTGAAACAGGCATTGCCTACTCCGTCTCCGCGACTTCGCGTGCCCCGCGTGAGGGGGAGCAGGACGGGCGCGAATACTATTTCCGCACGCGCACGGAGTTCGAGGCGATGATCGCAGCGGGGGAATTCCTCGAGTATGCGGATGTGTACGGCAACTATTACGGCACGCCGCTCGCACCGATTGAGCAGCGTCGGGCGGCGGGCGAGGACATCCTGCTTGAGATCGATACGCAGGGCGCACTGAATGTGATGGAACGCTGCCCCGACGGGACGTTCATCTTCCTCCTGCCGCCTTCGCTTGAGGAACTGCGCCGCCGCATCACAGGGCGCGGCACGGAGTCGGAGGAGAGCCTTGCGCGTCGTCTTGCGGCAGCGCGTGATGAGATCCAACTCGGGAGGCGTTACCGCTACGCCGTGCTGAACGATACGGTGGAGGCGGCAGCGGATCGGATTCAGACGATCCTCGCGGCGGAGCGCCTGCGTGCGGATATGGATCTTGCACAGTTTGAAATTTGAAGCCTTACGATGCACGCTCCACGCGAACGCTTAGTTACGCAAGTGATTGCGTACTTTACTGGGGTTCGCTTAGGGACGCTGCACTGTAGGATAAGGAAGATGAGAGGTACAGCAATGAAGACAAATGTGGAAATCGGCATGGTCAATCCCTCGACGGATGAGCTGCTGACGAAGGTGGACAGCCGCTATGGCATGGTTGTGCTCGCGGCGAAGCGTGCGCGGCAGCTGCTCGAGGGTGACCCCGTGAAGTCCGAGCGTGCGCGTTCGACGAAGAATGTCACGAATGCGTTTGAGGAGATCGCCGAGGGCAAGATCAGCTATGACCTCTGTAAAGAGGGGGTCTGACGTGGCCGTACTCGCAGGTCGGCGCATCGTCCTCGGTGTGACGGGCGGCATCGCCGCGTACAAGGCGGTGGAGATTGCGAGCCGTCTGAAAAAATCGGGCGCGGATGTGCGCGTCATCATGACGCGGGCGGCGTGCTCCTTTGTTACGCCGCTCACGTTCCGCGAGATCACAGGACAACCCGTTGCGGAAACAATGTGGGGCGAGCCGCATCATCACGTCGAGCACATCGCACTCGCAGAGTTCGCGGAGCTCGTGCTCGTCGCACCTGCCACGGCGAACTTCATTGCAAAGGCGGCTGTGGGGCTTGCCGATGATATGCTGACAACGAGCGTGCTTGCGACACGCGCACCGCTCCTCATTGCGCCCGCGATGAATACGGGCATGTGGGAGAATCCTGTCACGCAGGAGAATGTCGCCCGCCTCACAGAGCGCGGCGCCACAGTCATCCCGCCCGCTGTGGGACAGCTTGCGTGTGGCACGACGGGCGCAGGGCGACTGCCTGAGCCGGTGGAGATCGTTGCCATGGTGGAACGACATTTTTCTCATGAGCAGAGCCTCGCTGGACGGCGCATTCTCGTGACGGCGGCAGGGACGGAGGAGGCGCTCGACCCCGTGCGTTTCCTCGGCAACCGTTCGACGGGACGCATGGGCTTCGAGGTTGCCGCCGAGGCGGCGCGGCGCGGCGCGGAGGTGATGCTCGTCGCGGGACCGACCCCACTTGCGACCCCTGCAGGCGTGCGGCGTGTGGATGTGCGCAGCGCGCGCGATATGCACGCGGCAGTGCTTGCAGAGTATGATACAGTGGATGCCGTCGTCAAGGCGGCTGCAGTCGCGGACTACCGTCCTGCAGAGACGGCAGAACATAAAATCAAGAAATCGGATGGCGAGCTGACACTGACGCTCACGCGCAACCCCGACATCCTCTATGAGCTCGGGCAGAAGAAGCGGCATCAGATTCTCGTTGGATTTGCGGCGGAGACGCAGAACGTCGCGGAGTATGCGCGCGGGAAACTCGTGAAGAAGAACCTTGACTTCATCGTGGCAAACAATGTTGCGGAGAAGGATGCGGGCTTCGGTGTTCCGACGAATCACGTGCAGATTTTCTTTGCGGACGGACGCATGGAAGATCACCCCCTCATGGCGAAGTCTGCACTCGCGGGCGTGATACTCGATCATCTGGAGGAAGTGCTGCGAAAATAGTCCTTGACAACGCGCCTCGCATTCGTTACAATGCGACGTATAGAAGAGAATATACCTCATCCAGAGCAGTGGAGGGAATGGCCCGATGAAGCTGCGGCAACCATGGCGACTGTGCCAACGGTGCCAATTCCTTTAGGCGAAGCGCCTATGAGATGAGAGCGGCAGTAAAAAGCCTCCCTTATCTTAGCGGGGAGGCTTTTCTTATGCGGATGAGGATTTCAAAGTTTTTACGAACTAAGGGAGGTTCCAAATGAAGAAGATGCTTTTTACATCCGAGTCTGTGACCGAGGGGCATCCGGATAAGCTCGCCGACCAGATTTCGGACAGCATTCTGGACGCAATTCTCGCGCAGGATCCGCAGGGACGCGTTGCATGTGAGACGCTTGTCACGACGGGACAGGCGCACGTCGTCGGCGAGATCTCGACGACCTGCTATGTGGATATTCCGAAAATCATCCGTCAGACCGTGCGCGAGGTCGGCTACACGAACGCAAGCTACGGTTTTGACGCAAATACCTGCGGCATCCTTGTCTCGCTCGACGAACAGTCGCCGGACATTGCACAGGGCGTCAATCAGGCAATCGAGTCGCGTGAGGGCGATATGGATGCGGCTGAGGCAATCGGCGCGGGCGATCAGGGCATGATGTTCGGCTATGCGACGAACGAAACGCCCGAGTACATGCCGCTCACGACGGTGCTCGCGCACAAGCTCGCACGCCGCCTCACGGATGTACGCAAGGATGGCACGCTGAAGTATCTGCGTCCCGATGGCAAGACGCAGGTCACGGTCGCCTACGAGGACGGCAAGCCCGTCTATGTCGACACGGTTGTTATCTCGACGCAGCACGACGAGGCGGTCGACCTCGCGACGATTCGCAAGGACATGATCGAGAAGGTTATCAAGGAGATTGTTCCGGCGGAGCTGCTGCGCGCAGAGACGAAGTATTTTGTCAACCCGACGGGCAAGTTCGTCATCGGCGGCCCGCACGGCGACTCGGGTCTCACGGGGCGCAAGATCATCGTTGACACCTACGGCGGCTGGGCACGTCACGGCGGCGGTGCATTCTCGGGCAAGGATCCCACGAAGGTTGACCGCAGTGCGGCGTATGCGGCGCGCTATGTCGCGAAGAACATCGTTGCAGCGGGGCTTGCGGATCGCGTTGAGATTCAGCTTGCGTACGCGATTGGCGTGGCGCATCCCGTCTCCATCATGGTGGATACGTTTGGCACGGGTAAGATCGACGAGGAAAAGATTGTTGCGCTCGTGCAGAAGACGTTCGATCTGCGCCCGGCAGGCATCATCAAGATGCTTGACCTGCGCCGCCCCATCTACCGTCAGACGGCGGCATACGGACACTTTGGCCGCACGGACGTCGATCTGCCGTGGGAGAAGACGGACAAGGCGGAGCTGCTGAAGAAAGAAGCGGGTCTGTAAGCTCACAGAAGAATAAAACAAGGCTGACGCCGAGGATTTCGTCTTCGGCGGCAGCCTTTTCTTTTGTCAATTTACTTTTTCGGTTTCAGCCCGATCGTCAGCTCATTCACAATCGGTAGACGCTCTCCGAATTTTCGCACAACGATTGCCCCTGTGAGCGTCAGCAGCAGCGTCGCCGCATACATCGTAAGCGCAAGCGGCGCAGTGAGTACATAGCCCTGTCCATGAATCACCATGAGCAAATACGTAATCGCAACGGGATGCGCGAGATAGATAAAATATGAGTGTTTGCCGAGCAGTTGGAACGCACGCCCAAGAACATTTTCCGTGCCCAGCCGCGTGAAGAACGCAAAGAGCGCGAGCGTCGCGCCGATCGTGTAGAAGATGCCGAGCGGCGAGAGCTGATGCGCCGTGTAGATACCCTCGAGGGGCGTGTAGCCGTCCACGAGGAGCAGTTTGTAGTACCACGCGAGGAGCGCGGCGAGGCTCACGATGCCGAGCGCATAGAGCCGCGCCGTGTGACGCGCCATCAGCGCGCGGAACGCGTCAAAGTGGAGCGCGATATAGCCGCCGAGCAGGAAGATAAAGACGTAGTGCATGACCCAGTAGTTCAGCCGGTAGAACAGCAGGGCACGCAGCAGCGTTCCCTCGGGCAGCCCATAGACGTAGAGGTTGAACGAGGTGCTAAAGCTCGACCAGTAGTCGAATCCAATCTGCACGAGAAGGATACCGGCAAGCAGCGGCAGTGTCATGCGCGCGAGCAGGATCCGCCAGAGCGGCATCAAGAGGTAAAACCAGATCAGGATCACCATGAAGTAGAGCTGGTACTTTGCATTTCCGAAGAAGAGAATCCCCGGCAGCGAGAGGAGCGGCGGGAAGCCGACCCCGTAAGCGTATGCGTCGTGGATCAGATAGAAGAGCGACCACACGAGATAGGGAATCATGACCGCACGTCCGCGCCGCACGAGGAAATCCCGATAGGAAAAGGGAGCGGAGGGCGACTGTCCATAGAACAGGCCGAACGCCGAGATAAAGAAAAAAATCGGCACGGAAAAGCGCGTGCCGATGTCAAAAAGCGCCACAAGATGAATATTGGGCGATGGATTTGCAAGGTACTCCGCGCCGATGTGAATGCCGATCACGCCCATCATCGAGATGCCGCGGATCGCCTCGACGGCGGAGACCCGCGCCCGCTTACTCGATGACATAGGTGATGTTGACCGATGCCTCGAAGGACAGCTCCCCGGCAGAGATCGGCGTTCCGGCGTCATACGCCTCCTTTGCCATCATCATCGGCATAACGTTGCGCGGCGCATAGGACTGCGCGTCCGCATTGACATTCAGCACACGAGCGACGCGCACGCCGAGTGCGCGTGCTACCGCATCCGCTTTGCTCCGCGCGTCGCGTGCGGCATCGGCAAGCGCGGCATTCTTCGCTGCACTCGGGTCGCTCGCTAAGAATTCGAGCGAATCCACACGGTTCGCGCCGTTTGCGAGAGCCGTGTCGATCACCTTGCCTACATTCGCGAGGTTGCGTACCTTCACGATAACAGCATTCGTCACCGTATAGCCTGTTGTGACGCTGCGCCCGTTGTCCTTCACATCGTAGACCGGTGAGAAATCATAGCGTGCGGTCTGGATGTCGCGTTCTGCGATACCGAGCGACTTCAGCGCATCCTGCACGCGCGAGGTTGCGGCAGCATTATCCGCGTGCGCCCTTGCCGCATCCCTTGCCTCTGTGACGACCCCGATCGTAACATCAGCCGTATCCGGTGCCATACGTGCGATACCGAAACCGTTCATCGTCAGTGTCGGCGTCATCTCCTCCGCCGCAGCCGTCCCTGTCGGCAGGATGATCGCGAGCGCGAAAATCGCTGCACATACCAGCGATCCCAATGAAATACGCTTCATAGAAATCCTCCAATCTCCTGATCGTAGCTAATAAAACTATATTTTATTATAGCATACTCTCACAGAAGATGAATGAGAATGGAATTAGGCGGCTCCCGCGAGCAGCTCCTCGTTGTACTTCTTTGCCGCAATATACGCCCAGATCGCGCAGATCGGGAGCGTGAGGAGGCATCCCATGCCGAGCGTGAGGAAGCCGACCACGACATTGACAATGAACATCACAAGTGCACCTTTAAGTGTTGAATAGCACATGCCGAGTGGCCCGAAAAAGAGCGCAAGCCCTGCGGCAAGCCCGACATTCTTCGTCGACTTCACAATGATCGTCTGCGGCTTCTGTACATTCTGTTCCTGATCCATAATGACATCTCCCTTTCCCATAAACCATAAAATGATAACAATTATCTGCAAGAGTATAAACGAAAAGACATGAATTGCAAATAGGAGAACCGTCCCGTTTCCACAAAGAAATTCTCATGAGGGTTTGCGATTGGATGTTGAATTTGTTAAAATAAATGACAACAAGACGGACAGAACGGATAGGAGTACCGCGATGCGTATACTGCTGGCGAATTTTGCGAAGATGGTCGGGGACAGCGGCGGGCTTGCCAAGGTGAATGTGGCGTTCGCCAACGAGATGGCGCGGCGCGGTCATACGGTCACGACAGTCTACAGCGATGACCGCGCGGGCGACTTCTTCTACCCGCTCGATGCGCGTGTCACGGCCTACAACCTGCGCCACTTTCGCGGGCAGACCCACCTCTATCCTCTGAGCTACAAAGTGCGGCGGGAGATTCTGCGCGTATTCAGTCAGAAGCATGGGCGCGCCGTGAACAATGACTTTACGGAGAACTATCTGCTGCCGCACGTGAATACCATCCTCGAGGAGACGGCGCCCGAGGTCATTATCTCCTTTTATCAGCGATTCCTTAGAGGAGATGTTATATGAAACGCTTGCTGATGATTTTTTTCGAGGACAGCACAACGGCGCATCTGACGAAGGAAATGTGCTCCTATCCCTACTATCTCGGAAAGAATCACGGATGGACATGCACTTACGCCTATTTTGGAGCGGAGCAGCTTCAAAATAGGGATTTTGAGCGATACTGTGCGCTCGTATATCTTGGGGATGAAATAGATTACTCGAACAAGAAAACGATTGCGGCAGAATATGTGAGGGCACATGCGGTGGACTATGATATCCTCATGTTCTCGAACTACGGCGGCGCTTCCTATACATTGGCGCGTCTGGCAAAGCGCCTGAATCCCGCCATCCGGGTATACAGCAAGCTGGACATGAACGAAAGCGGCTTTGCACATTTTTATGACGGTACATTCCTACGTCGGCTCAAGGTCATACCCGAGTATTGGAAAAGTGCGGCAATCGACCTGTTCACGGTAGAAAATCGTTCCTTCTATGAAACCCTCAAGAACATGCGGCTCTTCCGCAATCGCATCAAATATCTGCCGAATCCCGTATCGCTGTTCGGCGTAGACATCACGGAGATCAAATCACCGCAGGAGCGGGAGAACATCGTCTTGACCGTCGGACGTCCCGGCGACCCTGTCAAAAATACGGAGCTTTTTGTCGAGGCGGTTCGACGTGTGGATCGGGAGGTCTTTGCGGACTGGAAATTCTATATCGTTGGAGAGCCCGCGCCGCATTTTCGAGAGCATGTTGAGAAAATTGCTCAGGAAGACCCTTGGATTGCACAGCGGCTCGTTCTCTGCGGCAGGGTGAGTGATCGTAGGGAACTGTATGAACTCTATGCAAAGGTGAAGATCATGTGTATGACAAGCCGCTCGGAGAGTTTCTGTATCGCCGTATCCGAGGCAATGTACTTTGGTGCATATCCCATCCTTACCAATTTCGGGCGGATTGTCAAGGACCTCACAGACAACGGACGATACGGGACGGTCGTTCCACAGGAAGATCCTGCTGCACTTGCTGCAGCATGGGAGCAGGCGGCGCAGCGGGAGGATTTGCTGGCGCTGAGCAGGGAAATACAGAAATTTGCACGCAGTTCATTCGACTATGACCATTGGACGGCTCGGCTGGACGAGTATCTGATGCGGCTGAAATAATATGCGAAAAGGGAGGCGCTGACGTGCATTTTATCGTAGTAGGTCCCCTCTATTACGGCTACTCCGAGAGCATTGTCCGTGTATTAGAGGAAGAGAGGCATACAGTCGATTTCTACGCCGAACGTCCCTTTTATACGAACTGCTCGTATCTGGCGCGGCGTCTCTACAAATGGGGATTTCGGTCGCTTCAGGAGAAATGGGAGCGAGATTGGCAGAGTGCGTGCATCGCATTCATGCAGGAACATATGAGAGCGGACTCTGTGCTCCTGTGTCTGACAGGCAGGATGATCTCTGACGAACTGTTGGACATATGGCAGGGACATCCGACTGCGCTCATGATGTGGGACTCCGTGCGGCGCTATGACATGGCTTTTCAACAGCGTATGCGGCGCTATCAGCACGTTTTTGCCTTCGAGTACACAGATATCGAATACGCCGCGCAGACATTTCACATCGAGATGACCTATCTCCCGCTTGGCTATGACCCTCTCATTTACTACCCGAAGGAGGTGGAGCGCGACATCGACGTGTCCTTTATCGGAACGCCCATGCCGCATCGTGTGGAGATTTTGGAGCGTGTCGCCGCATATATGTCCAATATGGGGGGGCGGATGTATGTGGGAGGGAGATGGTATGATGACCGCTATCCTTGGAAAGTCCGCTCCTATCGGCGAAAACATCCGCATCTCTTTCCCGTCCTGATGAATCAAGCATTATCCCCTGAGGAAGTGGCACAGATCTACCGCCGCAGCAAGATCGTCCTGAACATCAACAACAACGTGCACCGGAGTGTCAGCCCGCGGACATTTGAAATCTTGGCGACGCAGACATTCCAACTGATGAATAGCGGTCAGCAGTCGAACGGAACGCTCGATTTTGACCGCGATCTCGTTCAGTATGACGACGTGGACGATCTGATCCGAAAGATTGATTTTTACCTGCAGCACGATGAGATGCGCGCGCAGATTGCTGCGCATGGGGCGGAATCGGTGCGGCGCTTTTCTTTGGATGAGTTGGTGCAAAGGATGGTCGGAAATCTTTGTTCATAGGATGTTTCATATCGTAGATTTTTGCACATAACCCTCATCAAGGCAGTTGATAGGCACATAGATATGTAGGGGAGCATTATACATGCAAAGCAGAAAAAAAGTTGTCATCATAGCCCAACGCTATGGAATTACGCCTGCGATTTTCGGAGGAGCGGTTGAATCTCTTATTGGAAGTTTGGCAGAAAATAACGAAATACATCATGCAATCGATTTGACAATTATCCAATCATACAATGCGAAGGCACGCGAACTGACAAAGAAGTTCAAGGACACAAAGTTTGTGTTTCTAAGAGACAGCATTCTTGGAAAACTTGACTTCCGTATTTTCGGACAAAGAAAAAATGAAGAGTTCATGAAGGGGCATATTTTCTCAGAGTATATCTATAAGTCTTATAGGTATATCAAAAAAAATATCCCCGATGTGGATGTTATTATTTTTGAAGAAGACAGTCAAATCATCGGCTATAAAAAATTTCAGAGACAATTTCCCGGAAAAGTCGCCTATCACAGTCATTTACATGAAAAACCCAAAAAGAATATCTATTATGACTATGTTATAACTGTGAGCGAATTTTGTCGTCGGGAATGGTTGGATTTGCTGCCGGAAAGCAAAGTGTTGGTTCTGCGGAATGGAGTAAATCTCTCTCGCTTCGAGAAGCGACTGTCACAAGATGAAAAAACACAGCTGCGTGCATCACTGGGCATAACCACGGACGACTTTATTGTTCTTTATTGTGGCAGACTGATTCCAATAAAAGGCGTTCTTGAGTTGGCAATGGCAATCACAGAAATTCCTGAAAGAAACATTCGTTTGCTCTGTGTGGGTTCCAGTGGATTCTCAGGAGGGGGAGAGACGGCCTATACAGAGCATATTCATGCGTTGGCGTTGAAAAATACGGGACGGATTATATTTACAGGATATGTCAACAATGAGGAGCTTTACAAGTATCATCAAATATCTGATATACAAGTGATACCATCGTTATGTGAAGATGCTGCTCCATTGGTTCCAATCGAGGGAATGTGTTCCGGTCTTCCTTTGATTGTGACAGACTCAGGCGGTATGATCGAATATATTGACGATGCATGCGCGTTGGTTGTATCCAGAGATGACATCGTCAAAAATCTTACGAAAGCGATTATGCGGGCGAAAGCCGATGATGCTTGGCGGAGGAAAGCAAGTCACGAAGGCCCGCTGCGAGCAGAAAAGTTTTCTGAAGAAGCGTTCTACAGGAACTTTGTCTCTCTCATCGAAACAATTGCTTCAAAATGAAGGAACTGCAGGTTTGAAACATTCATCGATGCGCGATTTTGAAAGAGAGGTAAAGCAGTAAATGATGATAAAGTGGGCGGCAGATCAGCGTCGCAAATGGATGCCGTATATGGTCACAGCACTCATCGTCGTTTCCTTGGGGGCACTTCTTCAAATGGTTGTCCTTTCGGGTAAGGGCAATGGGATTGTTGAATTGGGGAGGCTTTTGTACCTAGGTGTATGGACAGCGATCCTGTTGCCGATGGCAGCATACTCAAAGCGATATATCCTTATGTTTGTACTTTATGTCGCTATTTTCGTGAGCGCAGCATACGTGCCGCTTTTTGACGGAGCACATGTAGCCAGTAAAGAAATAACTTCTGCTTATTTGTTTGGTGCATCGTATTTCCTTTTTTGGACTTGGATCTACGGAGCTGCGCGAAAGATTCCCACGGATGCTCTGCGACGCTTCGCCTGTGGATTCTCTTTTGCGGCTTTGGCGGTGGCGATCCTTATGCCACTTCTGGTATGGGGGTATTGGATTGTCAGCGGCGGGTACGTTTTATCCTCTGCCATTGTCTTGACCTTGTTTCAAACCAATCTGGCTGAATCACTTGCATATCTGAAAAATCAAAATATTTTCCTTTGGATTTGTGGTTCGTTGGGGCTGTTTTTTGCAGTCGCCGGTGTCGTAAAGGCACTGCGTGCCGTTCTGGATGTGGACGTTCAACTGCCTAGTCGGCGTAAGTCCGTGTGTTTTCTGTTGTTTATGCTCATAGGGCTTTTAGTTGTAAATCACGGAGTGAAGAAGTTCCTTCCCGTTCGTGTCTGTGTGGAAACGCAGGAAGCACTGCAAGTTTATCGTGCCTATGGAGAGGCTCGTGCAATGAGAGAGGAACGCTTGAAAAACTTACAAGGATTACAAATTGTCTCGCGGGGGGGGACGTTTGTGCTTGTAATAGGCGAGTCAGAGACACGCAATCATATGCAGGTTTATGGCTATGAGAGAGAAACAACGCCGTGGATGAAAGACCAGCGTGAAAACAAGGAGAATATTACCTTTTCCAATGCTTATGCCAACTATACCCACACCGTTCCCGCATTGACCTATGCGCTCAGCGAAAAGAATCAGTACAATGATATGGACTTGCAGGATGCGTACTCCATTGTCGAGGTGGCGAACGCAGCGGGCTACGAGACGTATTGGATCAGCAATCAGCGAAAATTTGGCGTATATGCCACACCGGTTTCGGAAACCGCAAGTACGGCACAGCATCAAGAATGGATGAACGGCATGTTTGCAGATAGTGAAGAGAAAGAAAATCATGATGATATACTGCTCCCGCAGATTCCGCAATCGTGTGAAAAAAACGCATTGATTATCATTCACCTAATGGGCTGTCATGCGGATTATCGGGATCGCTATCCCGATCCGTATTTTTCGGGGGAGGATGCTACTGTAGATGCATATGATGACGCTGTGCGCTACAATGATTATATCCTCTCTCAAATTTATGAACGTGTTCATGCACTGCCAAACTTCAAGGGAATGATTTATTTTTCCGATCATGGAGAAGACCCTGATCGCAGGCTGTATCATGAGGCGACCAAATTCACTTGGCCGATGGCACGCATTCCACTCGCGATGTGGTTCAGCGATGATTTTCAGGAAGATCGTCCGGAGACGTTCGCCCGATTGAAGTCGCATGAACAGGCGTATTGGACGAATGACCTGATTTACGATGTGATGATTGATGTCTTGGGCATTGAGGGGATGCCTCGTGTGGAGCCGCAGCATGACCTGGCATCGATGGAGTATGGGATTACAAAAGAAAATGCCATGACGTTGCATGGTACGCTGAAATTAGCGGATGAGGATATGCAGGCAGAGAGGTGAGTCATTCACGCTGCCATCTTAGCGACTCTTTTTCACCCGCATTGTGTCGGCAAATCCCCTACAATATTTGGCAAAGAGCCATGATGGAATTTGATTTTTTGTCATTTTTCGTGTAAAATAGAGAACAGTTTTAGAATTGCATACGCATAAATGCGATGCAAATAATCGAATACAAGGGAGAACGATACTATGGCAAAGGAAACATTTGAGTTTCAAGCTGAGACAAAACAACTGCTCGATCTGATGATCCACTCGATCTATACGAACCGCGAGATTTTTCTGCGCGAGCTGATTTCGAATGCGTCGGACGCGATGGACAAGCTTCATTTCGAGAGCCTGACGAACCGCGATATGCTCGAGGGGAATGAGACGTACGAGATTTTCCTTGTTCCGGACAAGGAGTCGAAGACGCTGACGATCTCGGACAGCGGCATCGGTATGTCGCGCGCGGAGGTTGTGGAGAATATCGGCACGATTGCAAAGTCGGGCACAAAGGCGTTCATGGAGCAGCTTGCAAAGGCGAAGGAGGAGAACGGCGGCGCACCGGACAAGGAGCTGATCGGTCAGTTCGGTGTGGGGTTCTACTCGGCGTTTATGGTCGCGGAGAAGGTGACGATCGTGACGCGCCGCGCAGGTGAAAGCCAAGCAACGCGCTGGGAATCGACGGGCGACGGCAGCTACACGATCGAGGATGCGGAGAAGGAGACGCGCGGTACAACGGTGACGATCCACCTCGCGAAGGAGTTCACGGAGGGCGAGACGGACTACACGG
>ERZ772960.1744-NODE-1744-length-16829-cov-3.251222_pt1 | contig 16829 bp, 17 predicted proteins | sample MGYA00580678_ERZ772960 | MGnify/ENA primary metagenome ERZ772960 (study PRJEB29015, sample SAMEA2737930) | human oral metagenome | biome: human oral; feature: human-associated habitat; material: dental | place: China | collected 2059 ... | reverse complement strand
GGAGTCGGCCTCAGGCAGCTCGGGGGAGTGGTGGCCGCCCGGATACAATTTATAAGGGTAGTTTTACCTGAACCATTGGGTCCCAATAGACCAAAAACCTCTCCTTTCTTTATATCCAAGCTAAGGTTGTCTAGGGCAACCAAATCATCATATCTTTTTAATACATTCTTAACCTCTAACATAATATTTCCTCCTCTATTTATTTATCTTCATATTGTCATATTCGCTTTTACCATTTTCTTTTAACCTATTCATAAAACTTTTAACTAGTATTGATATACTAACATATCTTTACGTATTTTTTTAGTGCTCACCGTCATAATCCTATATTACATTTGTCATTATCTATACTTTCTCCATTAAAAGCCCCCCTATCATTCTTTTTTTGATATAATTATGTTATGAATATTTGTATGATATTCTAGTAAATAAGTATATTTAACTGAGGGGGATAGGTATGTATCAAAAATATAGGATAAAGACAAATTTTATAGGCCTGCTTGTGTTTATAAGTTGCCTTTCTATATCTCTTAGGTCGGCAACTGATGTCTATATAATAATTCCTATCTGTGTAGGCTTAATTCTAGCCCTTTCTACTATAATTTTCAAGTATGACCACATGGTTGCCCTTGTAAATATTTGTCTAGTCTTACTTGTAGGTCTAGATGCAGCTAAGATCATCCCATCCTATCTGGACTTAAGGTACAGCCTGGTATACATACCCCTAATCCTATACTTTTCTATAGATAGGCCAAGGATGTCCTTGGAAGAGGTATTACTACTAGTCTCCATACCTATACTTGGCCCATTTGCTTCTCTAGCCCCTACTGATATAGTAATTCTCCTAGGTATCAGCGGACTAGTGTATATCATAGGCAAGTATAGTGTAAATATTTTAGACCTGGAAAATAAGTACTATAGCTACTACCATAGGTCTAAGGGTGAAAGATACAAGTTAGAAAAGCTCTACCAGTCCCTTAGTATTGACCAAAATAACAGGATAGAAAATGCCATCCTGAGTGAAAGAAACAGGATTTCTAGGGATATCCACGATGGCCTGGGCCACTTGACCTCAAGGGCTATCCTACAACTTGGGGCCATGATGGTCGTGGAAAAAGACCCTGTCAAGAAAGATGCCCTTAATGAAATCAAGAACACCCTATCCGAAGGTATGACTGAAGTAAGAAGGAGTCTCCATAACCTCCAAAGCGAATCCATTAATTTGAAAGCTGAAATAGACAAGCTAATAGATGAATTTACCTTCTGTAGGATTAACTTCTCATATGGTCTAACTAGTGACTTTGATATGGCCTTCAAGTACTCCATCTTATATATTATCAAGGAAGCCCTAACAAATGTTAGCAAGCACTCTAATGCTAGCCTTGTAAATATAACCCTGGTAGAAATGAAGACTGCTTGCTATCTAAAGATTAGTGACAACGGTACTAAGCTTCCTAGTAAGGATAGTGGTATGGGAATCTTCTCTATCAGCAAGAGGATAGAAGACCTGGGTGGTAAGGTAGAAATATCTACAGAGGATGGTTTCAGGATATTTGCCACTATAGGTAAGAACATTAGTCAGGATTCACATCTAGATGTATAGGCTGGATTTATAAACATAATTATAGTCTTATTTAATAGGTAATACTTGCAGATTAGATTTATATACTATATTTGAGGATTCGATTTATAGATTATAATAATAGATTTAATTAGGAAATAGAAAGGTGATATGATGAGAATACTAGTAATAGATGATGATAAGATGATATGCTTCGCCCTTAAGACCATCATAGAGTCGGAAAGCGATATGGAAGTGGTTGATATAGGCCATAATTATGATGATGCCATCAATAAGTACAAGGAACACAAGCCCGATATCTGTCTATTTGATATCAGAATAGGTGACAAGACCGGTATCGATGCCCTAAAAGACATAAAAATAGACTATCCCCATGCTAAAATAATCTTCCTTACTACCTTCCTGGACCAGGAATATATCAAGGATTCCATAAAATATGGTAGTTCTGGCTACATCCTAAAGGATGACTTTGAAAATATCTGCCCTGCCATCAGGGCTGCCTTTGCAGGACAAAATGTATTTGGAAATAAGGTCTTTGATAGTCTTAGCCTTGCTGCCAAGGAAGTTGATGAAGATAGCACAGAATCATCTATAAAAGGCAAAAAAGAAAACCTAACTAAGGTCCTAAGCGAAAGGGAAATAGATGTCCTGGAACTTATAGCTGATGGTCTCAGCAACAAGGAAATAGCGGGTAAACTCTACCTAAGTGAAGGAACTGTAAGAAACTATATTTCCTCTATCCTGGTAAAACTAGACCTAAGAGACAGGACCCAATTGGCTATCTATTATCTTAAAAACTAGATTTTACTGGTGTATACCTAATCATAAACAAGTCTAACTAGTTTAATAAACCAATATATAAGTCTTATAAGACATGTACACAAAAAGAGAGGGAAGCGTCCTCTCTTTTATACTATACAGTATTAATTTTGCTATTTCTTTGCTATAAAAACATACTTTTTATCTGTTGATTTTTCTTCAGAAAAACTATAGCCACCTAAGTCAAATTTTTTTAGGTCTTCTATTTTTTCAATTTTATTCTTAGCCATAAAGTATAGCATTTTTCCCCTTGCCTTTTTTGAAATAGTAGAGTGTTTTTTTAAGTTACCATCTACATTCTCAAAGAACTCGATATTTAAAATTTTTTCATCTTTTATATACTTTTTTATAGTTTTAGAAAACTCATCACTTGCAAGATTTACTATTAAATCCTCATCTTCCAATACTTTTTTTGCTATTTCGTCTTGCCAAAACTTGTACAAGTTACCCATTTCTGTTTTCATTAAAAAATCAAGCCTATATGGTGAAATTAGGTCAAAGGGTCTTACTGCCCCATATAAGGCTGATAGAATAAATAAATGATTGTCTATATACTCTAAATCTCCTAAGTCTAGGTCTTCTCTATTTATATTTTTAAAGCAAAGCCCATCATACATATAAAAGGCTTTAAATAGTTCATTGGACAACCTGACTTGAGGCACTCTTTCTAGAATTTCATATGTCTTTTTATGGAAGCTTTCTTTATTATTAAGGCTTTCTATCTTTTTTGAAACCGTCTTAGCCGGTGATATAATTATTTTCATATTGTCTCCTTTCGATTTAAGTATAATTATACCATACTTTTCTATTAGTATATGAAAATATTAGGATACCTATTTTAGCGTCCTATTAATCTTTGTATAGTCTTTGTAAGTCCAATTAGTAAGATTTATCCGATAAAAAAAGAGAGGCAAAACCTCTCCTTTTCTTGTACCCATCTATAGAGATGGACACAAACTTTATCGTTTTATTATATTGAAATATATTTAAGTCGGCAAACTTATATTTAAATTGACAAATTTTGCTATATCAGCATTATTACTATAAAGACTTAGCTACTTCTAAAGCCTTATCATAGTTTGGATGGTCTGTATTTTCAGCTACGTATTCAACATATCTAACTACATCATCCTTATCTATTACTACGATACCCCTGTTAAGAAGTCTGAACTCTTCCATCAAGAATCCATAGTTTAGACCGAAAGAAGTATCCTTGTAGTCTGATACTACTACTGCATTTTCGATTCCCTTAGCACCACAGAATCTAGCCTGTGCGAAAGGAAGGTCACAACTGATAGTTATAACAGCAGCATCCTGTAATGATCCAGCTTCCTGGTTGAATCTAATAGTCTGAAGTTCACATACACCTGTGTCTACAGAAGGTACCAAGCTGATTAGCTTAACCTTACCTGCTACATCCTTTAGTGTAAATGGGCTTAGGTCTGCATTTAGACATACGAAGTCTGGTGCCTTGTCTCCTACCTTTACTTCCTTACCTAATAGTGTTATTGGGTTACCTGCGAAAGTTGTTACTGATCTCTTTTCCATTTTATATTCCTCCATAAAATTATATTCATACTTATCACGACCACTTATGGCACTATGATTCCCGTTTTATTCCTACCTTTTTATGATACCCTGGAAAAAAACATTTATTCATGAGAATATAAAAAATATACTATTTATCAAAAACTAATTTATGACCTACCAAGTGGTCATCATTATAGTTAAGCGTCAGGTGGAAGCCACTTTGCCCACTTCTTACCAGGTCTATAAAGATCTTGTCACCCTCCCAAAGGTTTAGGTCAAATAACTTGTCTTCATCAATCCAGGCAAGGTCACCCTCATCACATATAATTTCTTGCCCCTCAAAGTCCTTGCAGGTATAGAGGAACATTTCTTCAGGTGGGTTGTCATTATAGCTAAAGACCACTATCCCCCTAAAATCACAGGACTTGGCCCTATAGCCAGTTTCTTCCTTTATTTCCCTAAGGGCACATTCATACGGTGTTTCACCTGGTTCTAACTTGCCTCCAACACCTATCCACTTGCCCTCATTAATATCATTTTTCTTTTTGGTCCTGTGCAGCATAAGATATTTTCCATCCCTCTGCAAGTAACACAAGGTCATTTGTTTCATTTTATCACCTCAAATTTTCCTTAGACCTGGTTGAAAAACTCTGCCTTGTTTGGGTGTTCGTCCTTCCAATAAGCAGCATATGAGCAAGATGTATTGGCCTTCCACCCATTTTTTTCTATGACCTTAAGGGCCTCTTCCATCAGTTTTCCAGCTATACCCTGGCCTCTAAGGACATTGGATACATATGTATGGTCCAAATCAACTATATTATCTCCTACAAGGGGAAAAGTTATCTCTGCTATCATTTGTTCCCTGTCGTCATTTATGTATATCCTATTTGCTTCATATATAAATTTCATCTTAAACCTCCTATATAGTCTCCAAAAACTTAACCAACTCCCTGGTAAAGTACTTTGGTCTGTTTCCTATAAAACTATGTGTAGACTTTTCAAACATACAAACATAGGTATCTGCTATATTTTCCTCTAGATACTTTACTACTTCCGGATTTATCATTGAACCTGGGGTCGCAAAAAACAGGCCTGTCTTAACGCTTATATCCTTTAGGACATGCCTAAAATCCTCATAGGATATAGAAAACCACATTGAGGTAATCGAGTAGTATGAATTACCTGCTAGGTCCATTTCTATTACCCTCTTAAGGACCCTATTGTCCCTCCCCCTCAATTCGGGATTTATATCCATATACAGCTCAAGGTAGGCATCTGTCATATCATCAAACTGCCTGGCAATGCTCTCCAGAAATTCCTTATGGCCAAAACGTCCACCCATGATACCTAGATTCCAGTCCTGGTCATTTAGAACCTTAGGGGTCATATCACATATTACCAGGCTCTTGATCTTATATTGGCCAAATAAGTCTATATACTTATATAGGACACAGGCCCCCATGGAATAACCTACCACTACCACATTTTCTAATTCCAAGTGGTCTATAAGCTCTTTTAGGTCTGTAGCCAGATGCCTTAAGGAAATATCCCTATTTGGTTTGTCCGACCTACCAAAGCCCCTGTGGTCATAGGATATCCTCCTATAATCCTCCAAATTTTCCAGGGTGTAGGTAAAGTCGGCCATACTTGACCCCCAGGCATGGAGGAATATAATGGCCTGGTTTTCTTTATTACCCCTATCTTCATAATATATATTATAGCCTTGACTATTTTTGTAATACATAGGTCACCTCTTTTCAGTTACAATATTAAAACTAGACCCCCTCCCAAGTCTAGCTTTAATCAATCTATATAAGCCATTTTCACCCTTATAAGACCTACCCTAGGTCTTGGCTGTGCCTTCTTAGTTTTAGCTATGCCTTTTTAATCTTGGCCTTGGCTTCATCACTAGGTGTTACATAAAGGGTCTTATTTTTTTCATAGATTACCATACCAGGCTTGGCCCCAGAAGGTTTTTTAACATTTTTCTTCATCGTATAGTCAACCGGTACATTGGCTGACATCCTGGCCTTGCTGTAGTAGGCCGCCAGGATTCCTGCCTCTAGCAATTCCTCATCGGTAACCTTCTTGCCAGCAGACTTGATCAAGACATGGGATCCTGGTATATCCTTGGTATGGAACCAATAGTCCTCATTGTCTGCCAGTCTTAGGGTTAGGTAGTCGTTTTGCTTGTTGTTCTTACCGACTATTATCATATTACCCTCGCATGAGATATACTTCCTCATGTCAGTACCTGGCTTGTTGTCTTTTTTAGGCATCTTGTAGGACTTGATATAGCCTTCCCTGATCAATTCCTCCCTGATTTCCTTGAGTTCTTTGGCATCATCACAGTTTTCAATACTCAAAAGAGTATTTTCAATGTAGTCTTTTTCCTGGATATTTATCACCATCTGCTTGGAGATTTCCTCACCAGCATTCTTTAGCTTGTTATACTTTTTAAAGTACTTTTGGGCGTTTTCTGATGGTGTTAAATTAGGTCTTAAGGAAATTTTTACCTTCTTGTTGTTGTCATAGTAATTTTCCAGGACCACACTTTCCATGCCTTCCTTTATCATATAGATATATGAGGTTATCAATTCACCTCTTATCCTGTACTTGTCAGCATTTTCGGACTCCTTGAGTTCTAGCTCCTGTTTTTCTATCTTATGTCTTATCCTGTCTAGTTTTAAGGATAGGTTCTTCTTCATGCTAGATGCCTTTTGGTTTATCCTCTCCTTGTTATCCTTGGATATGTAGTAGTCCTCAATTATAGTTGATATACTATCCTCGCGGATTTCTGTCATATCCTGGTACTGGCTCAACCTAATGCTGCTAAACTCTACTATCTTGTCCCTCTTATCGTCTATAATTATGCTGGGATAGGACTTATTTTTGTCCAGGTCGTCGAAAATTGAGTTTATACAAGCTACAAGAGACCTTATGTCTTCGTTAGAAAGGTCATCTTTATCCTTATTAGGATCTAGGCCTATCCTGGTACAAACCTCTCTTGCAACAAGGGGTGATAGGCCCAGTATATTATTGTATATAAGCTTGAATACGGGACCTCTTGACCTGTTTACCCTCAAGCTAAACTTGTCAACATCTATCCTGTCAAGGGGGTTTAACTTGTCCTGGCTAGGTGGTAATTCATATTCAGCCCCTGGCAAGACCTGTCTGACCCTACTCACACTCAGAGGGACCCTCTTTATAGAGTCTATAACCTTGCCCCCTAGTTCAGATACTAAGATTATATTACTGTGCTTGCCCATGATTTCTATATAGAGGTCCTTACGGGTCTTTTCCCTTAATTCATCATAGGATTCTACTGATATTTTAATTATTCTCTCAAAACCAACCTGGCCTATATCCACAATTACACCACCCTGGATATACTTTCTCAGGGTCATACAAAATACCGGTGCCTTTTTAGGATTTGACTTTTCATACTTGTTGGCTATATAGACCCTTGGATGGGATGCACTGGCACTCAATAAGAGCTTGTATACCCCCTCTTTGGACCTTATTTTTAGGCATACCTCATCCTTTTCAGGCTGGTATACCTTGTCTATCTTGGTGTCTATAAGCTTTTCTCTCAGCTCGGCCACCAAGGACTTTACTACTATTCCGTCAAATGACATATCTATTTCCTCTTTTCTAGTGGCTATTCACAAATTATAACAGAGTTTTCCTGGTCAAATTCCTTAAAATTAACCTGGACCTTTTCCAGTCTTGAAGTAGGCACATTCTTGCCCACATAGTCTGCCCTGATAGGAAGTTCCCTGTGGCCCCTATCAATCAGGACTGCCAACTGGATTAGCTTGGGTCTTCCATTGTCTATAATGTAGTCCAGGGCTGCCCTGATAGTCCTGCCTGTAAATAGGACATCATCTACTAGGACGACTGTCTTATCGTGAACATCCAGGTCGAAGCCCTCATCCTTGATATCATGCCTGTCCCTGGTCACATCGTCCCTATAGGCAGTAATATCTATAAAACCACATGGAAGGTCTACATCTTCTATCTGACCTATCTTTTCTGCTATCATCTTGGCCAGGGGTATACCCTTTGACTTGATACCAACTATGCAAATATCATCTATTCCCTTATTTTTTTCTATTATTTCATGGCTAATCCTGGTAACTGCCCTCTGTATAGCCTTTTCATCCATAATTTTAGCTTTTTCCATAGTCAACCACCTATCTCCTTATAGTATCTAATATCTTCTTAAAATAGTCTGGTAAATCACTTGTAAATTCCATATATTCCCCTGTCCTGGGGTGGACAAAACCCAACTTCCTGGCGTGTAGGGTCTGGCCTTCCAGTTTGGAAAATTTCTTCACCTGGTGGCCATAGAGCGTGTCACCCAAGATTGGATGCCTTAGGTAATTACTATGTACCCTAATCTGGTGGGTCCTGCCTGTTTCAAGCTTGGCCTTCATATATGTATATCCTTCCAGGTGTTCTATGACTGTAAAGTGGGTAACAGCATGTCTACCACCAGTATCAAGTACAGCCATCTTGAGCCTGTCTTTTGGATTTCTCCCTATATTCTTATCTACTGTCATCTGGTCCCAGTTGACACCACCTATACAGACCATCTCATACTCCCTGGTAATAGAGTGTAATTTGAACTGGTCTGCCAAACCCTGGTGGCTGGCATTATTCTTGGCTACTACCAGAAGGCCTGATGTGTTCTTGTCTATCCTGTGGACTATACCTGGTCTGATTACACCATTTATAGATGAAAGCTTGTCCTTACAATGGTACATTATGGCATTTACAAGGGTTCCATCGGGATTGCCCGGCGCCGGATGGACTACCATACCCTGGGGTTTATTTACTATAAGGAGGTCATCATCCTCATAGACTATGTCCAGGTCAATATCCTGGGCTAAGACCTCCAGGACCTCTGGTTCCGGCATGGCAATTTCCAGCCTGTCACCCTCTTCAAGCTTATAGCTGGCCTTCTTGATCACTTCATTTACCAGGACTAGACCATCCTTTATCAATTTCTGGACATAGGACCTGGATATATCCGGGTACTGGTCTGCTATAAATACATCCAGCCTCTTGCCAGCACTATCCTGGTCAACCGGGTAGCCATCTACCTCTTCAAAAGTCTGGCCCATTTAGTCCACATCCTCTCCCAACATAAAGATACTGATACAGAAAACAATAGTTCCCACTACAACCAGTATGTCTGCAAAGTTAAATACATACGACCATATAAACCTAAAGTCAAAAAAATCTACCACATAGCCTAGCCATAGCCTGTCTATAAGGTTACCTATTGCCCCTGCTATAATAGTCGAAACTGCCAACCTGTTTACCCTGGCTATCCTAAAATCCTTTCCAGTCCTAGACTTATCTCTAGACTTTGATTTATGTACATATACTAGGCCTACAATAGCTACTAGAAGGGCTACCAGTACAAAAAATACCTTCATATTTTGGAGCAAGCCAAAGGCAGCCCCCCTGTTTTCTATATAGGTAAGGTTGAAAAACCCTCCTATGACACTTATGGACCCAGCACTTGATAAGTTAGTCCTAACCAGCCACTTTGTCAACTGGTCTAAACCTATCAAGACTAGTATTAAAATTTCATACATTATCTATCCTCACAAAACCTATTTTATAACTAAAATCTTATATCCTCTTCCTAGACTTTGGGTATAGCCAGCAAATATTTACAAACTATAGCCAGACGCCCAAGTCTACTCATATACTTCAATCCTCTTGCTTAAGCCTTTAAAAAATTAACTGTCTCAAAAACCACATCGTTAATGTGCCAAGGCATAAAGAAAATATGCTTACCCCCTTTAACTTCTACAAGTTTGCAATCCTTGTAGAGGTCGGCAGCCTTCTTTGCATAGCTAATATCTACCAGCTCGTCCTTGGTTCCATGACATATTAGGACTGGCTTATCAAAGCCCTCCATCTCCTTCCATGGATCTAACTTTACAGCATCCTCAACGAACTTTCTACCCAAATTAACACTGCCTGTTACCCTAAATTTTTCTTCCAAATTATCCAGGTCTATCTTGGTACCCATAATATTGCCTGCCCTGACCTCATCAGGTATACAAAGGGCTGGATAGTAAAGGAACATCTTGTAGATCTCATCGGCATGTTCTGCAGCAAAAAGGGCTGTGACCAAGCCTCCCTGGGAAAGACCCCCCATAATTATCCTATCCTTGTCTATATAGTCCAAGGTCTTGATATACTCAAATACACTTAGGAGGTCATCTTTAAGGGTAAATATACTCATATCAACCGAGTCCCTCCCCTGACTCTTACCAAAGCCTGACCCAGGAAAATCAAATATACAAACCGCATAACCAGATGGACAAATACGCCTGGCATACCTGGCAGTAGAATTCAAGGTCAAGCCAAATTCATGACTCATAATTATAACCGGTAACTTAGACTGGCCATCGTAGTCAGGAGGAAGGTAGACCTCACCCCTTATCAATATATCCTCTTTTTTTATCTCAAAATCCTTAATCATTTTCTTACTCCATTTTTAACTATAATATGGTCATTGTACTCTCCTACAATTATACCACAAAATGGCTTTTAAAATTTACTGCTTTTAGCCAATAAAAAAGCAAATCTCAGAGTATTTTTCATACTTTGAGACTTGCATATTTTATATCCTGTATACTATTTTCGTAATTGCCCTATTTTATAGGTAAATTCCTATAACTGGAACTTTCTAGGTATAAAGCCTATCCTATCATAAACATCTCTTAGGGTCTTGCCAGCCCTAGCACTAGCCTTTTCAGCCCCCCTTGTATAGATACCCTCTAGGTAGTCCCTGTTTTCTAATAGGTAGTTGTACTTTTCCCTGATTGGTCTTAGGTGTTCAACAACAGCCTCTGCCATTTCTCCCTTGAAGGCACCATAGCCCTTGCCATCATACATAGCAACTATTTCTTCAACGCTCTTGTCTGTCATAGCTGAGTAGATATTGATCAGGTTCTTTAGACCAGGTTGTTCATCATTGTACTTAACTATACCGATTGAGTCAGTTACTGCCTTTTTGATCTTCTTGGCTGTAGAATGTGCATCCTCTGCCAATAGGATAAAGGCACTTGGATTTGCATCAGACTTACTCATTTTCTTTTCAGGTTCCTGTAGGCTCATTACCCTGGCTGTTTCCTTAGGATAGTAACCCTCTGGAACTATAAATGTATCACCAAATCTATTATTAAACCTAGTTGCAAGGTCTCTTGCCAATTCCATATGCTGCTTCTGGTCATCACCTACTGGTACCAGGTCAGTCTGGTATAATAGGATATCTGCTGCCATCAAGACAGGATATGTAAATAGACCTGCATTCAGGTTCTGTTCACTCTTTCTAGACTTGTCCTTGTACTGAGTCATCCTATTTAATTCACCCATGTAAGTCAAAGTGCATAGGGCCCAACTCAGTTCAGCATGTTCATGAACATGTGACTGTATAAATATAGTATTTAAGTCTGGATCAATACCGCAAGCTATAAACTGGGCCAATAATTCAATTGTCTGTCTCCTCAAAACTTCTGGATCCTGTGGTACAGTTATTGCATGCATATTTACCATACTAAAGAAACACTCATATTCATCCTGTAGCTTAGTCCAGCTCTTCAATGCTCCTAGGTAATTTCCCAGTGTCATCTTTCCAGATGGCTGAACTCCACTAAATATAACTTTTTTTCCATTTTCTCCCATAATTCTATTCTCCTTTATATGACAAGCTATATATCCTCTTAAATTATATCATTTGTGGAAAATTCGGTCAATTGTATTAACCTATCTTGGCCAAGATATTTAGGACCATGTCCTTAGAAGTCCTGGCTGCCCTCTTTACAAATTCATCATAGGCCAATTCAGCCGACTTGTCTGCCTTGTCAGAAATAGCCCTTATGATTACAAATGGAATTCCATTACAGTGGGCCACATGGGCTATAGCCCCACCCTCCATCTCACAGCAGTAACCTCCAAATTCCTCTCTAAGGTAGGTTTTTTCTTCAAGACTAGCCACAAACCTGTCACCAGTCACAACCCTTCCCTTATAGGCCTTGTAGTCACTTTCCCCTTCCAGGAATGATTCATAGGCCATATCTATAAGGCTAGAATCTGCCACAAATACAGAGGTCTTCATCCTAGGTATAGTTCCCTTAGGATCACCCAGACTAGATGCATCAACGTCATATTGGATGGCATCTGTAGATATTACCACATCATTAATGTTTAGGTCCTCCTTAAGTGCCCCTGCCACACCAGTATTGATAAGGGCCCCAACCCCAAACTCACTAATCAAGATCTGGGTACACATGGCTGCATTAACCTTGGCTATACCACACTCAACTACGACTACATCCAGTCCCTTAATCCTTCCTTCATTGAAGGTCATACCAGCAACTGTCCTAGTTTTTTTATCTTCTATCATGGCAGTAAGTTCTACTACCTCTTCATTCATGGCACCAATTATGCCAATCTTATTATTATTCATTTTTCCTCCTAATAATTCACTTTGGAATATTCAAAATATTATATGGGCCGTAATAATTAATAAGTTAATTTTGACCCAAGAGCATCCTTTTACAATAGTCCTGTCACAAGCTGCATGGCCAGGCTGACCAAAATTATACTTACCCAACAAGTAGCACCAAGCAATAGGGGCTTGCCACCTGTCCTTATCAACTTAACTATATTAGTATTTAGACCTATAGCCCCCATGGCCATCACTATAAAAAACTTACTGACCTTCTTCATAAGGGCAAAAAATCCTGTCACCATACTGGCACTTCCACCAGTAATTATCCCCTTACCTATCACTAGATCTAATAGGCTTGTGATGATAGAACACAGTATAAAGTATAGGATAAACCTCGGTAACATAGCTAAAAAGTTAATTTTCTTGTCACCCTGGACTCCAGATTTCTTAGTTTCATACAGGGACAGGCAAAAAGTTATAGGTATAATTGCCAGGGTCCTAGTCAACTTTACTATTGTAGCAGAGTCGAGTACAGCAGATCCTGTCTTATGGATGCTATCCCATGATGAGGCTGCTGCCGTAACCGATGAAGTATCGTTTATGGCCGTACCTGCAAACATGGCAAAACCACTATTGGATAGGCCTAATATATCTCCCAAGACAGGAAATACCAAGGCCGCTATAATATTAAAGAAAAAAATTACAGAAATAGCCTGGGCTATCTCATCACTATCTGCATCTACTACAGGGGCTGTAGCAGCTATGGCAGACCCTCCACAAATTGATGAGCCCACACCTACCAGGATTGAAATCTTCCTAGGTATATTCAAGACCTTACACAAAATATATGATACTATTAGGGACGTGGCTATTGTGCAGACAATTATGGGTATCGAAACCCTACCAACCCTTATAATCATCTGCAAGTTCAGACCAAAACCCAGCAAAATAACTGCATACTGGAGTACCTTCTTCGATACAAAGTTAATACCTGGTTGAAAGCTTTTCTTGCCATCCTTAAGCAGGCCAGCAACTAGAATTCCAATCAGGATAGAAAATACTGGTCCCCCAATAATAGGCAAGATTTTGCCCAAAAACCAGGCAGGTATCGCCATAATAAAACAAAATATAATACCCTTTATGTTTTCTTTCTTCAAGTTATACCCCCATTCTATAATTAGACTCAACCAATAAATAGGCCTAATTATCCTATTTTCACAAACCTAATTATATCACAGGGAGGCTTAAAAATCTATTTTACTGAAATAAAATCCTTCATAGATTCAAATTTTTTATCCCCTATACCAGATACATTTTTTATGTCCTCAATAGCATTAAATTTACCCTGCTTGGTCCTGTAATCTACTATCTTCTTGGCAGTTGCCGGCCCCACTCCTGGTATGGATTCCAGGCTCTTTTCATCCGCCAGATTTATATTTACCTTGCCATTATTAGTAGCTTGACCTTGGCCACTTGGGGTTACACCAACCTGACCAGCTGAAGTAGTTTGACCACCTGATACTGCCTGGTCAGCCTGGATATCCTGCCCCTTATAGGGGATGATATAGTGTTGGGAGTCTTCCAAATTCATAGCCAGGTTTATCCTATTTATATCAGCGTCCTTGGCCAGGCCACCCACCATCTTGATGGCATCATCAAGCCTCTTGTCTGCACCTATACTTATAACTCCAGGACTGGCCACTGCCCCCGATATATATACAACGATTTTACCATCTTTATTCTTGGGTTTGGAATCAAGTTCATCCAGCTTGACTACATTTTCACTGGCCTCAGATCCATTGGAATCATGCCCATTGTAAGTTTCACCAGTCTTATTATTGGCCAAAAATCTATCATTAGCTCTTGTATTTGTTCCGTCATTTACCCCTCCAGTCTCATCAGCTACAAGGTTTCCCCTGTCAAAAATACCCAATCCACCTACGAAGACCAACTTGTATATCAAAAACATGGCCACTAAGCCTGTTATTATTAGTTTTTTCCTATCCAAATCCTTGATTTTGGCAATCAACCTATCCATAATAAACCTCCTCCTCTGTTTAAGAAAACCTTTATATTTTATAGACAATTTTACAAAATCCACAATTTCTTTTAGTGTAAATTCATCTAAAATCTTCTTATATAAGTCATTTTATGATATACTAATTTGGAGAATATATATAAATAAACGGGAGAGGAGGAGATGTAATTTCACTACATCTGAACAATATATGAAAAGAACTACATCAGTTTTATCAGCATTGACTCTTTCAATAGGCCTACTAGCACCTGCTAGCCTGATTTCCCATGCAGACCAAACTAGTGATTTAGACACTTTAAAATCAAAGTACATGGTCTTGATGGACTACAACTCAGGCCAGGTCCTATACAAGAAAAATGCAACACAAAAAATGTACCCAGCATCAACGACAAAAATATGGACAGCCTTTTGTGTATTAAAGAAGGCTAAGAACCTTGATGAATTAGTAGAAATAAAGGACATACCCCAGATAGAAGGGTCTAGTATGTACCTTGAGAACGGAGAAAAATTTACTGTAAGAGAACTATTGGAATCCCTACTGATCCATTCATCAAATGATGTAGCCTATGTTTTGGCCAAGCACTTTGGTGGGGGTAACCCTCAGGACTTTATAAACTATATGAATGAAGAGGCCAAGAAGTTTGGAGCCAGCAATACCCACTTCAACAACCCTCATGGTCTACCTGATACTGACCACTACACTACTGCTATGGATATGGCCATCTTATCAAGGGTAGCTTACGGAGACCCTACTATAAGCGAAATAGTAAAGATGAAAAGTGTCTCTTTCAAGGCAAGTGATAGGATAAAGGTTGAGAGAAACCTGGTTAACAGTAACAAATTCCTTACATCTAGTGATACTATAGATTATAAGGGTAAGACTATACCTATTAAGTACGATATTGTAGATGGTATCAAGACCGGCTTTACAGATGATGCTGGTAACTGTCTGGTATCAACAGCCAAAAAGGGCAATGTCAGGTTAATGGCAAATGTATTTTTTGCACCAGGTGGTAGTCTTTACCATGATTCTAGGACCCTAATCGATTATGGCCTAGATAACTACAAGAGCATCACTATCTACAAGGCAGATGATATAAAGGGTGAAAAATCAGTAAAATTTGCTAGACCTGGCAAAATTAAGTACAAGTTGGCAAATGACTACAGCATAACTGCTATGAAGACCGACTCTTCTAATACAAAGGGTTACACTTACAAGTACAATTTTGACAAACTTGAAATGCCAGTTAAGAAGGGCGACATAATCGGTACCATGAATATATTCAAAAATGGTGAGATGGTATCTAGCATAGGCCTGGTGGCAGAAAATGGGTCCCAGACCTACCTACAGTTAGTCCTATCCAAGCTAGGTATAAATAATGATAAAAAACCTGATGATAAGAAGTTAGCTAGCAAGGATAAGAAAGATGAAGACAAGAAAGCTAGTGAGCAAAAAGACAAGCAGAACGATCAGACTAAAAAATCAGAAGACAAAAAGGATGATGCTAAAAAATCTGAAGGCAAGGAATCAAAATCTTCCAAGGATGTAATAAACACTATAAGGAAGGAAGGTACATCTTCTGTACACGGTGTTTTAGGTATCTTTAGTAACATCGGAGACTTTTTCTCAGATGCCAAGAAGTCAATCGGTTCTTTGACTCCATCAAGTCTTAACCCAGAGAATATCATGAAGTCAGACTTCTACAAGTACCTGGACAAGGAAATCGGAAACAAGACTGGTCCAATACCTGCTCCAGTTATTATATTTGGCCTTCCTATCTTGATACTTCTTATAATCCTATGGTTGATAATAAGCTTAATCAAGGATATGGTAACAGGAAGAAGGTACAAGGATGCTGATGACCAGCCTAAGAAGAAGAAAGCAAAGAAGAAGTCTAAGGCAGATGAAAAAATATTTGAAAAGGCAAATGAACAAGAAGAAGTTCATGCCCAAGCTAGTTCAAGCGACAAGGCTGACCCTAAACCAGAAGTTGATTTGGAAAGCAAGTCAGAGATTCAGCTAGATACTAACTTGGATGGCCAGACAGATATTCAGACGGAAGTTAAGTTATTTAGTGAATCTGATCTTAAATCAGAAGCTAGCTTAGAGAGCAAGCCAGACGTTCAAAGCCAAGCTAATTCTGATATAGAATCTGACAATCGTACAGAATCTGATTTAAGTTAATAATGTTGATACTAAAAGAATCCTCGCTTTGCGAGGATTCTTTTAGTATGTATAGAGTTCTACTAAGAGTTACTTCGTACATATTTATAATATAAAAATATTCACATCAATATATTTTGATATTTTTCAAATACATTCTCATCTAATGCTAAAGTATCTTGTCTTCATTAAATTCTAATCAATTATAGTATAT
>ERZ772960.1742-NODE-1742-length-16844-cov-4.454345_pt1 | contig 16844 bp, 13 predicted proteins | sample MGYA00580678_ERZ772960 | MGnify/ENA primary metagenome ERZ772960 (study PRJEB29015, sample SAMEA2737930) | human oral metagenome | biome: human oral; feature: human-associated habitat; material: dental | place: China | collected 2059 ... | reverse complement strand
TTTTAGACATAATGACAAAGAGACATATTTTCAATGGCATAAGTATTGAAGACATAATGACTCTAAGTTGCTGGCTGCAAACTTAGAGTCATTATGTCTTTAGATTTTGTTACTAAAACGATTTGTTGTTATGTTATTATGTCTTTAAATCTGATACTAAACGATATGTTTATCTTACTCTGTCTTTAAAGACGGAGCGACATAGGGACATGTGGCTTTAGTCTTATTTTTGAAGACTTATTGTTATAAGTGATGTTGACGTCTACATCTGTAGCGGCTTTTATTTGTAAAGACGTTACAAGTTTGTTTTCCCACTTCATGTCGATTGTTAAACCGCCGCGCGTTCTTATACCTTTTATCTCTCCATTTGCCCACGCATCGGGTAAAGCAGGGAGGAGATGGATGTTGTAAACAGGCTTCTTAGTCGTCATATCTACCGAACTTTGCACCAGCATTTCACACACTCCTGCAGTACCACCGAAGTTTCCATCAATTTGGAAAGGTGGGTGAGCATCGAAGAGGTTAGGGTAGGTTCCACCATGATGCACGGCATCTTTCCCATGATACCCTTCGGGTGAGACGTATGAAAGAAGGTTTTGGTAAATCTTGTAAGCATGGTTCCCATCACCCAATCGTGCCCATAGATTGATTCTCCATCCAGTGCTCCATCCTGTACTCTCATCGCCTTTCTGAATGAGTGTTTGGCGTGCTGCGACTAAGATTGTAGAATCTTTCGTTTGCTTAGCTAGCGCCTGTAAGTGCATACCTGGATATAATCCTATTAGGTGCGACTGGTGCCTGTGATGTATATCATAGTCCTTCCAATCGTAATACCATTCGTTTAAGTCGCCTTGAGAACCTACAGTATAAGGATGCAAGCGATTCAGTTTATCATCCATCTCTTTGTCAGGTTTCAAACCAAGAGACTTACGTGCTTGCTGCATATTCATGAATAATTCACGGATAATGGCTAGGTCAGCCGTACCACCATAACAGGTTGTTCCGTGGTAACCCTTATCTGTTACATATTCGTTCTCAGGGCTAGTACTAGGCGCTGTAATCAGTTCGTTTGGCTTGTTGGGATTGGTAACCAACCATTGTTGGAAGAACTTGCTAGAGCCTTCCATAAGTGGGTATATTGTGTTTTGAAGTAACTGCTTGTCTTGTGAATATAGGTAATGATCCCAAAGTGCGTTGACCAACCAGGCACCACCGAGGTTCCAGTTTGCCCATTCGGGGCTTTCCTTTCCTTCTCCAACGGGAGAAGTCTTGCACCAAGGGTCACTATTATGAGCAGCACACCAGCCCTCGTTTATGCCATAGAAGTTGCGTGCAGTGTGCTTACCAGTTGCCGACAAACCTTTGACAAAGCCAATCAGTGGTTGGATAGTTTCTGACATATTAGCAGGATCAGCAGGCCAGTAATTCTCTTCGAGGTTAATGTTCATCGTGTAATTTCCACGCCATGGTGAGAATAGGTGCGGTGTCCATAATCCTTGAAGATTAGCAGGGATATTTGGAGTACGTGAACAAGAGAGCAGGAGGTAGCGTCCAAATTGGAAATAGAGAGTCTCCAAATAGCGTTGTGCAGCCTCTGGGAGTGGTGCTGTTGATGATGAATAGCGACGCAGGAGTTGATCCGTTGGCAGATTGTTCGTATATTCCTTATTTCCTAATTGTAATTTAACGCGATTATAAATCTGCTGATATTCCTTTATATGTCGGTCTTTGAATTCATTATATGTGAAGTTTTGTGTGTGCCAAGCAGCATTGACAGCATTGTCAATATAGCTTGCTCCTTCCTTGACGGGATGCTTGTCGAAACCATTAAAACTCGTGGCATTGACAATGTATATGGTGGCATTATCAGCATTGGTTAGTGTGAGCGTGCTATCAGAAGCGATTACCTTTCCACCTTGAGGTAATAATCTTACGATCGTGCAAGCGTGTACGCTCTCTGTCTCAGAACCTGTTGTATGCCCCGTCATAGTCAACTGATTATTCGTTGCTTTAACCTTATGCGGAGTCTGTGCCGTCAGTTGGATGCGGAGGTTTATGGCTCCTGCTTGATTAGCTTTAATGTGTATGGCTATAAGACTATCACGATGAGTTGCGAAATATTCACGTGTGAATTGAATACCATTCTGTTGGTAGCTTATATGCACCAACGCACTATCTAGGTTCAGCTCTCTATAATAATTAGAGACAGCACCTGTGTTTAGATTAATGATATTCAATGTTCCTAGCGGTTGATAAGAGGCTGATTGTTCGCCTTGAACAAAGTGTTGTAAGGAGTCAGCAGTGCGATAATCCTCAGCAAATAGAGCCTTTCTTATCTCTGGAATCCATTTAGCTTTACCCAATCCTTCATTTGGATCAACAGGTTTTCCTGTCCAATAAGTAATATCATTCAAGTAGATTGTGTCCTTTTGAGTACCACCATAAACCAATGCCCCTAACTTGCCATTACCTAAGGGAAGACTCTCTTCAAAGAAATGAGCAGGTTGGCTATACCATAATCGCATTGCCGGTTGTTGTGCCTTAACACTGACAAAAATGGCTAATAAGGATATACAGAATAAGATTCGTTTCATTGTTTAGGTTGTTATTGGGTAAAAGAAAGACTCCCCTCCTTATCTCATGAGGAGGGGAGTAATATTTATTTATTGTTTATAATGACTTATGCATCGATATTAGCGTAAGTTGCATTTTTCTCAATAAACTCTCTACGTGGCTCGACATCATCTCCCATCAGCATTGAGAAGATTTCATCAGCATCCGCGGCGTTCTCTATCGTTACTTGCTTCAATAGGCGTGTCTTTGGATCCATTGTTGTTTCCCAAAGTTGCTCAGGATTCATCTCACCAAGACCTTTATAACGTTGTGTATGGATGGTTTTACCATCTTCTACTCCATTACCATATTTGTCCAAGAAGGCTTGTCGCTGCTGTTCGGTGTAGCAATATTCGCTTACCTTCTTGTAAGTACACTTATAGAGGGGTGGGGTGGCAATGTACAAATGACCTTGCTCGATAACCTTCGGCATATAACGATAGAAAAGTGTCATAATCAGCGTGTCGATGTGTGAACCATCGACATCGGCATCGGTCATGATGATAATCTTATCGTAACGGAGCTTATCAGTATTGGCTTCGAAGTCACCTTCATTCTCTACTCCAAATCGAACACCAATCGATTGAATGATATTCATAACTGATTCTGCCTCGAATACGCGGTGTCGTTGAACTTTCTCAACATTCAGAATCTTACCACGAAGTGGCAAAATGGCTTGTGTGTAACGGTCACGACCCTGCTTTGCAGAGCCACCAGCAGAATCGCCCTCTACAAGGAATATCTCGCAATCCTTGGGATCTTTGTTGGAACAATCGGCTAGCTTACCAGGCAGACCACCACCACTCATCACGTTCTTACGCTGTACGCTCTCACGTGCCTTGCGTGCTGCTACACGTGCTGTAGCTGCTAAGATAACCTTGTTGCATATCATCTTAGCCTCGTTAGGGTGCTCCTCCAGGTAATCGGAGAGTGCCTCGCCAACTGCTTGTTGTACTGCACCTGCTACTTCGGAGTTTCCTAATTTCGTTTTTGTCTGACCTTCAAATTGTGGTTCTGCCACCTTTATAGCGATAACAGCTGTCAATCCTTCACGGAAATCCTCACCTGCTATCTCTATCTTAGCCTTTTCAATTTGCTTAGATATTTGTGGGTCATTGTCAGCGTATGCCTTTAGTGTACGGGTCAAAGCAGCACGGAAACCCTGTAAGTGAGTACCGCCTTCTATGGTGTTGATATTGTTAACGTATGAATGGATGTTCTCCGTATAATCAGTGTTATACATCACAGCCACCTCAATAGGGATGTTTTGCTTCTCTGTCTTGAGATAGATAACATCATCGAAAAGGTGCTGACGATGACGATCAACATAACGGACAAACTCCTTTAAACCATCCTTAGCATGGAAAACCTCTGTGCGAGTCTTGCCCGTCTCAGGGTCTGGACGCAGGTCTGTGAGCGTAATCTTAATACCTGCATTTAGATAAGCTAACTCACGCATACGGCGTGCAACGATGTCCCACTGATAGACTGTTGTTGTGAAGATCGTTGGGTCTGGCCAAAATTGTTGACGTGTACCTGTCTTCTGGGTTTCGCCAACAACCTTTACAGGATAGAGTGGCTTTCCTTTCTCATACTCCTGCTGATAAATCTTTCCATCACGGTACACCTGTGACATCATGTGTGTGGAAAGGGCGTTAACACAACTTACACCCACACCATGTAGACCACCGCTGACTTTATAAGAACCCTTGTCGAATTTACCGCCAGCGTGTAGCACAGTCATAACAACCTCAAGGGCACTCTTGTGAAGTTTCTTATGTTCGTCAACAGGGATACCACGACCATCATCTTCAACCGTGATGGAGTTATCCTCGTTGATAGTTACTTCGATATTCTGACAGTAGCCAGCCATCGCTTCATCGATAGAGTTATCGACAGTCTCATTAATCAGGTGGTGAAGACCTTTCTCGCTGATGTCGCCAATATACATGGCTGGACGCTTACGTACAGCCTCTAACCCCTCTAACACTTGGATGTTACTGGCGGAGTAATTATTCTCGTTTTCTTGATTTTCTGCCATTTTTATTAGATTGTTCTTATAGTATGCAAAGATACTATTTTTCCTTTAGATGGGGAAATAAAAACTTGCTAAAAACATTTAAGAAGGCATAGTAAAAACGCTAAATTGGTTAATAACGAAAAGGCCGTAATCCCTCTGGATTACGACCTTATTATTTGTTTCAACTATGACAGAATTTTTCTTTATCCTAAAGCAGCAACGTGCTTACAGAGAGCAGACTTAAGATTAGCTGCCTTGTTCTTGTGAATAATGTTAGTCTTAGCCAACTTGTCCAACATCTTCTGCACAACAGGATAGAGTTTTACAGCCTCTTCCTTGTCCGTCATGTTACGCAACTTACGAACAGCATTACGCATTGTCTTTGCGTAATATCTATTGTGCAACGTCCTTACTTTGTCCTGACGTATTCTCTTCAATGATGATTTGTGATTTGCCATCTTTGTTCTTCTTTTATTTTACTTGTAGTCCCTAGCAGAGTCGAACTGCTCTTTAGAGAATGAAAATCTCTCGTCCTAACCGATAGACGAAGGGACCATGTCGAATTGCGGGTGCAAAGGTACTCCATTTATTCGAACCAACCAAACTTTTATAGAATAAATTTCTTTATGATGTTGCCTTTTTGTACTTTTGCACAAGAAATTATATGATTTTAAAGTCAAAAGCCATAGTTTTGCGTAGTATGAAGTTTGGTGAAGCATCGCTCATTATAGATATGTTCACCGAACAAGAAGGGCGTATTTCGTTCATTACACGTATTCCTAAGACTGCCAAAGGAAAGATAAAGAAACAGTATTTTCAGCCTTTAACTTTGTTAGAGTTGGAGTTTGATTATCGACCGCGCACTTCCTTACAGCATATAAAAGAGGTTCGTCTTCTTTATCCATACGCTTCTATTCCTTTTGATCCTATCAAATCGGCTATTCTACTGTTCCTTTCAGAATTCTTATATCATGTTACACGCAGTGAACAGCAGAACCTTCAGCTTTACAATTATGTGTGTGCTAGCTTGCAATGGTTAGATAGTGCGGAGCATAGTTACGCCAATTTCCATCTTGTATTTATGATGCGTCTAAGTCGGTTTATAGGTTTCTTTCCTAATTTAGAGGCTTATCATGACGGGGTATGCTTTGACTTACGCACAGCATCATTTACTCATAGTATTCCTCTACATACCGATTACCTTCTCCCAGCAGAAGCCACTGCCATTCATCAACTGATTAGAATGGATTATGAAAACATGCATCTCTTCCGCCTTTCACGTGTAGATCGGAATCGAATTGCCAATCTGATCCTGCGTTATTATCGTATTCATGTGCCGAATATGCCCGACTTAAATAGTCTTCAAGTGTTGAGTGATCTTTTTGATTGATATGCCTCATGCTCTCCGCACCTCTGCGTGACTTGTACTGATATAGGTAGACACATTTAATACTAATAAAAAAATGTGTTATCATTATGAGTAAAAATTACAAGCATTACAGCGAAGAGGAGAAGCTTTCTCTCATCCGCTCTTATTACCAATCCGGTCAGTCAAAGAAAAAGGTTCTGCATCTCCCATGATATATGTTGTATCGGACTATTAAATATTTGGCTAAAGAAATATGAAAGTAGCCAAGAAATGGTATCTTTGTGCTCAGAACCAGAATCAGTAGAAGAAATGGCAAATCGAAGCAAAGACAGCTCCAAAGAAGAGGTTAATCAGCTAAAGAATCGTATCAGGGATTTAGACAAAGCTCTTACTTATTATGATTTTGTGATTTGTGTGATTAGTAATCACAAATCACACAATCATATTAAGGACTTTTCATTATTACTGTTATAAAAGTTTACATTATATATTATTATTTATTAATAAGGTATTATATTATATGGGATTTCATTTTCTTGTATTGAAATTCCTTATTATGATTTTGTGATTTATGATTCGTGTGATTGCAATCTTCTTCTGCATCGTCAGAACCCACTTCGTTTTCTCGGTCTTGTTGATGCGGAGGCAGGGGTGAGGTGGGGGCTTCCTCCTTGCGCACATAATCGACTTTTTTGGCTATCTTTCTGTGGAACAGTTGATTGCGAGCGTCTTTGCAGAACTTGCTGCTCGTGTACCCCGAAAAATGTTGGGTTTTGAAGAAATCGTGATTAACTTTGCAAACAGAAAAAGCTCAACAACAAACAAGCAGCCCCTCCCCCTCGCCCCTCCCCCAGAGGGAGGGGAGTGAATAGCGAGATACCCCTAACGTGATGGTAGCAGTTCTTAAACGCAAAAGATTAGTGCTCTTAAACGCAAAGATTAGCGTTCTTAAACGCAAAGGTTAGTTATCTCAAACTTATGGCATAGCGTTCTTTGTTAATTCTGAATTATTCGGACAGCGTTTTCATTAGTACGTTACAATTCAAGAAATTGTGATTGCTAAATGGAGGCGGGGACGAGGAAAAGAAAAACGAGGAAAAGAAAAGCGTAACCGCATACGTTAATGCTGGGATAAGATGGTGTTCACTCCCCTCTCCATTACTTCCCTTCGGTTAGTGACCGTTGGTAAAGGGGCGATGCACTTTGTCGGACTTGCTAAAATGGGACGAAGTATGTGAACAGTCTACATAACTTCTATTAGTCATGTGTTAAAAGTCAATGGATATGGGGGAAGACTGGCAAAGGTGAATGAGAAAAGTTAGTGTTTTAAGGGGTGGGAAACTTTAGATTATAATTTCATGCGATTTTTACAAACGCTATGAGGGGATGAACCAAAATCAAGGCTGTAGGAACTTTTTTCATGCTAAACTTATCCCGAACTCAAGTATGAATAAGGGAATTAATAGTGAGATAGTCGACTAAAGGATAGCTTTCTTTTGCTGAAAGATTGGCGTTCTTATGCTGAAATATATGCTCTCTTAGGCAGAAAGCGATATGAAAAAAAGGTACACCTCATAGCTTGCTTGCTATTTCGATATACCTTATTCTCTCGCCTTTAATATTTTATCAACGTGATTAAACGAAGCTAATTACGCCTTCAACCGTATCTTTGGAATCAGTCTCTTCTGGTTCTGTCTCGGGTGAACTGATGTGTTTGATGTCTTTTATCATTTGCTTCGTACGCTTGTAAGTAGGTGTATTCTCTACGGCAAGAATTACATCCTCGTTGTCAAGTTCATCTGCTGTAAAGCGATAGATGTGAGGGCGATGTTTGTATTGAGTGTTGTTGTTGTCCCTATAGAAACGTTCACGGCGGTCACGACGTTCAGCATCTTTCTCCTCATTATCGGCTCTTCTGGCTGCCTCTTCCGCGGATAGTTTCTGTATGTGTCGTCCCATACCATCAACATCCTCTATGCCGAAACCAGTTGCAAGAATGGTTACTTTTACCTTCTGATCAAGTTCTGGGTCGATAGCCAATCCCCATTTCAATTCGAAGTCTTCGCTGAAATGATTCATAAAATCGGTTACATCACCCATTTCTTCCATTGTCAAGCCGGAGTTGTCCTTGTCATTGCTATTGAAGTTGATGGACAGAAGAATCTTCTTAGACTTGTAGACATCATTGTCGTTGAGTAGTGGTGAGTTGAGCGCATCCTCTATTGCTTGCTTTACACGACCTTCTCCTTCACCATAACCTGTAGACATGATTGCCACGCCACCATCCTTTAGGACCGTCTTCACGTCATTGAAGTCGAGGTTCACAATACCATGTACAGTGATGATTTCAGCAATACTCTTAGCTGCAACACTCAGTGTGTCATCAGCTTTACGGAATGCGTTTAAGAGGCTAAGTTCTGGATAGATCTCACGTAATCTTTCGTTATTAATAACGAGAAGAGCGTCAACGTGTTTAGCCATCTCTTCTACTCCGTCCAGAGCCTGATCAATCTTCTTCGCACCTTCGAAGCGGAAAGGAATGGTGACAATACCGACGGTGAGGATACCAAGTTCTTTACTGACTTGTGCGATGACAGGTGCTGCGCCAGTACCTGTGCCGCCACCCATACCAGCCGTGATAAATGTCATCTTCGTACCATCGTTGAGCATATTCTTGATGTCATCGATCGTCTCTTCGGCAGCTTGTCTTGCGCGTTCTGGGCGGTTTCCTGCTCCTAACCCTTCCTTTCCTAATTGTAGATGAACAGGGACAGGTGAGTCGTTGAGGGCTTGTGCGTCTGTATTGCAGAGGACGAAAGTTACGTCATGTATACCTTCTTTATACATGTGGTTGACGGCATTGCCACCGCCACCACCAACACCAATGACTTTGATTATGCTGTTAGTAACGTCGCCATCACCGAAGTCTAATACATCTATTTTATTATTATTGTCTGCCATAACAGTATGTGTCTATATGATGAATATACTTATATTTGTGTTCCCATGAAAGCGTTACTCTTCGTCTTCCAGCATCTTACCTCCAAATTCTTTTGCTTTACGAACGAACTTGTTCCAGAAGCTATTACGACGTTTTTCCTCTTCTCTTTCACGTTCTCTTGCCTCTTCCTCTTCGCGTAGCTTGCGTTCTTCTTCTTCTCTTTTACGGCGTTCCTCTTCAGCTTTACGTTTCTCTTCGGGAGTAGGGACAAAACCTTGTCCTTGTGGACGTGTATTAGAGTTTGTAGTTGTTGTTTCTATTGGATGGGCTACAGCTACATCTTTTCCTTCAAATAGGTTGTTAGCAGCAGGGTTATATGCAGCACCAGCACAATTCATATCTCCCTTTGCAAGTAAGCCTAATATGGTATTCGTTTCGCCGTTCTGTGCTGTTATTTCTGCATGACTTGAGGTGATCGTCTGTGTGACGAATTTAGCCTTGCGAATCTTCTCAATGCGTGTAACATTACGTACCAAACGCTCGATGTTCTTGAGGTTCATGCCACCACCAGTAAGTATGATACCCCCGAGGAGTTTGTCTGTGTATTCAGATGGAACCTGATACCACACATTCTCTATAATCTCTCCTGCACGTGCTTCTACTATTTCAATGAATTTACGACTATCAACAGTTCGCTCGGCATCTATAGAGTATTTGAGGTTGTTGTCGATATCATTATTGTCGGTGAATGCAGAACCATACTTCAGTTTCATTGCCTCTGCTTCCTTATCTTCCATCTGCAAGGATGCTATATCTTTGTTGATATTATTGCCTCCTAATGGGATTACTGCAAGGTGGCGAAGAATATTCTTATAGTAAACAGAGACTGTAGTGGTATCAGCACCGAGGTCGACAAGGACACAACCACCGCGCTTTTCGGCTTCGCTGAGTACACCATCTGCCAAGGCTAATGGTGCTAGGTACATCTCTGCTATTGCTATTCCTGCTTTCTCAAAACAGCTGTTTAAGTTATTATAGAATGACTTGCGCCATAGGATATTTAAGAAGTTTCCCTCCAAGCGAGTGGCTTTTATGCCAACAGGATCTAGAGAGTATTGGCTGTCAACCTTATACTCCTGTGTAGCAGCATCTAAGATTTCTTGATCGGGGTAAGCCATGTTTCTGTTAGCATCCATCAGCTCATTAATCATGTCGGATGTAATGATGGTATCAGCTGGAAGATCTTTTACTATAACGTTACGAACGCTCCGTATGGACTGACCTCCTACACCAACATAAACTTGAGATATATCAAATTTCAGTTGTTTCTTGAGCTTATTAATAATGTTGGTGAGGCACTGACCAGTCTTATCAATGTTATAGACTACACCTTTGCGAATGCATTGTGATGCATCTTCCTTGGCAACGGCTAGCACGGAGATACTACCGTCAAGATTCTTCTTGCCGGCTATTCCCATAATCTTTGATGAGCCTAATTCAATGGCTACTATGAACTCTGCCATATTCGTTAAGTATTATATTTCTTAGTTTTAATGTTCTTTCTTTTCTTATTTACGTACATTGTCTTGTGGATGAAGAACTTGTTATTCGGTTGGACCATCTGCTGCATGTTCTTGTTGGTCAACTTCTTTACGTGCCTTTTCACGTTCCTCTTCTTCTGTACGTTGCCTGTTTTTTGTATTCTCTTCTTTAGCTTCTTTGGCGATAGCTTCTGCCTCTTTTTGTTCAGCTTCAGGGTCTCTTCGTTTGCAGACAATTTGATTATCGAACTCGATATCAATATAAGAATACTTATTCCATCCCGCTTGTGATAAACCGTATCGGTAGAACTTCTCCAGTCGAGATAACTTCTTATTAACGAAAGAGTTTATCATTCTATTACGTGTCCATTTATTGCGAGTAAGGGGCAAGTACCCCATGAAGATAATATGGTCACCCACACGTGGAACAAGTTCAATGCCATAATCTGGAAGGACGTTTATTTGCTCTATTTGGTTGATCCAAAGCGGTGAAGAGCTGATTGCTTTAGCAAGTGGTGCGATATAGAGTTTCGCAAAGCTGTTGTTAATATTGCCAGTGGCAATAATCAAGTCGCTCGTGTATTTGGAATTAGGAAGTATTCCTCCATTGTCATCAAGATAGTAGTCTCCACCCTGTTGGCTCTTTATACGGATGATAGGCATACGTTGAGTAATCTGTATGTTGATATGTCCGTTCTCCGTCTTATAACACTGAGCAGTCTTTACAAAAGGTCCTTCTTTGAGCGTTTCCTCTATGTCTCGAGGATTGATATTTTCCATCTTTTTATTAAGAGGATAGAGATTGTGCTTTTGTAAGATGTGCTTTATCTCCTCTGCTGTAAGGAATCCGGCATTCTTAGAATCAGAGATTTCTATGTTCACTTTCGTGCATACACGACCTTGCTCATCAGGGTTGTTCCAAGCGGTAACAGCCATGATGAGATAGAAAGCTAGTATGATGTCCAGCGTAGTGATGATAATCTTTTTCCACTGAATATACATATATTATCTCTTCCTTTTGATCCTTTTATTCCTTATTATATAGTTACGCTTTTGCGTTGTCGTTTATTCTTTTGCTTTGATAATCTTAGTTATCTCTGGTACATAATTGTCAAGATTACCAGCACCAAGCACTACAAGTACATCGAAGTCACGTGACCTAACGAAATCAAGAACATCATCTTTTTTAATCATCTGCTTTGCTATGCTTGGACGGAGATTATCATAGATGAGTTTGCTTGTAACCCCTTCTATTGGTTGTTCACGTGCTGGATAAATCTCAGTAAGGATAACCTCATCAAAGTGACTTAATGCATCTGCGAAATCTTTATAGAAGTCCCGAGTACGCGTATAGAGGTGTGGTTGGAAGATAACGGTAATCTTTCTGTCAGCATAAAGTTCCTTTAGACTCTTTGCACTCTGTAGTATTTCCTTTGGATGATGCCCATAATCAGATAGAAAGACGTGGCGATCATTCTTTATCTTAAAGTCGAATCGGCGATCAACACCACCATAGGTTCTCATCCCTTCACGTAGCTCTTCAGCGGTGCAACCATTGAGTTGCGCCATAGCCATTGCTGCTATACCATTTTCAATGTTGATTGGAATAGGTTGACCGAGTTCTACATCCTTTACAGTCTCAATAGGAGAAACGAAGTCGAAAGTAATCGTTCCCTTCTCTATTCGGATATTCTCTGCATGGAAATCGCCCTCTTCACGACTATAGTCATAAACCTTGACACCTTCTTGTACGTGTTGCTTCATCTCAAGATTCTTATGAATAATGAGCGCACCACCTGGTTGTATGAGTTCTGTGTAATGGCGGAAACTTTCAAGGTAAGCCTCTTTAGTACCATAAATATCCAAGTGATCCGGGTCGGTAGATGTAATAACACTCATCCAAGGACGTAACCAGTGGAAAGAACGATCGAACTCATCTGCCTCGATCACAACATAATCGCTGTGGTCAGAGAGGATGTAGTTTGTGCCATAATTCTTCGATATTCCACCTAAAAAAGCATTGCAGTCTAAATGGCTTTCATGCATGATATGGGCACACATTGTTGATGTTGTGGTTTTACCATGAGTACCGGCAAAGCATAAACCTTTGTGTGTTCGGGTAAGAGTCCCTAGTACTTGTGCGCGCTTCTCTATTGTGAAGTTGTTATCATGGAAGTATATCAGTTCTGTATGAGTTGATGGGATTGCAGGGGTGTAGACAACCAATGTTGTGGTTGGTTGACGGCACTCTTCTGGAATGAGATTCACATTTTCCTCATAGTGAATCAACATACCTTCTTTCTCTAACTGGTGGGTAAGCTCAGAAGGAGTTTTATCATATCCTGCAACAACCAGCCCCTTATGAAGGAAGTAACGAGCAATGGCACTCATACCAATACCACCTGCACCAACGAAGTAAACTGACTTTATATCTTTAAGTTCCATGTATCTATATCTTTTCTATCTTTATTCTCTTTTAGACCTTTCAGTCTTTCACTTATTCCTAAAGGATTCCCCATCTCAATAAGTAATATTATTTTTTAATGAGTTTCAAAACCTCGTCCGCAATAACATCTGCCGAGTTTTGCAACCCCATCTTCTTCACATTCTCACTAAGGCTGGCAAGTTTTTGATCATCAGAGATGGTCTCTAATGCTAGTTTCAATAATGTCTCTGGAGCCTCAGAATCCTTTACGTAAATTGCAGCATGTTTATCTACTAATGCCATTGCATTCTTTGTTTGATGATCTTCCGCTACGTTAGGACTAGGAACGAGGATTACTGGTTTACCAATGAGTTGGAACTCACTAATAGAGCTTGCACCCGCACGGCTGATAACCAAATCAGCTGCTTTATAAGCTGCTCCCATATCGCTAATAAAGTCCATTACCTTTAAGTTGGGTAGCTCCTTACCCTTCATAAAGTCCATTATCTGCTGATGGTAGTACTTACCAGTTTGCCATATAAACTGCACATCAGTGTTCTTTACGAGGTCAAGATGCTCCATAATAGAGCGGTTGATGGTGCGAGCTCCAAGGCTACCGCCTACTAACAAGATAGTCTTCTTATCACTCTTCAACCCTAGACTCTCTCGTGCTTCTTCGATAGTGAGAGGTGTATTTAAGACGTTTTGTCGTACAGGGTTTCCTGTCATAATAATCTTATCGGCAGGGAAGAATCGTTGCATACCTTCATACGCAACACATATTTTTTCTACGCGTTTCGCCAATAGTTTATTGGTTACACCGGCGTATGAGTTCTGTTCTTGAATTAGACAAGGAATACCCATCTTTGCGCATGAGTAAAGTGTAGCACCACTGGCGTAACCACCAACACCAACTGCTACTTGGGGTTTAAAGTCCTTGATGATTTGGCGTGCCATACGCAAACTTTTCCATAACTTATATAGCACTTCAAAGTTCTTTAGCTTATGTGCACGATCGAAACCTTTGATTGGTAAGCCCTTTATCTCATATCCAGCAGCAGGCACACGTTGCATCTCCATACGTCCTAAAGCACCTACAAAGAGAATCTTTGCATCTGGGTGTTTAGCCTTGATAGCGTTTGCAATAGATACAGCTGGGAATATATGACCTCCCGTGCCACCACCGCTAATGATTATTCTTAAATCCTTGTCCATTTCAATCTCGTTTACTAACCTACAAAGGTAATCAATTTTTTCGTCTTCTTCTAACTTTAACTCTTTTTTAAGAATCTGCTGTCTATGCAATGACTCCATGTGTCTCTGCTATCGAAGGATTATCGGCTTTCTTCTTCTTAGCTGATCGGCTGATACTCAAGATGACGCCAATATAGACACAATTAATGATAGTTGAAGTTCCTCCCTTACTAATGAGTGGCAATGGTTGACCAGTTACTGGGGCTAGTCCAACGGCCACCAACATATTGAACAGAGCCTGTGTAACGAGCAAGAATGCAATTCCCATGGCTAAGAAAGCAGGGAAGGAGTTCTCACATCGATTGGCAATGATACCCGTTCGGAAGAGTAAGATGATATAGAGGAATGCTACGATAGCTGCTCCTTCAAGCCCCATCTCCTCAATAATAATTGCATAGATAAAGTCAGAGAAAGCCTGTGATAAGAAGTCTCGTTCGGTCGAGTTACCTGGTCCTTTACCCACAACATTAGATGTAGCGATGGCTATGTTGGCATGTGCCACTTGTGCATCTTTATCCAAATCATAATCTTTTGGTGCTACATAGTCGTTGTCCATGAACTTCTTGATACGTGCTTTCCATGTGTCAGCACGGTGCAAGAGCTTCCCAAAAACACCTGGTGATTCTTTTTGTTGCTGCTCTTGAACAGTTTGCTCAGTGAGGTTCTGTCTGGTTGGTAGGTCATCTTCTACCTTTTTGTCATCACCTACTATCATCACCAGAGATAGGGTGAGGATAATACCCAGCACTACCACTCCAACCAATCTGCCGATCTGATTCAGTGGAACACGCCCCACAATCATCATTAAAACGATGGTTAAGGAGATGAGCATAGCCGTAGACAGGTTCTCAAAAAAGATCAAGAAAATGAATACACCAGATAGTATCAAGATGTATCGAAAGGCTTTTCTGTCCGCCCCATGATCGGTTTGCATGGCACTAAGTATTTGTGCAACTGCTAGCACAAGTGCGCCCTTTGCGATCTCAGAAGGTTGAAATTGTATGCCCGCAAAGCTTATCCATCTGTTAGCTCCGTTAGTAGTTTGTCCAGCGACAAGAACCCACAGTAACGTTATAAAAGCTATACCAAGAAGGATGGGGGTAATCAGTTTGAAGTACCTGCATTTGATATTTAATACCACTACCATTAAGCCTATTCCAACAGCAAGAATACTACAGTGGTAGATGATAGGACTCCAATAGTTTCCTCCCCTGTATGATAGTGAACTTGAAGCCGAATAGACCTCAATTATACTAATAATACATAGGAAGAAGAAGACCATCCAGATGACCTTATCTCCTTTAAAGAGGTTACTGAGAGATTTATTGTTCATTTTCTTTCTTTCCTTTATCGGGCATCTATGCTTTATAAAGCTCTAACGAGTGCTTTAAACTGGTCTCCTCTATCCTCCATATTCTTAAAGAGGTCAAAGCTAGCACAGCATGGACTCAACAAGACGGTGTCACCAGGTTTAGCCATTTCTGCACATGCCGTAACACAATCTTTCATAGAGTGTGTGTCGCGAACAGGGATTCCTAGGCTATCAAAGTTATCGTGGAGTTTCTTGTTATCTGCCCCGAGGTAGACAAGTCCAGTACACTTTTCTTTCACCAAGTCTTTGATGGCACTGTAATCATTACCTTTGTCCTTACCACCCAAAATGAGGATAGTTGGGGTTCTCATACTCTCTAGTGCATACCAACAGGCATCTACATTTGTAGCTTTCGAGTCGTTGATATATTGTACACCTGCAACCTTACAAACCTTTTCCAAACGATGTTCAACGCCGGGGAAGTCGCTTAAGCTCTTGCGGATACTCTCCTTTTTAATACCGCTGATGTTCGATGCGATACCTGCTGCAAGAGAGTTATATATGTTGTGGCGACCCGTCAATGACAAGTCTTCCTGTTCCATATTGAATGGCTCTGGTTGCTCTATCTTGTATTGTCCCTCTTCGATGTAACCAATGCTACCATGCTCCTTTAGCTCTGAAAAAGGATAACATACAGCATGTACATCATACTTCTTTAGCTCCTTCTTGATTACTGGATCATCATTCCAATAGATAAAACTATCATCCTTAGTTTGGTTCTGAATGATACGCATCTTGGCGTCTGCATAATTCTCAAACTTAAAGTCGTAGCGATCTAAATGGTCTGGAGTAATATTCAAGAGGATGGCAATATTAGCGCGGAAGTTGTACATGTTATCAAGTTGGAAGCTACTCAACTCAATGATGTAATATGCATGTGGGTCTTCTGCAACCTGCAATGCAAGGCTATTGCCTATGTTTCCTGCCAATCCAACATCGTATCCTGCATCCTTAAAGATGTGATAGATGAGGCTTGTTGTGGTCGTTTTACCATTGCTACCAGTGATACATATCATCTTAGAGTTGGTATATCTACCTGCAAACTCAATTTCGCTGATGATGTGAGTACCCTTTGCCATGAGCTTCTGAATCATTGGAGCTTCCTTAGGAATACCTGGACTCTTGATGATTTCATCAGCATTAAGGATCTTATCCTCCGTGTGGTGTCCCTCTTCCCGCTCTATGTGATGCTCGTGAAGTAGCTTCTTATACTTGTCCTTGATAGCTGACATATCTGAAACGAAGACGTCAAATCCTTCTTTCTTAGCGAGTACAGCAGCACCTGCACCGCTCTCTCCTGCACCAAGTA
>ERZ772960.1737-NODE-1737-length-16854-cov-8.891005_pt1 | contig 16854 bp, 11 predicted proteins | sample MGYA00580678_ERZ772960 | MGnify/ENA primary metagenome ERZ772960 (study PRJEB29015, sample SAMEA2737930) | human oral metagenome | biome: human oral; feature: human-associated habitat; material: dental | place: China | collected 2059 ... | reverse complement strand
GGCGCAAGGATATCTCGCTCAAGGATATTGCGATGTGCGTGACCTATGCGGTCGTTGTGGTAACCGTATCAAAATTTATCGGTGCGACACTTGGCGCCTTGATTTCGGCGGACGCGAATTGGTTCACAAAGATGTGCAATACCTTCCTCGGCAGCCAGTATGTCTGGATCACGCTGATCTCGATGATCTTTGCTACATTTTTTGAGAAGCAAGCGAGTTCGATGAACGGTGCGCAGGAGATCGGCACGTTCTTCATTTATATGTTCTTCTTTGTCATCGGTGTTCCCGCATCCATCATGGAGATCGTGATGAATGCGCCGCTGCTCTTTGTCTTCTGCCTTATCATGGTTGTTGTGAATATGCTCTTCTGCTTGATTGGCGGAAAGCTTCTCAAATTTGATCTGGAGGACATCATCATTGCCTCCAATGCAAACATCGGCGGTCCGACGACGGCGGCGGGCATGGCGATCTCGCAGGGGTGGAACAAACTCGTGGGTCCGGCGATGCTGGTCGGTACGCTCGGCTATGTCATTGGAACGTATCTCGGCATTATTGTCGGCAGTATCTTGGGTGCATAGAGATCGAAGAGGTTTGTTCAATGAATCAAAGGATAGGTGTCTTTGATGGGCACTCGGATCTGTTTACCAATGTGACGCTGCGTCGACTGAATGGTGAGACGGATGTCATTCGCCGTCATCACCGTGCGCAGCTGCAGGCAGGACAGGTCGGCGCGATGACTTGCTGCGTATGGATCGATCCACCGTTTACGGACACACCGACAAAGCGGATGGTAGAGATTCTGAGTTCCGCCTGTGCAGAGCTGAGAGAGGCTGCGGATGTTGCGGAGGTGGCGTACCGTGCTGCCGATATCGAGCGCATCTGCGCAGCGGGGAAGCTGGCCATTCTGCTTGGGATGGAAGGGCTGAGCGGGCTCTGCGGGCAGGTTGATTTTCTGGATGTTCTCTATGCGTGGGGCGTGCGCCATGCCATGCTGACGTGGAACGAGGTCAATGAATTCGCCAATGGTGCATGCAGTCCGCACGGGAATGAGGGGTTGACCTCACTTGGCATACGAGCCGTGCAGCGCATGGAGGAGCTGGGCATGATTGTGGATGTTTCCCACGCGAATGAACAGACGTTTTGGGATATCTGCGCGCATACCAAGAAGCCGTTCATCGCCTCGCACTCCAATGCGTACACATTATGTGCGCATGCGCGCAATCTAAAGGACGATCAAATCGTGGCACTTGCGGAGCGCGGCGGTGTCATCGGTATGAATGCGTGGCCGGAGTTTATTGCGACCGACGCACCGAGCGCGGAGCGTCTCGCGGATCACGTAGACCACATCGCAAATCTGGTCGGCGTGGATCATATTGCGTGCGGGTTTGACTTCTGCGATTATCTGCCAAGCGATACGCTCGCCTCGTTCACGCATACGGATGTGATCTGTGAGGGGCTGACAAGTGCGGCGGATGTGCCGCATTTCTTTACCGTTTTGAAGGGGCGCGGCTACAGCGCAGATGATTTGGAAAAAATCGCACATGGGAATATGATGCGCATCGTTTCAGAAGTCGTGGGTTGAGAAAGCACTGATAGATTCAGCACAGCGATTTTGTGCAGCTGAATTTATCAGTGCTTCTTTTTATGGATATGGGAATGAGGTTCGCGGTGACTTATCTTTACAACAAGCGATAATGTGTTGCATACCGGTAAAAAAAATTCTGGATCCCTTCCATTTTACTTACAAATATCCTATTATATAGGCTAAAGGAGGGATCTGCTTGTATAGCGTTCAGCTAAAGATTGCATTCATAGGTATTGCCGAGGATATGGTTGATCTCTGGAAAGAGATCGCCCCCAAAGAGCATTTCAGTCATAGCTTTTACACGATTGTCAAGGAAGAAGATATACCACGGGAACTTGCTGATGAGGAGCAGTTACTCATTCTCATGGATCAGGCAAGTTTCCTGTCACCAAGCAGGGTTCGTAAGAGGATGCCGGCGCATGACAGCCAGCTGATCCTGTACGTGCACGATCCAGATCAGCTGGCTCGTGCAGACTATGATGCAGTCGATGACATCTGGCTGAGTGATGGAGCAGCGTTGGCGCATTTTCACTTCGCCAATGTCCTGACGCATATCGCTGAGCGCAAGCGCGCATGGCTGCAGGAAACATGGCTGCAGGCAACGATCAATACCCTCCCTGATTTGGTTTGGTTCAAGGATATGAAGGGCATACATCTTGATGTCAATGATGCGTTTTGTACGGCGGTCGCGAAGGAAAAGGAAGACGTAAGAGGACGAGATCATTATTATATCTGGAATATCCCGAAGGAAGTCTACGAAGCGAGCGACTATGTCTGCGTTGAAACGGAAGCCGATGTCATAGCCGCCCGTAAAACCCTTCTGCTTGATGAGGAGGTCATGAAGGCGGACGGCAGTCTGAGCAAGCTCAAGACCTACAAAACCCCGATTTTCGATGGAGATACGATCATCGGCACGGTCGGCATTGCCCGTGATGTGACGAAGGAATACGAATATCAGCAGAATATCATTCACATGGCGCTGCACGACCAGCTCACAGGTCTTGCAAACCGCCGTCAGTTGGATGAATTCTTGTCCAATCTAGATACAAAAGAAATGATGGTAGCTTGCCTCGACTTGGATCACTTCAAATCGGTGAACGACACATACGGTCATTTGGCGGGTGATGAGGCGCTTGTACGAACCTCCGATTTGATCAAAAAACATTTCCCCGATACGCTGAATGTCCGGATCGGCGGCGATGAATTTCTCGTCATATTCACAGATGGCGTGATCGGGGAGGATATCCCGGGACGCATGCAGGCGTTCATCGATGATTTCTTTGAAGTATTCAAAGCGGATAAACGCTTCGGTGTTTTGTCGGTCAGCGCAGGGATTGCCGAGGGGAAAATCGGTCATGGCTCATTCGACCTGCTGCTGCAGAAAGCGGACGAAGCGCTGTATGAGGCGAAAGAGTCTGGACGAGGTCGCTATGTCATCAGTCACCGAGATGAGCACGAGATGATCCGTTCATAGTTTATAAACAGCAAGTGGGGCTGTGATGCGAAGTAATTTAGCTGCGTATCGCAGCCCCACGGTTTATTTCTCTGCGTTTCGGCGGGCAATGATGGTATTTATTTCACTCTGCTGCTGTGCCTCGATACGGCTTTGGATGAAGATGTTCGGGATGGAAACACCGATGACGATGGCGAGGATGATGGTCATGCCGTCAACGCCGAAGCGCAGCGCCTGCAGCAGTTCCTCCGCAGAGATGGTCTGAATGTGGAGGATGGCGAAGAGAAGGCGATAGAGCAGGACTCCGGGCACGAGTGGAATGATGGGCGGAATGATGAGCAATGTATTCGGTGTATGGACGATGTGAATGACCTTGAGTGCGGAAATACCGACAACGGCGGCAGCAGCAAAGGAGCCAATCGCCTGTGATAACCCAAATTCATTCATGAGGACGTTGCGCATGAGCATCGTGAGTGTTCCCTCAAGAGCGACAAGGGCGAGCAGCTTTCTCGGCGTGTTGAAGATGATGGAAAAACCACCTGCGGCAAGCGCTGCAGCAAGAGCCTGACTGAGGTAGGCATCGGTCGGACGAATATGGACATCGGAGATGTTTGCGATGCCTGTGGAGAGGATGGCAAAGGCAATGCCGAAGGTCATACCGCCAATAATGAGGATGGTATCGATGGCGCGTGTCATACCGGAGGAGATAAAGCGATTGATGACATCGCTGGTGGCGTTGACAATCGGGAACCCGGGGATGAGGAAGATGGTGCAGGAAACAAGCGCATACCACATGGTCGAAAGGCCGAGCATGAGCGGGATGAACCACGCGAAGATGGTGGAGACAAAAGCTGCGATCATGGAACAGGCGTATGGGTTGAATTCGTTGCTGATGCTGAGGCGATGGGCGATGAATCCGGCGAGTGCCGCAATGGTCGCAATGAGTGCTTCTGACAGACTTCCTCCAAAAAGGGAGCACGACGCGCCTGAAGCAATCGCGGCACCAAGTGCTGCAGCCCATGTCGGATAGCTGCGCGGACGATTCCAAATCTGGGTGATAGCGTTTTCGATGGCGTTTATCGGCGTATTGCCGCGCAGGATACGCCATGTCAGTTTGCTGATGGCCTCAATCACGGCGAGATTCACACCGTGCTTCATGCACTTGCGGAACTGTGTGAGGGAGCGTTCTCCATCTGTGATATTCAGCATGAGCGTCGTATAGGTAACGTGGGATTGGAGCTGCTCGAAAGGAATCCGCAGATGTACCGCAGCACGCCGCATATCCCGTATGATGCGTGTGCAGTCTGCACCGCTTTCCATGAGTGCCTGTCCGATATCGAGCAGGATCTTCATTTTGTGGTTGAGTGTCCGGTTGTCATCTGCTGAGGCATTCTTGATTTGTGCAGTATTCATTGTCATGCAGGTCACCTTTCTATAGTCTTATTTCATTTATTATACCATAAACAAAATATATGTAAAAGAAAGGAGGTGCCAATAAAAAAACCGCCATGCGGCGGTTGTAGAAAATACTTACGCATCGGCTCGTGCTGCAATGATGGCATCGATCTCGCGCTGTTGCTGTGCCTCGATGCGCTTCTGAATGAAGATGTTCGGAATGGAGACGCCGACGACGACAGCGAGAATGATGGTAACGCCATTGACCCCAAAGCGAAGTGCCTCCAACAGTTCCTCCACGGAGATGGTCTGGATGTTCAGAACGGCGAAGAGGAGGCGATAGAGGAGGACGCATGGGATGAGGGGAATGACGGGCGGGATGATGAGCAACGTGTTCGGCGTATGGACGATGTGGGTGACCTTGAGTGCGGCAATGCCGACGACGGCGGCTGCGGCAAAGGAGCCGATGGACTGCGGCAGTCCGAATTCAAGCATGAGGACGTTGCGGATCAGCATGGTGATGATGCCCTCGACGGCGACGATGGCAAGCAGCTTCTTCGGCGTGTTGAACATGACCGAAAATCCGCCTGCCGCAAGTGCCGCCGCAACTGCCTGATTGAGGTAGGTGTCGGTCGGCTGGATGTGGACATCGGAGATGTTGTGTACGCCCGTGACGAGGATGGCGAAGGCAATGCCGAAGGTCAGGCCGCCGATGATGAGCATGGTGTCCATTCCGCGTGTCGTACCCGATGTGGTAAACCGGTTGAGCATATCACTCGCGGCGTTGATGGACGGGAAGCCCGGCATGAGGAAGATGGTGCAGGCAACGAGCGCATACCACATCGTACCGAGTCCAAACGCCATCGGAATCGCCCATGCGCAGATGGTGGCAACAAAGCCTGTAATCATAGCGCAGGCGTATGGATTGAACGCATAGCGCGTGCTTGTGCGATGGGCAATGAAGCCTGCGAGCGCAGCAATGGTGGCGATGAACGCCTCGAACCAGCTCCCGCCGAAGAGTTTGCATGAGCCACCTGAGCCGACGGCAGCACCGAGCGCGATCACCCAGCTCGGATAGCAGAGTGGACGCTGGCGGATGCGTGCAATGGCGCTCTCAATGGCCTGTATGGGGGTATTGCCGCGCAGGACGCGCCATGTAAGCTTGCTGACGGCGGCGATGACAGCGAGATTGACGCCGTGCTTTACGCATTTGCGGAACTGGGTAAAGGAACGTTCGCCGTCGCTGACGCAGAGCATGAGTGTCGTATAGGTGACGTGGGACTGGATCTGCTCAATAGGGATGCGCAGGTGTACGGCGGTACGTGTCATGTCGCGTACGATGCGTGCGCAGTCTGCACCGTTTTCCATCAGAGTCTGTCCGATGTCGAGCAATATTTTCATCTTGCGGTTCAGCATTTTGTTGCTGTCCTTTGCCGCGCTTTGTATGCGTTCGTTTTCCATAGGAAATCATGATCTTCCTTTCTTCGTAAGATTTTCCCATTATAGCACAGCATAGGGAGCTGGGGGAAATGCAGGCAGGCTGTTATCCATAGTTTTTTTCAATGAAAAAGACCGCCTTGCGGCGGTCTTGCGGGAAGAACGTCAGCACTTAATGCCGGAGCCCTTGCGTGCGTAGAAGAACCAAGTGATGAGGATGGTCAGCACGGTGAAGCCAATGAGGAAATAGAATGCGGGGATGACGCTGCCCTGCGTCGCGTATGAGAGCCCGAAGAGTTTCGGGATGAAGAACGCGCCGTATGCCGCAATCGCCGCCGTAAAACCTGTGACGAGCGAAGCGTGAACCGGATTGTCAAAGACAAACGGGATCATGCGGAAGGACGCGGCGTTGATGAAGCCGGTCGATAAGAAGAGCACGAGGAATGCGCCGAAGAAGAGCGCAAAGTTGTGCGCCTGAATGCCCATGACGGTGACGATGCACGCGACGAGCATAAGAAGCAGCGAGTAGAACGTGACCTTTGAGCCGCTGTTGACCTTGTCTGAGACCCAGCCGCCGATGGGGCGCACACCTGCGCCGATGAATGGGCCGAGGAATGCCGCATAGGCGAAGGAGACCTCGGGGAACTCACGGTTGACGAGGAGTGCCAGTGCGGCAGAGTAGCCGATGAACGAGCCGAATCCACAGGTGTAGATGACGGTAATGAGCCATGTGTGCTTGTTGCCGAAGATGGACATCATGCTGCGCGGACTCTGCTTCGGGATGGGCAGGTTGTCCATGAACATCCAGACGAGGACGAGGGTCAGCGCGGTCGGAATCGCCCAGAAGTAGCAGACGTTCTGGATGTAGACTTCCTTTCCTGCCGCATTGATGAGCGGAGCGCCGAAGAGACCGCCGAAGCTCGCGCCGAGGAGCATGGGCGCGGTCAGGTAGATGAGCGAAACGCCGAGATTGCCGATGCCGGCGTTGATGCCGAGCGCGAGCCCCTTCTGCGACTTCGGAAAAAAGAAGCCGATGTTTGCCATCGAGGATGAGAAGTTTGCGCCTGCGATGCCGATGCCTGCGACGAGCACAACGAAGGTATCGTATGTGGTCGAGGTGTCAGTGAGGGCGTTCCCGAGACCGATCAGCGGGATGAGCAGCAGGGCGGTCGAGATGAATGTCCAGTTGCGTCCGCCGACGATTGCGGGGAGGTAGGTGTAGACGAGACGACCCGTTGCACCGACGAGTCCCGGCAGTGCTGCGAGCGTGAAGATCTCGTTGTCCGAGAAGTGGAATCCAATCTGGTTGAGCTGGGCGGCGATCGTCGCCCACATCGTCCACGCCACGAATGCGAGGGTCAGCGCCCACGTCGAGGTGTAGAGGTTCTGCTTGGCGATACGTTCTCCCCAGCGTTTCCAGAAAATTTCGTTCTCCGGATCCCAATGCGTGAGGATGTCGCGCCGTGACGGGTTCTCGCCAAGTGCAGCGAGAGTATCCTTGCTTTCCATGTGCATCTCTCCTATACTGATTATAGTTTTTTTATATGTGTGCATTATAGTGAAAAATTTTTGCTTTGGCTGTGACCGATGTCACATAATTTTTTTGGAGTTTTCGTTAGGATTAAAAATAATGAGAAACGGGGGTGAAATGCAGTGGATCAGGAGGAGCTTATTGCAGAGATGGTATCGATTCCAGGCAAGATCATCTCACTGCATGACGGTGCGTATCTTTTTCGTGAGGGAACGCCGGCGCGCTATTTTTACATCGTGCGCTCGGGGCATATCTTTATTGTCAAATACGGAGCGTCGGGGCGTGTGCTCTCCCTGCGCCTTGCAACGCGGGACAGTCTGATCGGTGAACTGCCGCTCTACGAGGAGGTGCCGACGTACATTTTCAGTGCCATTGCGCGCAGTGCGTCGGAGGTTTATGCAATCGAGTTTCCCGTTCTGCAGGCATATCTGGAGAAGCATCCACATCTGTCGATTGCGCTCCTAAAGCTGCTCGGCCAGCACATGCGCAAGCAGCATCTGAAGTTCCGCGATCTCGTGCTGTACGGCAAGAAGGGGGCGCTCTACTCGACGCTCATCCGCCTCTCGAACAGCTACGGCATGGAGACGGAGGAGGGGATTCTCATCTCTGTGCCGCTGACAAATCAAGAACTTGCGAACTACTCTGCGTCGGCGCGTGAAAGTCTCAACCGTATGCTTGCCGAACTCAAAAAGCGTGGGGTGATCGATATGCGTGGACATCTCATCCTCATCAAGGATATTGATTTCCTCAAGGCGGAGATCCACTGCGAGAATTGCGGCAGAGAAATCTGCAATATCGAATAGAAAAAGCGCCCATGCGGGCGCTTTTTCTATGCAAGGGGGACGGCGACGTATCGCTGCGCACCGAGCCGATACCGTGCGCGTCCCGCCGTGAGGTCGGTCAGTGCGCGCTGATGCAGTTCGATGTCACCCGTCGGGACGAGCAGTGTGAGCGTCACAGCATCCGCATAACTTGTCTCCTCCGTCTGCACGCTTGCCTCACGGATATAGCGCTCAGCGGCGGCGAGGAGATCGTAGTCAATCTGCACGTACAATGTATGCAGCGGCGTCATGCGTATCTTTGCCGCTGCGTCCAGCCCAAGACCTGCTGCATGGGCGTATGCACGGATGAGTCCGCCTGCACCGAGTTTGATGCCGCCGAAGTAACGCACGACGGCAACCGCTGTGTTCGTCATGCTGCGCGCCTTGATCGCTTCGAGGATAGGGCTGCCCGCCGTGCCGCCCGGCTCACCGTCATCGCTCGAACGCTGGCGGTCGGAACGCGCCCCGAGCACCATCGCATAGGGGACGTGACGCGCCTCATAGTGTTCCTTTTTCACGCCCTGCAGCCATGTGCGCACCGTTTCCTCATCCTCTGCGTGGACTGCATAGGCGAGGAAGCGTGAGCGCTGAATCTCGTATAAAACAGGGGAGACACCGCCCTCCGGTATCTCCCCTGTGATGGTCGTATAAGTTTCCATCGTCATTTGTTCTTGCGGTTGAAGTAGTCGACGACACTTGCGTCGAGCAGAATGTAGGTCGGCCCCATGCTCGCCGTCAGCTCGCCCGCCTGAAAGATGGGGCACACATAGCCGCGTCCGCCGAGGAAGTAGTCTGTCGGCACTTCGCGTACGGACTTCTCCGGCTGGATTGGCGTGTTGCGTCCCTGCTCGTTGTAGAGATGACCACTGACTGCCTCACCGTCGAGATCGGATGGCGTGAGGTGGACGAAGAACGCGAGCGGCAGACGCTGTCCCGTCTTCTTGTAGTAGACATAGCCGTAGTCATGACGTGTCGGCTGATTTGCACGCAGCTCGTAGCGCAGATCTGTGAACGTCACGGAGAGAAAATTGTCGTCATCCAGATGCACGCGGTAGCCGAACTCACCGCGGTAGAATGCGCCGCTTTCATACTGCGTACGCACGCTCGCAGCAAGCGCGGCAATATCGGCATTGATGGGATCTGCCACAACACCGTCCTCCGCACTGAGGATCGGATAGGCAATGGAGAGATTTGTCGTCGACTCCCGATGCTCAGTGACAGCTGCACCCGCCGTACCAGAAACGGTTAGGACGAGTGTAAGGGCGAGCAGCAAGGCTCTAAATTTCATATTGTAGTTCCTCCTTTATACACTTGGTACGATGATAATAAAATTTTGCATCTTTGTCAAATAAATCGTAGTAATCTCTGCGCTCTTGTAGTATGATGAAAACGCATTGTTATATTTGGCAGAAAGGTCGTGTTAAGAAGCCCATGGGCGAATCGACGATGAAACGAAAGCTGAAGCACCGACACCTTCAGTTCATCTCTCTTGGTGGTGTCATAGGGAGTGGATACTTCCTTGGGACGGGCTATGTGCTTGAGCAGGCGGGACCCGCCGCGATGATTTCCTATCTTTTTGGCGGCGTGATCGTGCTTGCGGTCATGCTCTGCCTCGCCGAGCTTGCGGTAGAGAAACCTCTCTCGGGTTCGTTTGTCGTCTACGCGCGCGAGAATATCTCTGCGACGTGGGCATGTGGGGTTGGCTGGTCATATTGGGTGACGTGGGTCTCCTACGTTCCCTCGGAGATGATTGCCGCCGGTATCATCATGAACGGTTTTTTCCCAGAGATTGGGACGATCTGGTGGGCAGTGTTCTTTGGCCTCATCGTTACCATCCTCAATCTGTTTCGTGTCGATAAATTTGGCGAGAGTGAGTTCTGGCTCTCTCTCGTCAAGGTCACGGCACTCGTGGCGTTCAGCGTGGCTGCACTCCTGATCTGTCTTGGTCTCATCGGTGGGGACGGCTACATCGGGACGCGTATCCTGCTTGGCAGCGGGGGCTTTGCACCAAATGGGTACAGTGCCATAGCACTCACGATGGTCATTATCCTCGTCAACTTCCAGGGGACGGAGATCATCGGACTCGCGGCGGGGGAGACGGCCGACCCTGCGCGCAGCATCCCGACGGCTGTGCGTAATGTGACATGGCGTATCATCGCGCTCTACATCGTGCCCATCACCCTGCTGATCTCGATTCTTCCGTGGGATCACGCCTCGCTTGAGGAGAGTGTTTTCGCGGCGGCACTTGCCGAGCACGGATTTACCGAGCTTGCTGCACTCTTCTCTCTCGTTGTACTGACAGCGGCGATCTCCTGCTCGAACTCCGGACTCTACGGCGCGGCGCGCACCGTGCACGCGCTTGCAACGATGGGCATGGCACCGCGTATGCTTGAGGGGCTCAGCAAGCAGGGCGTTCCCTCGCGTGCAATCTATGCGTCGATTATCTTCTGTTGGGGGGTCATCGGCATCTATGCGATGAATCCGGACGGGGCACTCTATACCTATCTGCTCGCACTCTCGGGCTTTTCGGGTGCAATGGCGTGGATCTCGATCTGCTGGAGTCAGTACCGGCGGCGGCGCAAACTGGAGGCGGAGGACGCCGTTTCACTCCTGCGCTACCGCATGCCGCTGTTCCCCTATGTGACCCTCTTTGGAATCTGGGCACAGGTCTTCTGCCTCATCTTCATGATTTTCGTGCCGGAACTGCGCATTGCACTCTATTTTGGTGTTCCCGTGCTTGTCGTTCCCATGATTCTCTATCGTTTCTTGCGGCGCAGATAAATACGTGTTATAATTTCATTAAGAACCTTTACAGATGGGGAGGAAAATATATGTTCGGACTGTTTGGGAATAAGGAAAAGAAAGAGGTCTCGCTTGCAGATCGGATCAGTGCGAAACCCCTTGCGGCGGAGATACCTATGCGTGAGGAGCCGGCGAAAGTACGCGCACCGTTTGCAAACCTCGGCACGGTAGGGGGCGGGGATATGAAGTCGGCCTATCTTTCGCGCAGCGAACTGACGGCGGAGCGGCTGCGCGAACTTTACGATGTACCGGGCGGCCCCGCTATTGTGCTCGGCTTTATCTCGGCGGATCTCGCGATGGACGATGTTGCGCGTGCGGTGCAGTCCGCCTCTCCGCCGGATATGAAGCTCCTGCTCATGACGACCTGCGGCGAACTGACGCATACACCGGGGACGCGTTCCTATTATATGGAGGCGGGAGATGGACGTGCAAAGGTGCTCCTGCAGGTATTCAGCAAGCGCATGATCGCCGAGACATATATGATGACGCTGCCCCTGCACAACGAGGATATGCGGCGCGGTGAGGCGACGCTCACGCCGGCACAGCGTGTGGAAAAGATCGCTGCCGATGTGCGAGCCGAGCGCATCCCGTTTCCCGTGCGCTTTGACGATACCTTTGCCTTTGTCTACGTGGACGGTGTGAGCGCGTGTGAGTCCTTTGTCCTGCGCGCCCTTTACGAGGCAGAGAGTTTGCCCTGCCCCTACATCGGCGGCTCTGCGGGCGGCACGCTCGACTTCTCACACACCTATATCTACAACGGCAAGCAGGTGCTTGAGAATCACGCTGTCGTTCTCGTTGTAAAACTCGCTGCTGACTATCGTTACTCCGTGTTCAAGACACAGGCGGCTGAGGAAACGGGAAAGCGTTGGACCGTCATCGGGTCGGATGCGACGTTCCGTACGGTGGATACCGTCGCCGATGCCGCAGGTCGTCCGGTCGCACTTGCAGATGTACTGATGGCAGAGCTGCACGTATCAGATGTCGCGGCACTCACGGATGCGCTCGCGGACTATACCTTTGCGACACACATCGGCAATCAGTTCTATATCCGCTCGCTGCAGCGCGTTGATACCGATACGAAACGCATGCACTTCTTCTGTGACATCACGGCGGGCGAGGAACTGCATCTCATGCGCCGTGCGCGCTTCATCGAGACGCTGAAGGCGGACTACACGGGCTTCTCGAAGGGAAAGCCCGCGCCCATCGGCGTGGTGATGAACGACTGCATTCTGCGCCGCCTCACCTTCGCGGGGGAACTTGCGGGTGCCGATCTCTTTGATGGCATACCGGTCGCCGGGTACTCGGCACTTGGTGAGATTGCGGGTATGCACATCAACGAGACGCTGACGGCAATCTTCTTCTATCAGATCTCTGGCGGATCGTTCTACGATGGCTATATGGATCGCTTCCCCTCCGTCTACGCACTCTGTCAGAAATCCTTTCTGGAACACGACATTGCGCGCCTGCAGATCATCGACAAACTCAAGGATGGCATCATGGGTGAGTTCAATGCCTACCGCAGTGAGATGTCCGGAATGGCGGGAGCAATGGCGCGCATCGGCGAGAGTGCCGAGAGTGTTTCGGGGCTGATCGACAAACTGAGCGGTGGTCTTGGCGGACAAGGCGATATGACCAAGGAACTGCTAGGGCGCAATGCAGAGATCACGCCGATGCTCGAACGCCTCACGGCGAGCACAAAGAAGATTGAGCAGGTCATGAACATGATCACGGAGATCTCGGCACAGATCAACCTCCTCGCACTGAATGCCGCGATCGAGGCGGCGCGGGCGGGGGAGATGGGGCGCGGCTTCGCCGTCGTTGCGGGCGAGGTGCGCAAGCTCTCCGAGAACACGCGCGAGCGTCTGGAGGCATCCGATGAGGCCATCAGTGAGCTTCTGCGTGACGTGCAGGAGATCGACAAGATGCTTGCGACGAATCAGGCATTTGAGGATCAGATAGAGAACTACGAGCATGGCTTTGACAATCGGATCGAGGAGCTGAAGAAAAGTTTGGACGACGGACTCCGTGCGATTCGTCGTTCCACTGCATCCATCGACAATGTCGCGGAACTGAGTGCGCGTCTCAGCCATCGCTTCGACGAACTTGACGAAGTGCTCAAGTCGATTCGATGATAGAACCAACACGCAAAAAGCGCGGCAGAACGCCGCGCTTTTTGCGTATCAAAATCGTATCCACTAGGAAATAAGATAGTAGTAATTCGCAGGAAATATGAATAGTGATTGACGCATTCATCACGTTTCATGTATAATGTTTTAGAGTTTAATTTAGACAACCGGGAGGAGCACGAGTATAGTGGAGAGATATTGCCCGCAGGAGATCGAAGCAAAATGGCAGAAGATCTGGGAGACGGATCACAGCTGTCATACGGAAATGAACGATACAAAGCCGAAATATTACGTGCTTGAAATGTTCCCATATCCGTCTGGAAAACTCCACATGGGTCATGTCCGCAACTACTCGATTGGTGACGTGGTCGCGCGCTTTCGGACGATGGAGGGCTACAATGTCCTGCACCCGATGGGCTTTGATTCCTTCGGCATGCCCGCAGAGAACGCAGCGATCAAGAACAAAGTGCATCCTGCAAAGTGGACATACTCGAATATTGAGAATATGGAGCGTCAGCAGCGCGCACTCGGACTGGCATACGACTGGGAGCGGGAGGTCATCACCTGCCGCGAGGACTACTATCGTTGGACACAGTGGCTGTTTGAACTCTTTTACAAAAAGGGACTGGCATACAAGAAGGCGGCGTCTGTCAACTGGTGCGATACCTGCGGTACAGTACTTGCAAACGAGCAGGTCGAGGATGGCAAATGCTGGCGCTGCAAGTCTGAGGTGCATAAGAAAAACCTTGCACAGTGGTTCTTCAAGATCACGGACTACGCCGACGAACTTCTTGCCGATCTGGATCAGCTTCCCGGCTGGCCCGAGCGCGTCAAGACCATGCAGGAGAACTGGATCGGGCGAAGCGAGGGGCTTGAGTTCCGCCTGCCCGCACCTGCGCTTGAGACGGAGATCCCCGTCTACACGACGCGTCCCGACACCGTCTTTGGCATGACCTTTGTCGCGCTCGCACCCGAGCATCCGCTTGTTGAAAAGATCTGCGCAGTCAGCGACAAGGCGGACGAGATCCGCGCATTCTGCGCGCGCGTGAAGAAGCAGTCCGATATTGAGCGCGCTTCGAGTGAGTCGGAGAAGGAGGGCATCTTCACAGGACTCTGCTGCACAAACCCGTTCAACGGAGAGCAGATCGAGATCTGGGTCACGAACTATGTCCTCTTCGAGTACGGCACAGGTGCAGTCATGGCGGTGCCGTCCGAGGATCAGCGCGACTGGCTGTTCGCAACGAAATACGGCATCCGCAAGATCCTCACGATTCGCCCGCCCGAGGGCGAGCTGCGTCTGGAGGATATGACGGCAGCCTACGTCGAGAAGGAAGGCTTCCTCATCAACTCCGGCAAGTTCACGGGGATGGAGATGCACGCCGCAATGCGTGCGATCATGGACGAGGCGGAGGCGCAGGGCTTTGGCAAGCGCCGCGTCAACTACCGTCTGCGCGACTGGCTCATCTCGCGTCAGCGCTATTGGGGTGCGCCCATTCCCATCATCAACTGTGAGAAATGCGGCGAAGTGCTTGTACCGGAGGGTGATCTTCCCGTACGCCTGCCCGAGGCTGTGTCCTTCGCGCAGGGAGCTGTGTCGCCGCTGTCGAGCAGCGAACACTTCCTGCACTGCACCTGTCCGAAGTGCGGCGGTGCGGCGATGCGCGAGACAGATACGATGGACACCTTTATCTGCTCCTCGTGGTATTACTATCGCTACGCCGATCCGAAGAATACAGAGCGCCCGTTTGATCGAGATAAAGTAAACTACTGGGCACCCGTCGATCAGTACATCGGCGGAATCGAGCACGCGATCCTGCACCTCCTCTATGCACGCTTCTTCACAAAGGTGCTGCGCGACGCGGGGATGCTGGACTTCGATGAGCCGTTCACGAACCTCCTCACACAGGGCATGGTCATCAAGGACGGCGCGAAGATGTCGAAGTCGCTCGGCAACGTCGTCTCGCCCGAGGAGATCATAGAGAAGTATGGCGCAGATACAGCGCGGCTCTTTATCCTCTTCGCCGCGCCTGTGGAGCGCGATCTGGATTGGAGCGATCAGGGCGTCGAGGGGGCGTTCCGCTTCCTGAACCGCGTCTGGCGGATTCTCCTTTCGTTTGAAACGGTGATCAAGAGTGCCCCCGAGCAGTATGATCCCGCGACACTCACGCCGGAGGAGAGCGAGCTGCGCCGCATCCTGCACGTCACAACGAAAAAGGTCACGGAGGATGTGCGTGACCGCTTCATGTTCAACACGGCAATCTCCTCCATCATGGAACTGGTCAATGCGTTTTACGCATTTCAAGAGAAAGAACTCAGCGCTGCGCTGGCGCGTGAAACGGCGAGCGCCCTGCTGCGCATGCTTGCGCCGTTTGCGCCGCACATCACGGAGGAACTCTGGGCGCGGCTCTTTACGGGGAGCGTGCACGCACAGAAGTGGCCGGCATACGATGCCGCCGCCCTTGTGCAGGATGAGATCGAAGTGGTTTTGCAGATCAACGGGAAGGTGCGCGACCGCGTGAAGATCGCCGCTGATCTGGACAGGGAGGCGATGGAGCGGCTCGTGACCGAACTGCCGCGCGCAAAGGAACTCACGGAGGGGAAAACAATCGTGAAGGTCGTATGCGTTCCCGGCAAGCTCGTCAATATTGTAGTTAAAGGATAACAAGGAAACTCTATTCAAGGAAGAAAAGGGAGAGAAACAATTATGTTAAAAGCGTTTGCTGTCCGCAGCCTGCTGCCGGAAATGCTCATCGGCCGTACGGTTTACGACGGAGATACAGAAGTCGTTCTCGTAGAGGGCGGCACTGTTTTGGATCGAGCAACGATCAAAATCCTCAAAGAAAAGGGGATTGCGTCTGTCTACGTCGATGAGGACAGTATTCTTGCTGCTGTAGAGAAGGAAAAGGCGTCGAAAGAGGGCGCGCCAAAGGCAGCCGCCTTTGAGGGAACCGTGGCACCCGAGCGGGATGTAAAGCTCGATGAAAAATACGAAGAGGACTACCGCTACGTCTACGGCGAGATGGAGAAACTCTTTCAGGAGGCGGCAGCCACCGGCAAACTCAACATGGATATCCTGCAGCCCGTCATGGCGAGCGGTCGTCTGCGTGACCTCTACAAGGAGGGAGCAACGGCAGTCTCCATGATCTACACGATGAATCAAGAGGGCGACTACAACCTCCACCACTGCGTTCACCTCGCGATTCTCGGCGGACTCATGGCAAAGTGGATGGGACTTACGGGCATCGACCGCCAGAACCTCGTACTCGCGGGACTCTTCCTCGACATCGGCAAGCAGTTCATCGACAAAGATCTGCTTGAGAAGAAGGGACGCCTCACGGAGGAAGAGTTCGACATCCTCAAGAACCACGTCGTCGACAGCTTCAAGCTGCTTGAGAGCAGCGAACTCTCAGGGCGCGCCGATCTCATGAACGGCGTCATTCAGCATCACGAACGCAATGACGGCTCGGGCTACCCGTCCGGACTTGAGGCGGATCGGATCAGCACGTTCGGCAAGGTGCTCGCTGTGCTGGACAGCTATGACGCTATGGCATCCAGCCGTACTTATGCAGAGAAGCGTTCCCCGTTTGAAGTGTTCAAAATCCTCTACGCCGACGTACTGGATGGCAAACTGGACTCGGAATACGCCGTACTCTTTATGCGCAAGCTCAATGCCGCACTCAACGGCTGCTGGCTGCGCCTCTCAG
>ERZ772960.1736-NODE-1736-length-16873-cov-13.754846_pt1 | contig 16873 bp, 8 predicted proteins | sample MGYA00580678_ERZ772960 | MGnify/ENA primary metagenome ERZ772960 (study PRJEB29015, sample SAMEA2737930) | human oral metagenome | biome: human oral; feature: human-associated habitat; material: dental | place: China | collected 2059 ... | reverse complement strand
AAAACATCTATTACATTGAACATGGACTTGTTCGTCAGTTCTATTTTAAGAATGGGAAGCAGATAACAGAGCATTTAGGTGAAGACAGAACCATCTTTATGTGCATTGAAAGCCTTTTCCGCGAAGAACCTACAAAGCTGCAAGTGGAAGCAATAGAACCAACTACAGTATATGCACTGCCAAAACAACGACTGGAACAAGTAGCATTACACAACGTGAATATACAAATACTTTATAGAAAGATATTAGAAGAAAGTTTAATAATCTCACAAGTTCACGCCGACCTGGTTCGTTTTGAAACAGCACAAGACCGCTATAAGAAAATGTGTAAACTAAGTCCGCAAGTTATATTGCGTGCACCATTAGTTTATATTGCCAGCTATTTACAAATGACACCCGAAACCCTCAGTCGTGTTCGTGCAGCTACATTGTTAGAATAGTTTATTCTTCTAAAGAATTATAGTAAAGAACGATGGCGCATAAAATCTACTCTTGTTTAATTGTTATGTGTTTCACTTTGGCAGTATCTGCACAAGTGAATACAAGTGTTTCCTCTACTAAGCAAATTAGTGGCAGTACGGCTTCTATTAAGAAAGTAAATCATACAGCTTTAGATGTTGTGCTTAATGCTTATATGGATTCATTGACTTTAACCGAGAATAAGATATTTTCTCAAGCTAATAGGCAAGGAGCAAATTATAAAGGCAATGTTTTTCGTTCTGCTCAATTGTTTCTACCTGTTACCTATTATAGAAATATAGTAGACAATGCATTCTCTTTAAAAGAAAATGATGCTTATAGCAAACAACTTTTAGATATCTATTTATATTCACCATCGTTAGTAAGCACCACAGCCGATGAACTTAGAGGAAAACAAATAACCACTGTAGAAGTTGAAACACCTATACAACGTGAAGTTGAGATAGTAGATAAGGTTGCGCCAACGCCAGTAGAGTCCACTTTCTCGCCTGTCGAAGTACTTATTAGAAAGCCAGACTTTTGGACTTATAAGGGCGATTATTCGCTGCAGTTGTTGCAGAACTATGTTTCGGGTAATTGGTACAAAGGAGGCGAAAGTAACTATTCGGTGTTGTCTTCTGCAATATTCGAAGCGAATTACAATAATAAGCAGAAAGTGAAATGGGACAATCGGTTAGAGCTGAAGTTTGGTATTCAAAGTACTAAATCGGACACTTTGCATAGTTTTAAAACAACCGAAGACCTTATACGCCTTACTTCTAAATTTGGTTTACAAGCCTCTAAGAAATGGTATTATTCGGTACAGTTTGTGGGTAATACACAATTCACGCATTCTTACCGTTCCAATGATCCTTTGCTGTATTCAGACTTTTTAGCCCCTTTAAATATAAATGTGTCGTTGGGTATGGATTATACCATCGATTGGTTAGAACATAAGCTAAAAGGAAATGTGCATCTGGCTCCATTGGCTTATAATATAAAGTATACACGTATAAAAAGTTTGGCAGACCGATTAGGTATAGAAAATGGTAGGCATGCACGCCACGATTTTGGTTCGGAACTATCCGTAGAGTTTGTATGGCAGCTGATGGAGGCTCTTTCTTGGAAGACACGCCTATATTCGTATACAACTTACAAGCGCACTGAAGTGGAATGGGAAAATACGATAAGATTGCAATTTAATAGATTTATAGGTGCACAATTGTTTATTTATCCTCGATTTGATGATGGTGTAACACGCGATGGTCGTTATGGCTATTTACAGATGAGAGAGTTTGCTTCTATAGGTTTCCAATACAGCTTTTAATCTAATTAGAACTTTCTTTAAGAGAATTCACTTGTGTTTATAGTAGATAGCTTTGACTATATTTCCACAGTATTTTAACAGTGGAACTTACCCTGATAGCAACCATTAGCAATTTATGAACAAATTAGATATCTATCACGCTTGTTTTAGATATCTGTCACAAACGTTTTAGATATCTAATATTTTGAACAGATAGTTCGTGAGCTATTTTCCTTCTATTATATCTAGTTGTTCCTACACCATAAACATTAATAACAAAGAATATAAGCAACACAACAACCAAACAAAATATGTAGAGCGCTTAACGAATGAAATGGATAAAAAAGAATATTATAGCACAAAGCTTTGACTAATTTATCTGTAGAAAGACCATTACGAGCAAAGAATTATATTGAAATTTGGAATGTTGGCTATTTATGTTTATCTTTGCATACAAATCGTATTAAAATGGTGGATATTAGCAATTGACACCAACAAGACTTAAAACAAAACGTATAAAATATTTGCCTTTATGAAGGACTTTTTTAAGAATGTCTTCGCCACTTTTGTTGGCATATTCCTTTTTGTGTTAGTAACGTTGCTTCTTGGTTTCGTGTGTATTTTTGGAATGGTACTGTCGAGCGAAAGTACAACCGAAATAGAGAATAATTCAGTATTAGTGATAAATCTTTCTGGGCCATTAAGCGAACGTTCAGATAAGAATGTTATGGCAGAATTTATTGGTAACGTTGCAAGCGGAGTAAGCTTAGAGGACGTACTTTCAGGTATAGAGAAAGCAAAGACCAATAAGAACATAAAAGGTATTTATATTGAAGCTGGAGCTTTTGCACCAAACTCTTATGCATCGTTGCAAGAAATAAGAGAAGCCCTAATAGATTTTAAGAAGAGCCATAAATGGATTGTAGCCTATGGCGATAGCTATACACAAAGCTCTTATTATTTAGCTTCGGTTGCAAATGATGTGTATTTAAATCCACAAGGAATGTTAGATTGGCATGGTTTATCCTCTCAACGTATCTATCTAAAAGATATGTTAGCTAAGTTTGGAGTAAAAATGCAGGTGTCTAAGGTTGGTACATACAAGAGTGCTACAGAAATGTTTACAGAAGAAAAAATGAGCGATGCCGACAGACAGCAAACCTCAACATATCTAAATGGAATATGGAAATATCTTTTAAAAGGAGTTAGCGAGAGTAGGAATATTCCTATAGCAAAACTCAACGAATATGCAGATAGTGTAATAACATTTGCTAATCCCACCAGCTATCTGAAGATGAAACTAATAGACAAGCTTCTTTATACAGACCAAGTAAGAAACGAAGTAAAGAAGCGGTTAGGTATTAATTCAGATGACGAAATTCACCAAATATCACTTACGGATTTAAAAGCGGTAGAACCTGCTAAAGGTGGTAGCGAAGTGGCAGTGTACTATGCGTATGGAGATATTGTTGATAGTCCAGTTTCGAATACATCTTTTAATCAGCATTCCATTGTAGGAAAAGATGTTTGTAATGATCTTAAAGAATTAATGGACGACGATGATGTAAAAGCAGTTGTTATCAGAGTAAATTCAGGCGGAGGCTCAGCCTTTGCATCAGAACAAATGTGGCATCAAATAATGGAACTAAAGAAGGTAAAACCAGTTGTTGTTAGTATGGGAGGTTATGCTGCATCAGGAGGTTATTATATGTCGGTTCCTGCAAACTGGATAGTTGCTGAACCTACAACCATTACAGGCTCAATAGGTATCTTTGGAATGTTCCCCGATTTTAGTGGGTTAGCATCAGAGAAGTTAGGTATTAAGTTCGATGAAGTGAAAACTAATAAGAATGGAACTTTTGGTTCAACAATGCGCCCTCTTACTCCAGATGAAATGCGAATGTTACAAGTGTATATAGACCGTGGTTACACAACCTTTAAGAATAGAGTTGCGCAAGGCAGAAATCTTACAATGGCCCAAGTAGAAGCAATAGCTCAAGGACACGTTTATACAGGTGAAGATGCATTAAAGATAAAGTTGGTAGATGAGCTCGGTGGATTAGATAAGGCTGTGAAGAAGGCTGCACAATTAGCAAAAATAGATAACTATTATAAGGTTAGTTATCCATCACCAGTTAATTGGTTTGACCAAATATTTGGAGAAAATGTGCAAGATAACTATCTTAACGAACAATTATATACATCGTTAGGAATATTCTACCAGCCAATCTCTATCTTGCGCACAATCAACCAGCAATCGGCAATTCAGGCGCGACTACCTTATATTATTAATATAAACTAGTAAATAAGATGGAATAGAACCATTAACACATATATTGCAAATAGAATGGAAGGCGATTTTATCAAGATACACAGAGTGTTGTTACCTTTAAGTTGGCTTTATGGCTTAGGAGTAATGATTCGCAATGAACTTTTTGACCTCGGTGTGTTGAAAAGTCGTAGCTTCGATGTTCCTGTTATTTCTGTTGGTAATATCACTGTTGGTGGTGCTGGGAAAACTCCACATGTAGAATATCTTGTAGGATTATTGAAAGATGTAGCACAAGTTGCAGTTCTATCTAGAGGTTATAAGCGAAAGAGTAAAGGATATGTGCTTGCAAACATTGATACAGCTGTCGAAATGATTGGAGATGAACCTTTTCAGATGAAGCATAAATTCCCTAATATTTATGTTGCTGTAGATAAAAAACGATGTGATGGTATAGACCATCTAATAAAAGACAAACAAACTCAAGATACCGATGTAGTGTTGCTTGACGATGCTTTTCAGCATCGATATATAAAACCAGGAATAAATATTCTGTTAATAGACTATCATCGACTTATTATTTATGATAAGTTGTTGCCTGCTGGACGTTTACGTGAACCTCTTTCGGGTAAGAATCGTGCAGATATTGTGATAGTAACAAAATGTCCTAAAGAATTAAACCCTATAGATTATCGAGTGTTAAGTAAAACAATGAATCTATATCCTTTTCAAGAACTATTTTTTACGACACTCGAATATTGCAATCTTATACCAGTGTTTAAAGATGTAGCAAAAGAGAAGGAAATTCTATTGGCAGATATAAATAATAAGAATATATTATTGCTTACAGGTATAGCTTTACCACGACAATTAGAAGTTGATATGGGTTTATATGCAGATACATCTCGTATGAAAACATTAATATTCCCTGACCATCATTCCTTTAATACCAAAGACATTGCTGTTATTAATGATACTTTTGCTATGATGAAACCTCCAAAAATAATTATCACAACGGAGAAAGACAAGGCACGACTTTTGAACTTAGAGGGATTAAACAATGATGTAAGAGAAAACATATACGCATTGCCAATACAAGTTAAGTTTATGCTTAACGAAGAAGATAAATTCAATGAAAAAATATTATCCTATGTACAAAAAAATTCAAGAAACAGCATCTTGGCTAAAAGAAAGAATGCAGACAAGTCCGAAAACCGCAATCATTCTCGGAACAGGTCTCGGACAATTAGCTTCAGAGATAACAGATAGCTACGAGTTCTCTTATCAAGATATACCTAATTTCCCTGTTTCTACTGTAGAAGGACATGCAGGTTGCTTAATTTTTGGTAAACTTGGTGGCAAAGATATACTGGCAATGAAAGGTCGCTTCCATTATTACGAAGGATATAATATGCAAGAAGTAACCTTTCCAATACGTGTAATGTATGAACTAGGAATTGAAACGTTGTTTGTTTCTAATGCTTCTGGTGGTATGAATCCAGAATTTAAGATAGGAGATTTAATGATTATAACTGATCATATTAATTTCTTTCCTGAACATCCTTTACATGGACCTAATTTTCCCACTGGACCTCGTTTCCCAGATATGCACGAAGCATACGACCATAAACTAATAAACAAAGCTAAAGAAATAGCAAAGGAAAAGAATATTAAAATAAGAACAGGAGTTTATGTTGGTGTACAAGGGCCTACATTTGAAACCCCTGCAGAATATAAAATGTATAGAATATTGGGTGGCGATGCTGTTGGTATGAGCACTGTTCCGGAAGTTATAGTCGCACGACATTCAAATATAAAGGTGTTTGGTATAAGTGTTATTACCGACTTAGGTGGATTTGATACTCCCGTAGAAGTAAGCCATGAAGAGGTTCAAGAGGCAGCTAATAAAGCACAGCCTTTGATGACTGAGATTATGCGTGAGATAATAAGACAAGCCTAAATAATAGGAACCTATATTGATATGGAAATAAAGGAATTAGGCGAATTTAAACTAATAGAGCGGCTAACGAAAGATATAAAACCAACTAACCCATCTACTATTAAAGGGGTAGGCGACGATGCAGCTGTTCTTCGTTATTCAGATAAAGAAGTCTTGGTTTCTTCCCACTTATTTATGGAAGGAATTCAATTCGACCTTACTTATATTGATATGAAACATCTGGCTTATAAATGCGCTATGGTTGCAATGACAAATATATTTGCAATGAATGGGCAGCCATGTCAGATAATAGTATCTATAGGTATGGGAAAGCGTATTAATGTAACAGATTTAGATCAATTTTATGATGGTCTGAAGACAGCTTGTAGTAAATGGAATGTAGATATTGTAGGAGGTGATACTACATCTTCTTATACAGGATTGTCCATTAACATTACTTGTATTGGAGAAAGTGTAAAAGAAGATATTGTATATAGAAAAGGTGCTACTCCTACTGACATAATATGTGTTTCAGGAGATCTCGGAGCAGCTTATATGGGCTTACAAATACTAGAGCGAGAGAAAACAGTTTACTATCAACAGGTAGAAGAATTTAATAAAAAGCTGACGCAAGCACAAAAGGAAAATGACCGAGGAAAGCTTGAGGCTCTAAATAATGAACGAGCAATAATAGAAAACTTCCAACCAGACTTTGCAGGTAAAGAATATTTAATAGATCGCCAATTAAAACCTGAAGTTCCAGGTGAAGTGCTAGAACAACTTCGTAATGCAAATATTCGACCAACTTCAATGATAGATGTCTCTGATGGTCTTGCAAGTGATTTAAAACATCTTTGTAAAGAAAGTAATGTAGGGTGTAGAATTTATGAAGATAAAATACCTATCGATTATCAGACAGCTGCTGCGTGTGAAGAATTTAATATGAATCTTACTACTGCTGCTTTGAATGGTGGTGAAGATTATGAACTTCTTTTTACGATACCTATTAGTGAGCATGCAAAAATAACATCGCTTAAAAATATTCATCAAATAGGTTATGTTACAGAAAGTAAATTGGGAGAATTTCTTATTGCACGAGATGGAAATGAATTCCAACTTACAGCACAAGGCTGGATATAAGAATAGACGTTTCGTTAGAACTTATAAAGGAGAGATTAGAAATGTAGCATTGCTATATTTTTTAAAGATAAAAAGGACGACATTATTCATTGATGATTTTTCTATTTTATCTTTGTAGAATACATAATCTTGATCTTCGATCGGAATGTTTCTGTGTGTACAGGGGTGAGTTCTGCTAACAGAACTCGCCCCTTGTAAATTTATAGAACTTAGAGGAATTAGTTCCTTCACAATATATAAATTGGACGTTCATTATGGAGAATATTATCTTACCAGATTTTGTAAATTAATGTTAAGTATTAAAATATTTAGCATAATATTTGCAGTAATAAAAAAAAAGTACTACCTTTGCACTCGCAAAACAGAAATGAAGTATATATATATTGAATTTCTTAATGGTGCCATAGCTCAGTTGGTAGAGCAAAGGACTGAAAATCCTTGTGTCCCCGGTTCGATTCCTGGTGGTACCACATAAATTTCTAATAGGAGAGAAAGAAAAGAAATGTAAGAGTGTCATAACCAACATAGTTATGACACTCTTTGTTTTTCTAAGCTAATTAATTTTATCATTCTGTATGTTGATTGTAGTTTATAAGCTTAATAGAAGGGGTGTGGAGTCTATTTAGAAAAGGATATGTTTGTAATGAATTCTACTATGATAAAACAATACATTAAACAATATGTTGCTGTTCATTAACTTGTAGCAACATCTCAATCAAAATAATGCAGAGTAAAGGCTTTCGTAATTCTCATCTGAACAAATATCTTTTTGGTATTATAATATAGAATCATAGGGTTTATAGTTTGTTATGATATCTAATGTGAAACTGAGAGATATCTGAAACAAACGTGATAGACGTCTAAGACGAGCGTTTCAGATATCTGAAATAAGAGTAGATAACGTCAGATGGAACATCTCTAAACATCATAGAGACCTCTCCTAAAAAACTGCGATTGTTGTTCGAATTGTGAAAACAATAAGGCGATGCTTTCAATTTCTCCCTTTGTTTCCTACTGAGCCTTTATAATCTTTATAGTCTTATAATCTGCTTTATTCCCTTTATATTCTTCAACTTCTTTATAATTGAATTCAGTTTTGAAGTGTCTTCTATTAATACGACAAGATTTCCTGAGAATATGCCATCGTGTGAGTCTATATTGATAGAACGCATCACAACTTTCTCCTCTTTAGATAAAATGTTAGTAATGTTGTTTACGATACCTATGTCATCGTATCCTATAATGCGTAATGTTATGCTATAATTTGCTCCACCTTTACCACTCCATTTTGCTTTTACTATGCGATAGCCAAAACGTTTCCGCAATTCAGGTGCATTCGGACAGTCTTCTCTATGTATCTTTATTCCACCATTCACAGTAACGAAACCAAAGATAGGATCGCCATAGATAGGATTGCAACACTTAGATAGTGAGAAATCTATACCTTTTAGGTTCTGATCTATTACCAGTACATCTTCGTTATTCTTTAGCAATTCGCTTGTTTCATCAGCAAGTTCAAACTTTTCTGCACTTTCAGTCTCTTTTGGCGTATTTTGATTGTGTGTTTGGTTGTAAAGTTGCTGATAAGTTTCAATAACATTATTAATATCGAGTTTCTCGTCAGCTATCTGTTTATAGAATATGGAAATCTCTTTGAAGCCAAGATGTTTGATGACTTGATAAAGTGTTTGTTCTTCAATTTCTATCTTTTTATTCTTGAATCTTCTTTCGAGCATTTCTTTTGCAAAGGCGCCTTCTTTCACTTGTGTTTCCTTTAGTGCAAGACGTATTTTCGACTTTGCCCGGGCAGATTTAACGATGTTTAGCCATTCTTGCTTTGGTTTTTGTGTAGTAGAGGTTATTACTTCTACTGTGTCTCCACTGTGTAGTTCGGTTCTTATAGAGGCATTTTTGTTATTAATCTTTCCACCAACGCATTGGTTTCCAATTTTTGAATGAATGTGGTAAGCAAAGTCTAACAATGTGGCACCTTTAGGAAACTTAAGTAGATCTCCTTTTGGTGTGAATACATAAATTTCTTTGTCGTATAGGTCGCGTTTGAACTGTGTCATCATTTCCAAGTTGTCGCCTGCTTCCAATGCCGTTCTGATAGAAGCCAACCACGTATCCATTCCTTCTTCTGCTTCTATTCCTTTGTATCTCCAATGAGCAGCTAATCCATGTTCGGCTATTTCGTCCATACGCTCAGTACGAATTTGCACCTCTACCCATTTTGCATTCGGTCCTAAAACCGTAATATGTAGACATTCATAGCCATTAGACTTTGGTACAGACAACCAATCGCGCAGACGCTTAGGGTTTGGTTGATACATATCTGTTACGATAGAATATGCTTGCCAACATTGCATCTTTTCCATTTGAAGCGGCGAGTCCAAGATAATTCTAATAGCAAATAAGTCGTATATACCCTCAAACGCACACTTTTGTTTCTTCATTTTCTGCCAAATAGAGTGTATCGACTTTGTTCTTCCTTTTATATGAAAACGTAACCCTGCATTCTGAAGAGCTTTACTAACAGGTTCAATGAATTGTTTTATGTAGGCATCTCGTTCTTTCTTTGTTTCGTTCAGCTTTTCTTTTATATGGTAGTATGCATCGTGTTCTAGGTATTTTAATGATAGGTCTTCTAGTTCACTTTTTAACTGATAGAGTCCCAACTTGTGTGCGAGTGGTGCATACAGGTAGCTTGCTTCCTCTGCAACCTGTTTTTGTGCCTCCTTATTAGTAGTATCGCGTATTTGTCGCATTAGGTTCACACGATCGGCAATCATAATCAATATTACTCGCATATCTTTTGCAAAAGAGAGTAAGAGATTACGGAAGTTTTCACTTTCTATGATAGGATTCTTTTTATACAGATTCTGAATACGCACCAATCCTTGAATAATCTGTGCAACATTCTGCCCAAAATCAGTCTCAATTTGTTTTATCTCTAATACGCCATTTTCGTAACCAGCATACAACACGGTTGCAAATACCGACTCGCGCTTTAAACCTATACTGCGAACAGCTATTAGCGACGTCTGCATTGCACAAAGTAGTTCGTTTAAACCAAAGACATTGCGTTCTATTGCTCCCTTTTCTTCCATTAATTTAATGTAAGAAGCTAATCGTTCTTTGTCTTCTTCTGTTATATCGTTCGCTAACTCTTCGTTTAATTCCTTAGTAAGGATATGAAGATTTTTTAGTTCGTCGTCTGTAAAAATCATATTCATCGCCTTTAATAATACCATACAAAGGTACAAAAAAACAGCTGATTGCTCTCTAAATTAAGAAAAAGTAAGTAAATTTGCGAAAGAAACAACAAATGCGGTGAACTATGGTGCACTGTTCTATCTAAACACATAAAACTTTTACTGTTATGTTAACAAAACAAGACGAACTATTATTGAAATCAAAGGGTATTAAGTTTGCTGACTTTGAGAAACAGCTTGCTGATTTTAAAACAGGATTTCCATTTCTGCGATTAGAAAGTGCGGCAACAATTGGTAATGGTATTGTGCGGTTAAACGAAGATGCAATTAAAACTGTTACAGAAGCTTGGAATAACTATAAGGCTGAAAAACACAAAGTGGTGAAATTTGTTCCTGCTTCTGGAGCTGCTAGCAGAATGTTTAAAAATCTTTTTGCTTTCCTTGATGCATCATACGAGATACCTACAACCGATTTCGAGAAGTTCTTTTTCGATAATCTGAAACGCTTTGCTTTCTATGACGAACTTAACAAAAAATGCAAAACTACACACGGAAAAGACATTGAGGAATTGTTGGCTGCAAATAACTATAAAATAGTTGTGGAAACACTCTTGCACGCTGACGGACTGAACTATGGACAATTGCCCAAAGGCTTACTATTGTTCCACAAATATGCTGAAGGTGCACGCACTGCTATGGAAGAACATCTTGTTGAAGGTGCACAATATGCAGCGTGCAACAACGAGGTTTGTGTCCATTTCACGGTATCACATGAACATCTTGAACTTTTCAAAGCAAAGGCTACTGAAAAGCAACCTATATATGAAGAAAAGTATCACACACACTTCTCTATAAGTTTCTCCGAACAGAAGCCAAGTACAGATACCATAGCTGCCAATCTTGATAATACACCTTTCCGTAACGAAGATGGTTCATTGTTGTTCCGTCCTGGAGGGCACGGCGCACTTATTCAGAATCTTAACGATATAGATGCTGACATTGTTTTCATTAAGAATATAGATAATATAACACCCGACCGCCTGAAAGAGGAAACTATTAAGTGGAAGAATATAATAGCGGGACTTTTGGTAACATTGCAGGAAAAGACTTTCCAATATATTAAAAAGCTGAGAACAAACAACTATACGTCTTCCGAATTGCAATGTATGAAGAACTTCCTGGAAAACGATTTGCACTGTCGTCATAAGGATATATGCAATATTAGTAACGAAGAATTGCCAACTTATTTGCTCGAAAAGTTTAATCGCCCTATGCGTGTTTGTGGAATGGTTAAGAATAGTGGAGAACCTGGCGGTGGACCTTTCTACGTTTACAATGCCGATAATACTGTTAGTTTACAGATACTAGAAAGCCTACAAATTGATAAGGATAATCCTGAATCAATGCGAATGTTTAAAGAAGGAACCCATTTTAATCCGGTAGATTTAGTGTGTGCAATAAAAGATTGCGATGGAAATCCTTATAATCTCCCTCAATTTGTAGATCCTTCTACTGGTTTTATTAGTGCTAAGTCGAAAGACGGAAAAGAACTAAAAGCATTAGAACTACCAGGACTTTGGAATGGTGCAATGAGCAATTGGAACACTATATTTGTTGAAGTTCCTGCAGTTACGTTTAATCCTGTAAAAACTGTAAACGACTTGTTGCGCGAAGAACATCAGTAACAACTATATACAAAAGCAAAAAGTGGGGTAGGACACATACGATAAATATATTATATCATGTTGGGCTGACAATTTGCAGTCCAACATTGTTATAATAGCATTCTACACATCTTATTATATCGCATTTCATATCAATTAGATGCTGATGAAACGTTATTATTTAAACATAAGTAAAACTTTATATGTGTATAAATAAAACAATTCTAGCGTTAGAAAATAATATTCCTTACATATAAAGATATAGGGGCATATATGGGAACAATGGGTTGTAAACTTCACCGTCTGTTTTGTTTTTGGAGGTCATTGCATTTTCGGCTTTGTAGGTGTCTTCGTGCGATGCCATCTTGTCGCCTGTTGCCTCGAGTACGCTGTTTGTGAATGACTTCAATGCAAGCATACTGTCTACGTATGATTTGTAGAAACGTCTGGAGAAGTTGTGCGTTTTGGGCACAGAGTTTATCTTGTCGGGTTCTTTTGTTTCCTTTTCGTAACGTGTGTGTGCATCGGGCAGCATTTCGTTTTCTGTAGGGTCTATGCTACTGCGATACAAAATATTGCTGTTAAGTTTTGGATTATGGAAATCTTTGATTATCTTTGCAGCAGAAGAAAGCTCTTTTTTGTTTGAGGCTTCCGAGATATTTCTCTCGGAGAAGTGCAAATAACTTGAACTTTCTTGCCCTGCGTTTGCTGCTGTTGCCGCTATTGGTGCGGATTGATGGGACAGGAACGACAGGGCTTTTTCTTTATTTATATAAGTAGCCAAGCCGTTGTTTATCCAAGCAACCACATTTTCGTTTCCTTTACCGAACACCGAACGCACAATATTGAAGTCAATATCTGAGTCCTTACCAATATTTATAGATACAAGAAAATTTCCTTGCTGTGTCATCAACTCTGTAAGGATAGAGCGGTTGCCCTCTCTCTGATAGTTGTTAAACACAGCGACAGGGTCTGCTACGGCACGCGGCAAGTCTCGCAACTCTTCGAGTGAAAAGCCGTGTTTTTTCATTTTTCTGATAACCTTGTTGCCGTACAGCTTCATAGGCTTGTCTTCTACGCCAGCTGCCAACAGTATTTTTGAGGGCTTGCCTAACCCAAGTGCGACCTTGTCGGCGTTCTCTTCTGTAAGATTGTTTAATTCCTTATTGAAACGCTCATTTACTGCTTTAAGTTCGTCAGTAAACTTATCTGTGTAGTTGCCTACTTTCAATCTGTATTGCATTGCAATATCTTCTGCCATATCGAATATGCTGCGCTTGCCACCATTCTTCAAATTCTTGTAGCTGCGCCACAACAGATAACGCAAATCGTTGTCTGTAACATCTGAATGGTGCAAACCCAATGCGCTCATCATTTCACCGAACAGACGCTTGATGCGCTGCCAAGTGGTTGGTTTCAATTGCTCGAAGTTGGCATCTTCTGCCATTCCTGCAAGGTATTCCTCTGTTGCGGTACGGAAACTCCATTCGTGCTTGGCTGCCATTTCTGCAATCTTGCGCCTTACATATTCTTCGGACTGCACGATTACAGCGTCAAGGAATGCGTTGAAATTGTCTCCAAACAGCTTTCGCAAACCATAGTGCGCCACACCCTCGTGCAGTACAGTCTTCTCTATGTCTGCAATGTCGGAGTGGTTGCTTGCAATGATTGTAATTTTGCCTGTTCTCTTATTGTAGAAACCTTTGGCGGTGGCTTTCTTATCTTCAAAGATACTACCGTCTGCGACTACTTCCACATTATCAAGATTCAGCCTACGAGCAGTTTGGGTAGCGTGTTGTATGAGTTCTTCTACGTCGGTAGGAGTTTCAATATCTCTACCCTCTCGCCACCGCTGACTATATTTGTCAAGGTCTAAATATTCCTTTACACGTTCGCCTATTACCTTGCGCAAATTCTCTTCGTAATTATTGTAGGCGTCAAGGGCTGTTTTAGCTGCAAGGTATTCGGGGAAGTCTTTTGCCAACTTCTCTGCAATCTTCTTTTCCATTTGCTTGCGGAGAGACTGCATAAAGATCTCTCGTGCAGACTTTTGTTCTTCCGTGCTATTTGCGTAGCCTTTAAAGCCAATAGCCTTATCGTATTCGTCCAACTGCTCGTTGCGCCATTTCTTTATAGGATTTATAGCCTCCTCGGCTTCTGTGTGTTTCGGTAACTCATATTCGTACTTATACGGTAGCTTCTCCGCTTTCTCCAGTAATGGTTGCTTTGTTTTGGGGTCTATACCCTTGCACAACGCATCTATTTCTTTCTTGTGCTTCAAGTAGTCTTCGGCAAACTCGTCTTCCACCCAATCATAGAATGGCGTCTTGTTACCGTACATACTTGTATGATGCCATTCTGAATTGTCAATAAAACCAAGGCGTGTAAGCGCACCTAACGACTTTTCAGTAATGTGGTATTCCTTTTTGAACTCTGTCTTGGGGTATCTACCCTCTTCCTTAGCTTCGGCGGCTCGCTTACTCAAAGAATAACCTACGTAACCGCTGTTACCACCGAAGACGGTGCGGTATAGGGTGTCGCTATTATTGTCGGCTTCGTTATTGCCATTGTTTATTATTTGAAATGCTATATCATCACTGCTGTAAGCTGCTTCTTGTGTTGCTTTTTGTCGGTCTTCAGCGTCTCCTCGCTTATATGTGAAAATCTCTATTCCATTATCTCTTAATGTTTTTTGCAAATCATCAGAGAGGTCTTCAGGAACAACGGCTTTAGAGAATTCATCGAGAGTAACAGGGCGTTCAAACTTTGTTTCAAAGTACATAGCAGGCCTTTCTTCTTGAATAGCCTTAACCATTTGCTGCAACTTGCGAACGTCTTCTTTAGATAATGTTACTCCGTACTCTTTGCTTAGAAATGCTTGCGGGTCAGCTTCAAGTGCAGCTTCTTGTAAACGTGTAAAGCCATAGTCGTCAAATGTACTTGCATTAGGTTGCAACTTCATTGCTAAATCGAAATATACTTCTTTCCATTTTTCTTCAAAGCCTTCTATATCTTTATGTTCGTTTGTGAGTTTGCTTTTCTTTTTTCTGATATTAGCAAGACTTCCGTTGGCTTTCATTACGCTTGCAGCGAAGTTTGAGAATGATACGCCTAATCCTATAGACGCTTGTCGTCCCTGTTTCTTCATAAGCTTAGATACATTTTCTAAAGTGTTAGGAATGTATCTACGCTTCCCTGTTGGGGTGAAGCCGTTAAAAATAACCTCTTTTGTTTGGTAGCGATTATTTAAACCCTCTACCCAATTCCTAAAATCTTCTTCAAGACCAGCGTCTTTTATAATTTGACTTGCTGCGTTAAGAGTTTTTTGTACATTTTTACTGCCTTGCTTAGTTTTATCTCTCTGTACATCGTCTGCAAATGTTTTCAAAGAAGAAAGTGGATAGCCATACTTTTTGACTTCTTCCAAATTTCTTTCTGCTATTTTGTAATACATAGAGTTGGTTCTTCCGTTTTCTATTGCATCTTTATACTTTGCAATTCTTCTCTCATTGGCTTTGTTGTATTCGTCAATGTCGCCGTTTAGCTCTGTTTGCACATAAAGCTCTACCAAATTCTTTACCTCACCTTTCGTTAAGTTATAAACGCTATCAACACCAAACATAATGTCTCTTAGCGATTTATAAACTTCGTTGCTATATTTAGGCTTTACAGTAGCCATCTTTGGAGCTTTCCCTTGTTGGAATAGGTAAAGATATGATAAATCGGTATCCGAACCATTGCCTAACCATCTATTCAAAGCATTGCGAACTTCACTCTGCATTTCATTTGGCACAGAGTTGATGTCGTTGTGCATTATTAGACTACCATCGCTGCTCATTTGCTTTTCGATAATAGGATACATAGGTGTCCATGCGTCGCCCTCGTATGTTCCTACATTTTTGCCTGTAGACTTATTGACTTTGCGAGATGGTAACATGAGAGAAATTTCTCCATAATCATTATGCACCTGCTTGTCTGTATCAATAACAGCTATAGACGGATTGGCAAATCCACCTTGCTTTAACACTTTGCGTAGCTTTTGTTCTGATATATTATGTACGCCTATTAAAGATTTGTCGTTTATTAGTTTTGTACTATGTATAAGGTCGTATAATACTTTGTCTGTTACCTCGTTTATGCTGCTAAACTCTTTAACATCAAAGATATTTTTGCTTACCCACTTCCATAAGCTATTGAGTGCTTTCTTTAGATTGGTAAGTATAGTTGTAGCTCTTGCTTTTTCAAAAACACCTTTAGCTTCATCTATAGCCCTTTGTGCTTCCTCCTCCATTTTTGCAGCATTCTTTTTGCCGCTGATACGGCTTAAGACTTCACTTGCAACGGCATCTTCATTGTCCGCAATATTAGAGTAGTTTGCATCTGCAACGACTTCATTCCAAATTGGATTATCTTTCAATAGTGCTTTTATACTATCCCAGCCTTTCTTGTTTTTTATCATCATTGCTTCTGCCCACAAGTGGGTGTACTCGTGGATTGGCGTATCAGGGTTTATTCCTGCTTCTGTAAGATAAATTTTACCATTAACCGACCAACCATAAATTGTGCCTTGTGGGGTGCGTAATGTGGTTGCATGGGAGTTACTAAGCAATGCTTTTACTTCTTCGTCAGTCGCACGCACCACCTCTATACCTGCCTTAGATAAAGCTGCTAAGACTGCCTCTGTGGCTTTCTGTTTTGCTTCTGTGTCGTTGGTGAGTGTTGCAGTGGTTTGTTGTCGTGCCGCTTCTTTTGGGGCGTATACGAAACAGTTATCGTTTATGCTGTGGTATGTGGAGATTGTTGGGCAAACGACGTAGCCTTTTTTGGTTTGTGCGTGTGCGAATGTTTCAGACGTGTTTCCGAATTCAGTTGCCCCTATGC
>ERZ772960.1735-NODE-1735-length-16877-cov-5.086613_pt1 | contig 16877 bp, 9 predicted proteins | sample MGYA00580678_ERZ772960 | MGnify/ENA primary metagenome ERZ772960 (study PRJEB29015, sample SAMEA2737930) | human oral metagenome | biome: human oral; feature: human-associated habitat; material: dental | place: China | collected 2059 ... | reverse complement strand
CGAAATATACGCTTATTTCGGTGGCGGTGGAGAATGAAAGACAGAACAAACGGCGCATACTTTCATTGATAAAAACCACAAATAAATAACGTTTAACCTTATAATAAGTAAACGACATGGCAGAACTAACTTTTGATTTCGCTTCCGTCCCGCCCACATGGGACTTCTGTTTCAACGAACAATGCCCGCGCAAGGAGACTTGCATGCACTATTTTGCCGGCCGACATCTGCCGGAAGACAACACGGAGGGCTTTGCCATCTACCCCAATGCGCTGCAAAATGGCAAGTGCAAGTTCTACGTCGAAAAGCGAGTGATACGCGCAGCGTGGGGGTTCCGCAAGCTATTCCTCAACATAAAGCATCGGGACGACACCCCGATACGCAGAGAACTCCAGCAATACCTCGGCAGTCGCTCTGCCTACTATCGCTACATGAACGGCCAACTCACCCTCACGCCCGAGCAACAAGCCGGTGTTCTCGACATCTTCCGCGCGTATGGCTACACCGAAGAGACCGATTTCGACAACTACATCGACCGTTACGCGTATGAATAGTACGGCGTCTCAAGAAAGTTTCAGGCTTTGGAACGCACAGTTTCATACGTTGGAACGCACAGTTCCAAGCCTTGGAATTCACAGTTTCAAGCGTTGAAACTGTGCGTTCCAAAGCCTGAAACTTTCTTGAGACCGGTATTTAAGACAAACCATAACCGAAGAATTGCAGCACATATTCAGCATATTCTTACGAATAATAAGGAAGCATTGATGAACAAAACAAGTGTTTTCTTTGGCCGAACAGCACATTTTACCTATCTTTGCATATCGCGTTATAGTAACGACTCATTGCTATGAAACACTTGTTAAAATCAACATTCGGTTCGCCGATAGCATTGCTCATCAACTTGCTGTTGGCTTACATCATTTACGCACTTGCACGGCTCACCTACGTGCTGGTAAACTACAGTTACTTTGCCGAGGGGCTCGAAAAAGCTGATATCGGTCAGTGGATAAAAGGCAGCCTGATGTTCGACACCACGGCCATTTGCTACACACATATCCCCTATATTGTTTTGATGCTCCTTCCCTTGTGGTTGAAAGAGACGCGCTTTTATCACCACTTGTGCAAGTGGTTGTTTGTCATTGTCAATGCCGTTGCACTGGCCATCAACCTTGCCGATGCGGTTTACTTCCCCTTTACGCTCCGCCGAACAACGACAACCGTGTTCCAAGAGTTCAGCAATGAGAACAATATTGCCACTATTATCCTACACAACACGCTCACGCATTGGTACCTGTTCCTTGTCTTTGCCGTGCTGATATGGGGCTTATCGAAACTCTATGTCATGCCCCGCACCGACTATCGCGACTTCTTTACGGGCAAGAAACGATTGGGATATACCGTCAAACACCTTGTTTGTCTTGCCATTGCTGGCGTGGCTACCGTGGCAGGATGCCGTGGCGGACTGCAGTCGGGCGTTCGTCCTATCACGATAAGCAATGCAAATCAGTTCGTAGAACGACCCACCGACTGTGCCGTTGTGCTCAATACGCCGTTCGCATTGATACGCACCATCGGTAAATCCAACTTCGAAATACCTCCTTACTTCGCCTCTTTGAACGAGGCCGCAAAGGTCTATTCGCCCGTCCATATGATTGTCCCGAAGGGGAAATCCAACAAGAAGAACATCGTCATCCTTATCGTTGAGAGCTTCGGGAGAGAATATATCGGCGGCTTCAACAAGGACTTTTTCGGTGGAAAATACAAAGGATACACGCCCAATGTGGACCGCCTGATTGAGAAGAGTATGGTCTTTCGCTATTCGTTCTGCAACGGACGAAAGAGCATCGACGGCATGCCTTCCATTCTTTGCGGCATTCCTCGCTTCGGCGAACCCTTCATCTTGACACCCGCTTCGATGAACGATTACACCGGAATTCCGGGACTCTTGAGTCGCTGGGGCTACCAGACGGCCTTCTTCCATGGGGCAAACCGAGGTTCGATGGGCTTCCTCGCCTTCTCCAAAAAGATTGGATTTCAAAACTATTATGGTCGACAAGACTACGATGAAGACCCGCGTTTCGGTGGCGATGCAGACTTCGATGGCAACTGGGGGATATGGGATGAGCCTTTCCTGCAATACTATTGTGCGAAGATGAGCGAAATGAAACAACCTTTCATGACCGCACTCTTCACTGTTTCGAGCCACGACCCGTTTGTTGTTCCCGATAAATATAAGAACGTTTACAAGGAAGAACACCTTCCCATTCAGAAGTGCATACGCTACACCGACATGGCCATTGGCAAGTTCTTCGCCTCGGCAAGCAAGCAGAAGTGGTTCAAAAACACCATCTTTGTCATCACAAGTGACCACACGAACCAAAGCGATCACGCCCAATACATGACCGATATAGGTGGCTTTTGCTCTCCTATCATCATCTACGATCCGTCAGGCGAAATCAAAGCCTCGCGCATAGATGCCATCGCACAGCAGACAGACATCATGCCAACCTTACTCAACTACATCGGCTATCCCACTCCTTATCTGGCCTTCGGTGCCGACCTTTTCCACACACCTTTAGAGAAAACGTGGGCCGTGAACTATCTTAATGGCATCTACCAGTACGTGAAATACGGTTACGTCTTACAGTGGGACGGCCGACAAACAAAAGCCATTTACAGGCTTGACGACCTGCTCATGCAGCATAATCTCGTGGGCCAAGTGAAAGAACAACAACAGATGGAGACCGAACTCAAGGCCATCATCTATCAATATATGTACCGCATGGTAAAAGATAAACTCAAAGCCCGACTCGAAAGATGAAGAAAGCCCTCTTATATATGGCTTACACCGTGGCCTATGGCTTCTGGTGGTTCGTCTCTTTGCTGCCTTTCAGCGTGCTTTATGCCCTCTCCGACGTGCTCTATCTGCTCATGTCGCGCGTCATTCGCTATCGTCATCGCGTGATATGGCACAACCTGACGACCTCTTTCCCCGAGAAAACGGAGGCCGAACTGCGCGAGATTGAACGCAAATTCTATCATTGGTTCTGCGACTATATCGTTGAAACCGTAAAACTGATGACCATCAGTAAGCAACAAATTATGAAGCGAATGACTTTCACGGGCACTGAAAAGATAGAACAATTGCTGGCCGAAGGACGCTCCATAGGCGTGTATTTAGGCCACTTGGGCAATTGGGAATGGATTACGTCGCTGCCTTATTGGCTCACAAACGGGCTTTGCTGCCAACTCTATCACCCCTTGGAAAACGAATATTTCGACCGCCTTTTCAAATATGTCCGCGAGCGACAAGGGGCTTATTGCATTCCCATGCAGGAGTCGTTGCGCAAAATCATTGCACTTGGAAAGGCCGGAAAGCCCGTCATCGTGGGTTATATCTCAGACCAAACGCCCTTTTGGTGGAACATTCATCATTGGTTGGAGTTCCTGCATCATGACACACCTGTGCTCACAGGAGCAGAACGTATCATCAGACATACGAACCAAGTGTTTGTTTACGGCGACGTGAAACGTATCAAACGAGGCCACTACAACTGTGAATTCAAAGTGATCAGAGAGGAAACGAAGCACGCGAAACCCTTTGAAATCACCGAAGAATACTTCCGTGAAATGGAGCAATCCATTCGCCGTCAGCCCGAAATCTACCTCTGGAGCCACAACCGTTGGAAGCGCACCCGCGCCATCTTCAACGACCATTTTGAATATATTGACGGCAAAGTCCACCTGCAAAAGGGAAAAGACATGATTTGGTAATGCCAATCGGTGGCATAGTAGTTCATGAATAAGAACCATTTTAGATTATTCTTGAATAGGCTTCCATCTCGTTGATATGCCGCTCGCAGTTAGGAAATCAAGCATACAATATTCGGTTGCACAGCAGTCATTGCTAAACTTCAAGCTTCAAAAGTTTGGTGATGTCGCAAATTAGCCTTACCTTTGCACCCGATAATGAAATCTCAACAGGTATATCAAATAAAGTGCAAGCACATCATGCGGAGAAATCGCTCTTTCTCTGCATCTTTTAACGCTTATTATTTGGCTGGTCCAAATAAACGGCAAAAGGTGGTGGTGGCGACTATGAGTTCGAACTTGAGCACAAAGCTGCCTACATCTGCTTTTATCCCCGCATTCAGAACGACGCATTGCATCATAATGTTCGCCTTGAACAGATTCTCATACAAGAGATGTACGTAAATCCTTTAGGGGGCTGGTTCGATTTTTCTAATAAATCTATCAAAGACAAGACACCTTTTGCCAGCAACACAGCAGCAATAACGCTCAACACTAACTCGGCACCTATTCCCTCAGCCACTCGCAACGACACCTGTTTTTATATAGCTATCAGGCCGAGCAATTTCCTTAACCTTTCCATTTCGTTTACTATCAAAGACCCTACAACCAATGTTACGACTACAATCACACACGCTAATTGGTGGACAGGAACCTTCGAAGCAGGAAAGATATACGATTACACCGCATGGCTCGATAAAGATATCAAGAACTACAGCAGCAAGTATTATATGTGGGATGCAAATACTGCAAACGATGACTACTGGCATGGCGTAGAAGCCTATCAGCCTACAATCAATGGTCAGCAAGACCATACGCACTATCCCACAAACCCTACCGACTGGCGTTGGTACAACACACTTCCCTATCCTGCACAGGCTACACGCCACAGTGCCTTATCACCGGGCGTGAATGGGATCCGGTGGATTGTAGAGCAGGCAGAAACATGGTTTGACAATCAGACGGTGTGGAGTGTGATGGGCCATTTATACACAGGTGGTGTGTGGGTCAAGGTGCCTGCCGGATATTCTGACGCTGCTGCTCCTGACGGACAAGACTATCGCAGTAATAATCAGAATGCAGCTTATGCAAAGGGTTATACACACAACTCCCGGCCATCAAATACAACCGGGCTGCTTTATTTCCCATTACTGGGTTGGTATGAAAACGGGAAGCTCATCGATGTAGGGAAACGCGTGGGCTATTGGACAAGTTCACTACGCCCAGAGTATAACTATGCTTATGTGCTTTATTTTACCGATAATAACTTAATGGATGTCAGTAGCCCATATTGGGAAAGAAAATATGGACTAAAGAATCTTACACTGACTGGTAATATTGAATGATTTATCAATCAATATACTTGAATACGTAAGACAAAAGAAAACGGTTGTTCCCGGATTTCGGAACAATTAAAAATATGAAGCGTGTTCCCACCGTATTTAAAGGGTAGGAACACGCTTGTTCTTTCCTTTAAAAGCGTATGAAACGGAAAAGGAACTTGTTTTTTCTCACCGAAAAACTTATGAATGAGCCCTTGATTTTCCACCTTTTCAACCTGTTAAAATCTTTTAAACGTTCCGCGAAAAATCAAAAGTCAAACAGAAGTTTAAATAAATTAACAAATGAGAGGCTTGATAATCAGGAGGTTAGTCTTCCCTAAGAACTAGGAACAAGAACAAGAGAAAAGAAAGACGACGATAGAAAGAAATTGAAAACGTCGCCGCCGTCGTCGTCATTTTTTCTCAAGATGGTTTTTTATTTCCGTCGCCGTCGCCGTCTTTTCTGTTCGTGACGAATACTTGTTTTCGCCGTCGTCGCCGTTTCCACTTTTGTGCTTGAAAAACATTGCCGGCCGTATCGGTCATAAAAAAAATCCGAGAAAGTCTTGCAATCGCTTGCAAAATTTTGTATCTTTGCATACAGAGGGGACCGGAAAATATTTTTCATGGAGTCGCATGCAACGTCGGTCGGGGGAAACAAAACGGCGCAAGCGAACCAATATGACTGAAACGACATTGCGAAATGACTGATAGTGCCATGCAAAAAGACTGAAATTGGAGACTAAAATGATTGAGATTGGCGCATGAAATGACTGAGATTGCACACCGATTTGGCGGAGTGCAAAATGAGATGAGAAAAACGGCAGTCAAAAACAGCCACCCTCGCTACAGAATCTGTGCAGCGTGGTCTTTCACCTTAATCTCTTTCGGGCCGATGATTCGCGTGACGACGCCCGCTTCATCGGTGATAAAAGTGGTGCGAAACACACCCATATAGGTGCGGCCAGCCATCTTTTTCTCGCCATAAACGCCCAGTTGCTGCACGAGTTTCAGCTCGGTATCGCAGAGAAGCGGGAAAGGAAGCGCATTTTTCTCAATGAATTTGCGGTGAGATTTGGCATCTTGCGTGCTGCAACCCAACACGGCATAGCCCTGCGAAATGAACCGTTCATGGTTGTCTCTCAGGTTACATGCCTCGCTTGTACAGCCCGGTGTGGCATCCTTCGGATAGCAATACAGCACGAGTTTCCGACCTTTGAAATCGCTCGTTTTCCACACTTTACCGTCCTGATCGGTTCCTAACACGTCAGGAAGTCTTTGTCCTACTTCAATCATCTTCTTGGTTTTAACTTACAATTCATTCTGTTTGCCCCTGCCGAAAAGGCAATCGGGACGACATCGGCAAAGATACGATTTCTTTTTGAGACCGTCAATGAAATGATAAAAAAATACCGTGGGCGACAGGCTGATTTCAATCGTGATTATATCTTCCTTGATGCAAAGGCCATGCTGCGTACGAGCAAATACACGGTGAGGGAAATTGCCGACGAACTCCACTTCTCGAATACCTCTTTTCCCGGGGAACTCTTTCGTGAAGCAGTCGGCAGTTCTCTTTTAAGCCATTACAATCATGTCTCGGGCACTGTTAATACCGCAGAAAATCAAGCAAAGACAAATCTCATGAAAGCTACAAGGAAATGTCGCCTGTATACAAGTCTTTAGCGAAGTCACAGCCCTTCTCTCCATAGCATCTGGCATGAAGCTTTTGCAGAACTTGAATTCCCGACATAGAGGGTGTATCTGCCACTCATGACACGCATGGTGTTCGTCAGAGGGTCCCAACATTCAAAGGCGTTGTCTTGAAGCGTAAAAGTCACATCCTTGCTCTCGCCGGCCTTCAAACTGACTTTCTGAAAGTCACAAAGACTCTTGACCGGCCCATCGTTGTCCGCATTGCGTTTGATATAGACTTGCACTGTCTCCGTACCTTCATGCGGCCCGGTGTTACTAACCTTAACCTTGAGGGTGCGCCCTTTGCACACAGGTTGCCCAATGCGGAAAGTAGTATAACTTAGTCCGTATCCAAAGGGGAAAAGGGGCTTGCCGGTGAAATAACGATAGGTGCGACCACGCATATGATAGTCATTAAATGGTGGTAGCTGATCATCATGACGATAAAACGTTACAGGTAGTTTTCCTGCAGGATTTACCTTACCAAAAAGCACGTCAGCAACAGCCCTGCCTCCCTCTTCGCCGGGATACCAAGCCTGCAAGATGGCATCACAATTTTTAGTCTCAGGCTCTAAGGCTATCGCACTGCCCGAGCAGTTGACCATAACGATAGGCTTTCTTGCGACACTCAATGCTTGGATAGCCTCTCTCTGGGCAACAGGCAGTTCTATCGATGTCCTGTCACCACCCGAGAACCCAGGGAAATCGACTTTCATCTCCTCACCTTCCAGTCGAGGTGACAGTCCACCGACAAAGACAACAGCGTCTGCCTGTCGTGCTTTCTCTATCAGCTGATGTAAGTCGAATGGTTGTTTATGTACTACATCGAAATGAAATGTTGCATTGCCTTTGCATTGGACATATTCTACAACGATATCATAGTTCTTCCCGGCCTCTGCATGCAACGTATATTCGGCCATCTGATTGCTATCACGACTGCGCCATTTGTTGATGACCTTCTTTCCATTGACAGAAACTCGGAACATATCATCTCCGCTTACCTTAATCAGCAGCTCTTCGGTCTGATGCATCTTTAATATACCCGTATAGCGCGCACTGAAATGCGTAAGGTTAACCCCCGGGGCAAAGGTTGTTGCACCTCCATTGTCTTGATTGATAGAATGTGTAAAAACAGCTTGCGCCACAGCCTCGCCCTCTTGGTCTTCGTTATTCCAATAAGAAGCCTGCATACCTTGCTCTCCTTCCCCATGATAGAACTGATTCATACGGCTTTCAGAAACTTCATTGGTTAACAGTCCACAACCAGGCATAAACTCTACATGCTCTGCCAACTGCCGAATACCATCAAGTATAGTCACTGTATGGCTTGGAATTCCGTTGTAGTTTGCCCACAGCATCATGGAATCCACAGCATTTTCACCTACGACAAGGATTTTGTCATGCGTAGACAAGGGCAATGTATGGTGCTTGTTCTGCAATAGCACCATCGACTCGCGGGCCATACGCAATGCAAGTTGGCGGTGGGCAGGACAGTCGACCACAGCATAAGGAATGGTTTTCCACGGCACAACAGCCGAGGGAGAGATGTCGTCCAGCGCAAGACGTGCCTCTAAGACCCTGATCACACTGCGATCAATATCACTCTCTTTGAGAACTCCTGCTTTTACGGCATCTTCCAGACTGTGATAATTGCTGCCACATTCTACATCTGTACCAGCTCTCTGTGCTTGGGCAGATGCCTCTACAGCATCTTTTGCCACACCATGCCGGCCAGGTATCCAGAAATCACTGATGGCACCGCAGTCACTCACCACCAGCCCCTTAAAATTCCACTCATCACGCAAAATATGCTGGAGCAAACGGCTATTGCCACAGCAAGGCTGCCCATCAAAACGCTGATAGGCGCACATCACTTCTGCCACTTGTCCCTTGGTTACCAACGACTTGAAAGCTGGGAGATAGGTCTCCCAAAGGTCTCTTGGACTTAGGTTTTCGATATCCATTTCATGCCGTAAGCTTTCAGGTCCGCTATGAACGGCAAAGTGTTTTGCACATGCTAAAGTCTTATAGTAGCAGGCTGTATCTGGTCCTTGTAGTCCTCTGACAACAGCCAACCCCATACGTCCTGTAAGGTAAGGGTCTTCGCCATAGGTTTCCTGCCCTCTTCCCCAACGCGGATCACGGAAAATGTTGATGTTGGGAGTCCAAAATGACAATCCTTGATATCGACGTACATGTCCTAAGGCTTTGGCCCGTTCAGCTTTTGCCCGAGCCTCATCGCTCACGACCGTGAATACTTGCTGCAGCAGTTCGTCATCGAAGGCTGCTGCCATACCGATGGTCTGTGGAAAAACAGTTGCCACTCCATTGCGAGCTACGCCGTGCAATGCTTCGTTCCACCATTGAAAGGCTGGGATATTCAGCTGGGGAATAGCGGGCGAATCGTCTAATAAGAGAGAGACTTTCTCAGACAACGTCAACTGTCGGCACAAAGCTTCTGCTTGCCCGTTATAATTTGATAATTTCGATTGTCCTACGGCATACAGGCAGATGGACAACAATAAGGATATTATTATTTTCCGCATAGCTGTTACTTTGGAATCTGCTCTTTACACACGTGTTGCAGTATTGTTTTATAGCGATTCTCTCGTTGCATATCCTGCTCTACAGAGACATTGACATCAAGCTGAAGGATTGGTTCTGGCACCTTTCCGTTGACTAAAGGCCACTCAGGAAGACCAAGGCCATTGGGATTCCCTGTCTTAATATAATTGACGTAGTAGCCATTAAAGATATCAGACATTATATAATCTTCTGGTTGCCAATTGTAGACGAGATTGGTGGGTAGGGTTCCCATAGCATATTCAATGTCGGCTGAATGTACTGCTCCCTTGTCACGTTGACTTTCTGCCTGTCCTTCGGCTACATTCTGCACTCCACCAGCCAGACCTGCCACTTTTCCTTTATCTTTCATGGGTGGACGCGGATGACAGTAACGATACCGGTAAACAGGCCGGCCACCCGTTTTGGCATGCATGTGCCCCCAGTGCCAAGTTGAAAAGTCGAGAAAGAGATCGGAAGCTAAGTCTATACCCTGACGACCTTTCAGGTCGGCTTCTGTCTTAATACCATAGCGTGGGAAAATATCATCTGTTGCGTCACCGAAGGTACGTCGTGCAAATTCTTTGGCCTGTTCTATGTTGCTGACAAAAAGTGTCATTTCCTGATTGTTTCCACCTAAAAGTAGGGGCACTTGTGCCTGACTTCCCTTGGCAAAGGTTTTCTCGGGCTGCTCGGTAAAGAACATTCCATCAATACAAGGTGTGGGCATTTTCCGAATATGGGCTTTTTTCATCAGCTCTTCTGCGGGCATTGCACGTAATTCGCTAAGCAAACGGCAGCCTATTTTCTTCATCAGTTTAGTCCCATCCTCCTCAGCTTCTTGTAAAGTGGGCAGTGGTCGGAAGCCTAAGATTGAGCCACTGGATCCTATGGCCTGCGCAAAAAGCTTTTTACTCATGGGCGATGCCATCAATGCGCTTACAGAGATAGAACCGGCAGACTCGCCTGCAATGGTAATTCGATTTGGGTCGCCACCGAAAGCTGCAATATTGCGCTTAACCCATCGTATGGCGGCAGCTTGATCCATGAGCCCATAGTTGCCACTGCCATGCCATTGATTTTCTTTCGATAATTCTGGTAATGAAAAGAAGCCAAAGATGCCTTCTCTATAATTGGCTGTCACAGAGACAATGCCCATGCGTGCCATCTTCTCACCTGCATACCGGGGCTCGCTACCACTACCAGCCATCAATCCGCCTCCATTGAAGTAAATCAATACAGGCAGTCGCTCTTTCATGGTCTTAGCCGGTGTCCACACGTTCAAGTAGAGGCAGTCTTCGCTCATGGATTTCGTTCCAAAATTCATATCACCAAAAATCGCCTCCTGCATGGGATTAGGTCCAAAGTCCATAGCTTGTCTTTCTCCCTTCCAAGCTGTGACAGGCTGCGGCTCACGCCAACGTAGGTCTCCTATGGGAGGAGCAGCGAAAGGAATGCCTTTGAAAACCTTGATACCCGAAGCATCTGTACCAACTAAAATTCCCTCTTCCACCTTAACTTTAACGTTGTTTTGAGCGCTTATGCCTAATACTTGTACTAAAACCATTAAAGTTAAAAAAAGTCTGTTATACATATGTGGTCGTTATTTATTATTTTTTCATCATCAGAATGATACCAAACAGCTGCTATTTCCAATTACTGAAGGACAACACTGCAGGAAAAAACATAAGAAGATTACTTTTCTCATCTTTTCATTTCAATTCGTTTTCACCGGATGTTAGTTCATTCTCGCGTCCTTTCCAGATGAACTTGCCATGGAGGCCTTTGGGCAATGTGATGCGTATGTTCCAGTCTTTCCCCTTCTTCTGATAGGCAACGCGTATCATGCCCAAGGGATGGGGAACCGACCCCGAGGCTTGCGTGAGACGACCGAGGTTGGGCTCGATGCGAACCTTGGCGAAACCGGGCGCATCGGTATCAATACCGAGCACCGTGCGCAGCAGTTCGATGTTCGGACTGGCACTCCATGCATGACAATCGCTGCGGGTATTCATCAATTTTGAGTCTTCTCCCCATGTTGTCATGCCGAGTTTCATGTAGTCGTTCCATATACCGAGCCCGTCAAGATAGGCATCGCCAAGTCCTGCTTTGGCAAGGGCGCGGTTGACATAATACTTGAAATAGATGCTTGCTTCGGCCATGGTGGAGTCGCGCAGCATACATTCGGCCAATTGTTCTGCCTGCTTTCCTTTCACCAAACCGCAGAGAATGGCAAGTGCCTGCGCGTGTTGCGAGAAGTATTTCTTGTTGCTGACGTCCGCATAACACTGTTTGTCGGTATCCCAATACTTGCGTTGAATCGTATTTGCCAGCATATCGGCACGCTGTCGATAGCCATCAGCCATACCCTGATTGCCGAGATGGGCCTCCAAATCGGTTGCCCATTGATAGGCACGCAGCAGAAGCAGGTCGAGAATAGCCGAGCAACCGTCTTTCCCTTTGGGCGGAACACCCATCTTCCATTGGCGTTGACGCTCCACCCAATCCATGAAATTCCAATACGGAAGGTCTTTCAGTGTGCCGTCTTTCCCAGTGTGTTGCATGAAGAACGAGAGCACTTGGCGCATTCCCGGCAGGTGTTGACTGACGAAAGCACTGTCGGGACGATACATATAATAGTCATGCAGCATGCCAATCCACATGAGCGAGAAGGGCGAAATGACGTTCGTTCCTCGTGCGGGATAGCGTCCTTCGGTTACACCTTCAGCAAGACGGGAGTTGTCGATGTCGCAGATAGCCTTGCGGGCAAGCGTGTCATTGCCCGTATTATAATAAGAAACGAGCATCTGCAAGCGCGTGTCTCCGAGGTATTGCAGCCGTTCATAATAGGGACAATCCATGTAGGTTTCCATCGCGCAGAGCCTTGCTGTGTGCCAACCGATATCAAACATCTTCGCCAATGCAGGGTCGGAAGAAGCGAAGGTGGCCCTCCTTTGGAACGGAAAGCCCGTATATATGCCGTAAAGGTCGTTGAGAACGAGGGGTTCTCCTTGGGTTTCGACGCTCAACTGCAGGTAGCGGAAGGTCTTCCAATTGAGCGATGCATACGATGCCTGCTCATCTCCGGCCGCAATGATGCTGTCTTTCACGCCGAAAATGACTTTCCCTTCAACAGCATTGCGGTCGCCTTTCTCCATTGTCTTCCTGTCATAGAGCGACTCGGCATAGGTAAGTGCCATCGTGGCCTGCTTTCCTTTGCTGAAATCCAAATGAACATAGGCGTTGGTGTTCTGTCCGTTGTCGAAAAGAATGACGGCACGCGTGTGCGGCGGAATGGTAATGGGCGCCTTTCCCAAGAGGAATGCCTTCGTCACCCTCACACCTTCGGCATTCCTTACGGCCGACAAGCGTTGCAACGAGCGTTCCATCTGTGGCAACGGCGAGGGAACAAGCATCCAACCTGTGCCATCGGTAGCCATGAAACCCTTGGGAGAGCCGGCCATGAGGGGTTCTGCCGGCTTCCAAGCCGTGGCATCATAGCCGTTCAACTGCCAACCTTTCTCGGCCTTGGTCATGTCGATGACCTCGCCATAAGGCGCAACGAAGTAGCCCAGCACGGTGGGTTTCAGTGCTTGGCAGCCTTTATCTTCGATCACCTGCCACGAAGGATTGGTGTTCACGGCAGCCTCTTCCTTGGTGTCGCCCTGAAGAATGAATGCCGTGCGCAGTGAAATCTGGGCCAACGGACCGTCTGTGCCGTAGTTCCACACCGTGGCAGCTATCGTATTATCGCCACTTTGCAGCCAAGGGGCAATGTCTACGGTCTCATAGTTCCAGTGAAGCAGGTCGCTCTGTGCCGGTCCCAAGGACACCATCGTGCCGTTGACAAACAGCTGGTAACGGTTGTCTGCCGAGACATGCACGCGATAATGTCCGGGCTTCTCGGCCAAATGGAGTTGCTTACGGAAGTGATAAACACCGTATCCTTGGGGCGATGCGCCGGGAGCGGCAATCCAATAGGCGCGCCATCGCTTCTGTTGCAGTTCGGGATTCACCTCTGATGCGGCATAGTTAAATGTTGACAACGCCAAAAAAAGGCATGAAAGAAAGGTTGTTCTCATAGGTGATGATTTTATGAATGGGTGATGCTGCAGAACGGTCATGCGATGTTCGGGTTACCATCTCCCTGCAATTACCGTGCCATATAGGTCATATTGCGCGGCAAAATGGCTGAAATTGCACGCTAATATGGCTGAGATTAGCGCGCAATATGGCTGGGATTGAAACGCAAGGCGCAAGTCGTTGATTATCAATATGGCCGACACGCAAAACCGTTTGAGCGAATGTAGGGACGCACGGTCCGTGCGTCCGCCCACAAGCCAGTTGACAGTTGACGCGTAAACGGGCGTGCAAATTGATTGCCGCACGGCATGTAGGGACGCACGGCTCGTGCGTCCGCTTAACCAAATATGTGCATTTGCTTGGCATTCCCCCGGAGTGGACGCACGAGCCGTGCGTCCCTACATGCCTCTTGCTTACAAATCATCTTCATAATAGGACTAATCCTAAAGGTCAAAGGTCAATGTTCAAAGGGCAAAGTCAAGGTCCCTACATTCAAACGTCGGTCATTTGGCGTAGCAACAAGGCCGAGAAAGCAGGCCATTCCAATAAATAAAAAAGATTATTTTGCGTTTCGTCTTTTTTCCATTAACTTTGCATTCATATTCAAAAAGACGCAAAACATGGAACAGGATCTCTTGATTTACAATACACTCACACGCCGTAAGGAGTTGTTCAAGCCGCTGCATGCGCCCAATGTGGGCATGTATGTCTGCGGACCTACCGTCTATGGCGACCCACATCTGGGGCATGCGCGGCCCGCAATCACCTTTGATGTGGTGTTCCGCTACCTGAAACACTTGGGCTACAAGGTGCGCTACGTGCGCAACATCACCGACGTGGGCCACTTGGAACATGACGCCGACGAGGGAGATGACAAGATTGAGAAGAAAGCACGGCTGGAACAGTTGGAGCCGATGGAGATTGCGCAGCACTATACCAACCGTTATCATGCGGCAATGGAGGCACTCAACGTGCTTCCTCCATCGATTGAGCCTCATGCCACGGGCCATATCATCGAGCAGGAAGAGCTGGTTAAGGAGATTCTCGACAATGGTTATGCCTACGAAAGCAACGGAAGCGTCTACTTCGACGTGGAGAAATACGACCAAGAACACAAATATGGCATCCTTTCGGGGCGTAACCTGACGGACATCGTCAACAACAGTCGCGCGCTGAACGGCGTGGGCGAGAAGAAGAATCAGGCAGATTTCGCCCTTTGGAAGAAGGCCCAGCCCGAGCATATCATGCGTTGGCCGAGCCCATGGAGCGTTGGTTTTCCCGGTTGGCACTGCGAATGCACGGCCATGGGACGGAAATACCTCGGCAACCACTTCGACATTCACGGCGGCGGCATGGACCTTGTCTTCCCACACCATGAATGTGAGATTGCACAAGCCGTGGCCAGCCAAGGCGATCAGATGGTGCGCTACTGGATGCATAACAACATGATCACCATCAACGGGCAGAAAATGGGAAAGAGCCTCGGTAACTTCATCACCTTGGAGCAGTTCTTCAACGGCACACACGAGAGTCTTTCACAGGCCTATTCGCCGATGACAATCCGCTTCTTCATTCTTTCGGCGCATTACCGCGGCACGGTCGACTTCTCCAACGAGGCATTACAGGCGGCCGGAAAGGGATACGAACGGCTGATGGACGCCATTTCCGACCTCGACCGCGTGCCCGTGAGCAAGCAATGTGACGCAGAAACCGACAAATTCGTGCAGTCATTGCGTCGCCGTTGCTATGATGCCATGAACGACGACCTGCAAACACCGCTCGTCATCAGCTATCTTTTCGAGGCTTGCCACCTCGTTCATGCACTTCTCGACCATAAGGCTGAAATCTGTTCCGCCTGCTTAAAGGAGTTAAGTGACGTGATGCGGCTCTTTGCTTTCGACCTTCTCGGTCTGAAAAGCGAGAAGGCAGCCAACAATGCAGCCCGCGAAGAGGCCTACGGAAAGGTGGTTGACATGGTACTTGACCTGCGTGCCAAGGCAAAAGCCGAGAAGGACTGGGCTACCGGCGACAAAATACGCGACGCTTTGGCTGCGGCCGGCTTCGAAGTGAAAGACACCAAGGACGGTGTCACATGGAAATTGAACCGGTAAAGCCCTTTTCTACGATTAGAGACAATGTCATTTTGACGCCAATTTGCGTCATATTGTCATGCAAAAGTGTGGGGCACGCGTTTTGTGCAAGGCTGAACAAAAACATAATCGGAGGAAAATAAATGACATTTGACAAGTACACTATCAAAGCACAAGAGGCCGTTCAGGCCGCAGTGCAAGCCGCACAGCAAGGTCGTCAACAGAGTGTTGAGCCCGTGCATCTGCTGGTCGGCATCGTTGACAAGGGCAAGGACATCGTCAATTTCGTGTTCCAAAAGCTCGGTGTCAACGCACAAAGCATTGCCATGGCACTGCAACAGGAGTTGCAACACCTGCCGAAAGTGGACGGCGGTCAGCCTTATTTCAGTAATGAAACAGCCGGAGTGTTCAGTGAAGCCGAGAAGATTTCGGGGCAATGGGGCGATGAATTCGTTTCCATCGAGCCACTGTTGTTGGCCTTGATGAAGGGAAACAACACCGCAGGACGCATCTTAAAGGATGCCGGTTGCACTGAAGATGCGATGCAAAAAGCCATAGAAGAGTTGCGACAAGGGCAGAAAGTGCAGTCGCAAAGTGGCGATGAAAACTATCAAGCCTTGGGCAAATATGCCATCAATTTGGTTGAACGTGCGCGCCAAGGTAAGCTGGATCCCGTCATTGGAAGGGACGAAGAGATACGCCGAGTGCTCCAAATTCTGAGCCGAAGAACCAAGAACAACCCTATATTAATAGGTGAACCGGGAACCGGAAAGACCGCAATTGTGGAGGGTTTAGCCGAGCGAATCATGAAAGGAGACGTGCCGGAGAACCTCAAAAACAAGCAACTTTACTCGCTCGACATGGGACAACTCGTGGCAGGAGCCAAGTATAAAGGTGAGTTCGAAGAGCGTTTGAAAGGCGTCATCAAGGAAGTTACCAACGCACAAAACGTCATTTTGTTCATCGATGAGATACATACGCTCGTCGGAGCTGGCGGAGGTGAGGGTGCAATGGACGCTGCCAACATTCTCAAACCGGCCTTGGCTCGTGGCGAACTTCGGGCAATCGGGGCCACAACCTTGACGGAATATCAAAAATATTTCGAGAAGGATAAGGCACTCGAACGCCGCTTTCAGATGGTCATGGTCAATGAACCTGACGAGTTAGATGCCATCAGTATCCTGCGAGGATTGAAGGAACGGTATGAGAACCACCATAAGGTAAGGATACAAGATGATGCTTGTATTGCGGCCGTAAAGCTCTCCGAGCGTTACATTTCCGACCGCTTCCTGCCCGACAAAGCCATTGATTTGATGGA
>ERZ772960.1733-NODE-1733-length-16890-cov-12.642887_pt1 | contig 16890 bp, 10 predicted proteins | sample MGYA00580678_ERZ772960 | MGnify/ENA primary metagenome ERZ772960 (study PRJEB29015, sample SAMEA2737930) | human oral metagenome | biome: human oral; feature: human-associated habitat; material: dental | place: China | collected 2059 ... | reverse complement strand
AAGCTGTCGATAAAGATTCCGGTTCCCATCAGGCATTGAAGGTATCGTTGGAAACGTTTGCAGATCAAGCATTTGACGATCTTGATTTTGATTTAAGTTCGGAAACAGCTGATGCCGATATTGATCTTTCTGCAAGTAATACAAATATCGACGATGACTTCGGTACGCAACATGAATTTTCTGCTTCAACTTTTTATACGGACGAAGATGAAGAAGAACAGCATCCGAGACGAGGCATACCTGTTTGGCTTTTAGTCATCCTTATTTTGCTTGGTATTGCCGCCCTAGTTCTTGGTATTTTGTTGTTAACTAAAAAAAATCTTGCTGAAGAAGAGCATCCTATGGCCATACAGCCTGATACAACGACAGTCATACCGTCGGAAAAATCGCCGACCCAAGAATCTGTCGATCCCGTACCTGCGCCTTCGCTACCTGCAGAAGAACCGGTAACCGAACCGCCTGCTCCTCAACCGACAGGCTCCGCTCCAATAGAGCAATCGGTGCCGTCGCAGCTTGTCCAGGAGGAACAACCGGTAAAACAAGAAACGCCTGTTCAGCAGACTAAGCCTGCGGTAAAAGAACCGGCTGCCTCCGTATCTGCACAGAAAGCAATCCGATATAAGCTTCGTTGGGGTGATACACTTTGGGATCTATCCGAAACGTATTATCGCAATCCGTGGCTGTATACAAAGATTGCAACACACAACAAACTGAAAAATCCTGATTTAATCATTTCGGGAACCTATATTGAAATTCCTCCACAGTAAGATACTACACGACAAGCGAGAACGTTTTCCGCGCTCTTGCTTGTCTTTTTTTTTGTTTCGTATTTCCTTCTTTGCTCTGCTCTTCTTTGTAGCTTCCGTTGTAGCTTGTGCAGCCGATAAAGGTGCTGTTTTATTAAAAGATTTAAAAGCAGGAAATTACGATTTCTTTTTAAAAGCCGATAACGTAACATACCGTAGTGTCAAAATGATGGGACACGGCAGCGCCTATTATGTAGGTTTACACCTGAAACGTGCAGGTTACGAACAAGCGGCTCGTTTTTACTTTACACAAGGGGAAAAACTATACGAATCGCCGCTGAATCGTCTGTGCCGCGAAGAATTATACGAAACGGGTACACCTGCCGAACGGCTGCAATCGGTTGAAAAACGCTTGCAGGAACTTGCCGGAACGCCTGCTGTATTCGTACAAGAAGGTACGGCACAGGGTGAAAAAGAGCGATTATCGCTATTGGAAATTCGGCTCCTTTTGCAAACAGGCGCTTACGACAACATTACGCGAGCACCGGAAACACTATATCTTACCGGCCCGCTAACGGTGGAGCTTGTCAATGCCTTTCCTCAATTCGGTAAGGACATGTCTCCGTTTTTGCATAAGCTCGCCGAAGCCCGCATAGCAGTTTTTGAAAAACGCTATGGGGAAGCATGGAGTTTCGTACAAGAGGCTTTCGGCATAGAGCATACGTTTGCAGGCATCTTCTCTCCCGCACTGCTTTCCGATATCGGCAAGGCGGGCGTTTACGGTGCCGAAAACGTTGCCGATGCTGCGGCATTTTTTAAAAATTTTGCAGCGCAGGTGCGAAGCGCCGCTACAAACGGGCAACCTTCAGGGGTTGATACACGACGGTGTCTTTTTTATGCTTCATTCTACGAGGCTCGCAGCAGGGCAAAAATCGGGGGCATGGAACAACAAGAGCGTGCTGCAACGCTTTTTTTGCAGGCAGCGGAACTGGCCGACACCGATGCCGATCTTGATGCATCATTCTGGTATTATTTGGATACCGTAAAGACACAGGGGCTGCCCCGTTACCTTGCTGCATTAGCGGATACGGCAACCCGCTGGAAAAATTCCGCATGGTATGCCGATTTGATACAATCGTTACGGGCGCAGCTGACTACAGCAAAAGACTGGAAAAACTTAGAAGCTCTCTATGCTGTGCTGGTAAAAACGAATATGCCGGAGCAACAAGCTGCCGTTGCCTATACACTTGCCTGCGCAGGACATCTCCCGCCGGACAAAACGGCACAGTTATTGCAAGAAGCCGCCGGAGAATCGCATGATGCGCTTTACTATCGGATTATGGCCGCATATCAGCTGGGCGATAGCCAACTGTTAGAGGATACATTTCAACTCCGCAGTGCGGGCAATGGACGGCCGCAGTCCGGCGGTGCACAAGTACAACCGGCAGTACGCATACAAACAGGCAGCACGCAAACTAACGGCGTACAAACACAATTCGGTGAGCGCCGACAAGCCCAATTCGGTGAATTTTCCACCCAAGAGGCGCAAACATATATCGACGGCTTACTTCATTTCGGCTTATACGATATGGTCTATCCCCGCATTGTTGCCGTGTATCCGTCGATTTCCGCCGAAGAAGCGCTGCAAATCGCCCGCACATTGGCTGATGAAGGCCGCTATGCCGATTCGATACGGGTTATCCGCTTCTCATTAAGAAATCAGGAAGATGCGGCAACAAAGGAGCAGCTTGAGCTCTTGTATCCTCGACCGTGGATCGAAACCGTATCGAAATATGCCGCCGAATATCGACTGCCGGAATACCTTTTGTATGCATTAATAAGAAGCGAGAGTTTTTTTCAGTATCAGGTTGTATCAGGGGCAGGCGCGGTTGGTCTTACACAGCTAATGCCCGCTACAGCTTCGGATATCGCAAAGAAGTTAAAGGTTACAGATTACAGTCTTACCGATCCCGAAACAAATATCAGATTCGGCGCATATTACCTTGCAGAAATGATCCGCCGATCCGATAACCGTATTATGCCGGCCTGCTTTGCGTATAATGCAGGTATATCGCGCGTTCGAGGGTGGCAAAAAAAGGCACAAGGTCTGCCGGACGATCTCTTTTTGGAAAGTTTGGAATATGCCGAAACACGAGATTACGGACGAAAAATACTGTCCGCAGCAGCGGCATACGGGGTGCTTTACTATTCCGAAAAACCGGAGGATATTGTACTCTTGTTTTTCCCGAATGCGCAGCAACATTAAGAATAGGACATCATTATAAATAGAAGGAACTGTTATGACGATTATACAAGCAATTTTTCTCGGCGCCGTTCAAGGGATTGCCGAATTTCTTCCTATTTCAAGCTCAGGACATCTCGCCGTAGCCGAATATTTTTTAGGGCACACCGATATTCCCATCATTTTTGATATTCTTTTGCATATCGCAACCCTCGGAGCAGTCTGCATTGTGTTTTATAAACAGATATGGCGGCTTTTGACCGTACTCGGCAGGTGTATCATAAGAAAAAATACGGTAGAAGACAGCGCAGATCTTAAACTAATCGGTGCACTGCTCATTTCTACAGTCGTTACCGGCGTTATCGGTATTGTCTTAAAAGATTTTGTGCAGGCAAAAAATATGTTGTTTATTGCAGTCTGTTTTATCATTACCGGCGTTGTGCTTTTACTTTCAACAAAACTACAATCGAAAAAAAATGTTGCTGTGCCGTCTGTGTTGCAGGCGGTGATTATCGGCGCAGCGCAGGGTATCGGCGTACTTCCGGGTATTTCTCGTTCCGGTTCTACCATCGCAGCGGCTCTTTTAACGGGCATAAGCCGCGAAAGGGCAGGAGAATATTCTTTTCTCCTTTCCATTCCGGCCATCCTCGCCGCGTTTATCTTTGAACTGAAATCAGCCGATACCATAAGCGGTTCAATCGGCATCGCTGCGCTGATTGCAGGAATGTTGACCGCTTTCATCGTAGGCTTTTTCGCATTGACCTTTTTACTCAAGTTGATAAAAGGGGGGAAGCTCGGCCTCTTCGCCTACTATCTTATCCCCGCGGGGATTATATTATTCGGTGCAGTCGGCATTTTTCATCTGTAAAAAGCTGGGCAAAACGCATCAGGTACTTTTGAAAATATGCATACCGTCTACGGCGTTGCACGTTCAACGAAGTACGTCCATGTACTTCGTTGAACACAAGTTTGAGCATTGTCAAACTTGTTTCTGCTTAATACGAGCGGCATCCTTGCCGCTGCTCAACGTATCAAAACCGCCAAGGAGGGCGGTGGTTCCAAATAGACGCGATGTTTTTGCAAAGCAAAAACTCGCGTCCAGTAGTATACACAGATGTACACTACTGGAAATGTGCGAAATTTTATTCCTTAAAATTTCGCACAGAATGGAGGGGAATAATTTTGATAGGAAACCGAGACAATCGATTTAGAGTCTTAGCGATCTTTTTAAGTATACTGTTTTTTTGTATCGGGGTTGTGCTGACGCTTGGTATTTTTTTGCCGCTTGCAGGGCTTACTTCACCGCACTATGCATTGTTTGCAATGGGGAAGAGGGTCTTTTCCGTGTACGGCTTCTCCTCTTTTTTGATTCCGCTTCTCTTTTTATATGGGGCGGTATTACTGCTTATCCCCGGTTGGTCGCGCGAATCCAAAGCCGTACTACTCGGTGTGCCGCTCTATTTTGTTACCGCAATTATCGGCGAGCGGATGATCTATGCTTTTGTCCCGTCCGTTTCGATTCCTCTTATCCGACATTTTGTAACTGTTTCGATACTGCTTTGCGCGTTGCTGCTTATCTGTTTTGAAATCTTTTTGATGTTAACGCTAAGTGAAAAGCTATCCGGCTATCGATCATCTCTACAAAATATCTCTGAAGATGATGTCGTTTCCAAAGATAATGAAACGAAAGGCGACGATACGGACACAGAGGAAGTGTCGGCTTTACCGGAAGATACAACGACCGAAGCATTATCTACGCAGGCACATACGTCGGATACGGATACCGAGGAAACTTCTTTGCCGAAAGAAGCGGCAGATGAGCTATTGAGTCTGCAGCGGATGCAACAAGCTCATTCCCAAAAGGTTGACGATATTCCTAAACCGGATGCCGCCGCAGAATCGGACGGTATTCCCTGCGAGGCAACCGGAACCGGTATTTCGGACATTGCAGATGCGCAAAGCGAAATACTGCAGCGTGAGCAGATTCTGCCGATTCAACCGGAAAACAGCGCTGAATCGCCGGTTGCAGAAGAAGAACTGCCGTTACTGGAAAAGGTCGATGATGAAGACTTGAGTTCTGAGTTTTCCGAGCAGGAGGTCGAGGTTAAAACCCCTGAACCGGAACAGGATACGATATTGATAGCAGAGAAGTCCCTCCCGCTGTCAACCCCGTTATCGGCAGTTATGGATATGCGAGAAGAAGAGGCTATTCGTCCTGTATTTGATCCCTCTGATCCGAACAATCTGTTTGCAAGTTTGGAAGAAATCACCGCTCCCGTTGAGCGCATTAAACAAACCGGTTATTCCGATGCGCAGGCTGCTCCCCAGCTGCCGGAAGAAGACGCGATGTCTATACCGCCGGATACGAATGAGGCGGCAGAACAACCGGGTCCGCAATCATCCGAAGGAGTCGCAGATACTGTTTCTCAAATGGATATTATTCCGGAAAAAACAATTTCGGAAAATGAAACTATAGCAGATGTCTCTCAAACGGAGAGTGATTTTTCGGATACCGATATAACGGCGGAAGCGATATCACAGTCGGATATAACCGTAGCAACGGCTGCCGTACCGGAAGCATCCTCTATGCCGCCGGTTGAGAGCACGCCTGCTTCGACGGATAGTCCTGTCTCCGCAGCCGCTTCGTTGGAAGAAGAAACTGCGACCGCGCCGGAGAACTCTGCAGCCGCTGCCGTTCAAGTAGAACCTGAGAGGCCGCTTGTTTTTGTAAACGGCGTACCGCTGCCGAACGAACGCTCGGATTTGCTCGATACAATGGTAGTTATCGATTCGGAAACCGATATCGGTGCCGAAACAGCGCTCATACCGGATGAAAATACTGCAGAATTAGGTGTTGCGATTAACGATTTCGATACGCGAGATGAGGATAACATTGCAAGCAGCGAAGCCGAAACAGCTGCTGAAAGTGACGAAACGGAAAGTGAAATCGACGAAGAAAGCAGCGTACCGGATGACGACGATATGTTCTTGGAAACCGTCAAGCAAACCGTACCGCTCATTCCCGCGAAACCGGCACCTCCCCCGCCGCCGCGGAAAAAATATGCTATCCCGTTTGACCTTTTAACGAACTATCCCGACGGCGAATATTGGATTGTGGACGATGCGACAAGGCGAGCTGCACTCATGCTGAAATCGACTTTTAACGAATTTAAAATCGATGTGTCCATCACCGGTATCCGTAAAGGCCCTGTTGTAACGATGTTCGAGATGCTTCCTTCGCCGGGCATCAAACTGTCGAAGATTACCAATCTACAGGATAATATCGCATTGCGTCTTGCTGCTTCCAGCGTCCGTATTGTCGCACCCATACCGGGAAAACATGCAGTCGGCATCGAAGTCCCCAATAAGAAGCGTTCGATTGTCAGCTTTCGGGAACTGATAGAAACCGATTTGCCGGAAGCCGCTAAGATGGCGATCCCTGTTGCTCTCGGAAAAGATGTAACGGGAAATCCGCAAGTCCTTGATCTTGCACAAACCCCGCATCTGCTCATTGCCGGAGCGACCGGTTCGGGAAAATCGGTTTGCGTTAATTCGATCATATTGTCGATTCTCTATAACCGCCGCCCCGATGAGGTAAAACTGATTTTAGTCGATCCCAAAATCGTCGAGCTGAAACTCTATAACGATATTGCGCATCTTTTAACCCCCGTTATCACCGAACCGAAGCGGGCATTCCAAGCGTTACAATACGCGCTCTGCGAAATGGAGCGGCGCTATGCTTTGCTCGACAATATGGGCGTGCGCGACATAAAAACCTTCAATGCGAAAATCAAATCGGAGCGGATTGCGACGGAAACCCTGCCCTATATCGTCATCATCATCGATGAATTTGCGGATCTTATGGCAACATCCGGTAAGGAGCTTGAAGCCACGGTCGCACGCTTATGCGCAATGAGCCGTGCAGTCGGTATTCATCTGGTGCTTGCGACGCAACGCCCTTCCATCGACGTTATCACCGGTTTGATTAAGGCAAATATTCCGAGCAGAATTGCTTTTATGGTTGCATCAAAAACCGATAGCCGAATCATCTTGGATGAGATGGGTGCGGAAAAACTGCTGGGAAAAGGTGATATGCTGTACGTAAGCGCCGCTCGTCCGTTCCCGACCCGTATGCAGGGAGCCTTTGTTTCCGAACAGGAAGTGGAACGTGTTGTCGCCTGCGTGAAGGAATACTGCGAACCCGAATATATTGATGAAGAAATCTTTGTCGATGATGATGACGAGCCGTATGATAATGCCGTGTTCTCCGACGATAACGATCCGCTGTATGAGCAAGCATTGGAAATTGTTACCTTTGCAGGAAAAGCGTCCGCTTCTTATGTGCAGCGAAAACTGAAAATCGGGTACAACCGCGCGGCACGTCTTATCGAAGAGATGGAAGCCCGCGGCATCGTTGGCCCTGCAAACGGTTCAAAACCTCGCGAAGTTATCAGGCACGTGTAGTTTTTTTTGCTGGACACCTATCGGCAAAAGGGCTATACTTCTCATGATAAATGAGCAGTACATATAATAATCAACTATTATCGCCGTAGCCAGATGGCCAAAAATAGACGGGTATATTTTTTATTAATTAAAGGAGACTTGACAAAATGAACGAGAAAAGTATAATACCCCCCCCCCCCATTTAATTGGTAATGACGAATGGGTAATTGGTAATCGGCATGCATATAGAAAATACTGTATCAACGAATGTATAATTAAGAACAAAAATAGAAATCTTCCCTTTCTCTGTAATAATCAATATATTCAATCCTCAATATATAACTTAAAATGTTTCACTTCATGTATAATTCGTCTCTTTTTTGTCCGTCATCGATAGCAGTGGTACTAAAGGGTACGCCCTTTGACTGTAACGGAGAGTTTTTTATCGGAAAAAGAATTTCTTAGATAAAGGAGTACAGAATGAGGATAAGAGGTAAAATCGTTTTGAATACTGCCTGTATTTGCATAACAGCGGTTATGGTAACGGTTGGTATCGGTTATAGAATGCTGATGAATATCTATCGAAAAGCAATCGATGAAAAAAGTCAACGTGATACGGAAGTGATTGCAGAGCGGATAGATTCATGGCTTATTATGCAGAGCGATGCGCTGGAACAGAACGGCAATGCGTTGGTTGCCCTTGATATCTTTGAAGAGAAACAAACAAATGCTTATTTGAAGGGCTTGAACGAACGGAATGAGGGCAACAACTATGCAATTTGTTTGGAAGATAAAACATTTTTTAACGGTAAAGACTGGAAAGCTCCTCCGTCTTATGATGCACGGACACGAAGTTGGTATATCGGTGCAATGAATAGCGAAAACGTTTTTATCCATGATCCGTATATGAGCGCAAATGCCGGAATTATGGTGCTGGGACTCAGTAAAAAATTTACAATGAAAAACGGCATGCGAGGAGTTATCACAACAGAAATTTCGATAGAGCATTTACGTACCGTTATTGAAACATTTAATAAAGACAACACTGGATATGCTTTTTTGCTGGATAGAAATAAAACGGTAGTTGTCCATAAAAATCGGGACTATATGCCGTCAAAAGAAAAAAGCTATGCTCTTACCGAAACGGCGGGAGGAGCAGCGGTGGAACAGATAATCACGAACAAAGCGCAAACAAAAACACACAATCACTTTACCGATTACAGCGGAAGCAAACAGCTTTTCTATTTTACCGTATCAAAGCCATCGGGCTGGATTATAGCGCTTGCGGTTTCTTACACAGCGGTATATAAGCCGGTATGGCAGTCTTTCCTTTATCTTACAGGTTGCATTATGGGCGTAATTGGTGTCGGCATCGCTCTTTCCATCTTAATAGGATATAAAATTGCAAAACCGATCGAGGCGATTATCAAGATGCTGGAAAAAATGGGGGAAGGAGATCTAACGATACGGCTACCGGTGGATGGAAAAGATGAATTGGCGGATTTGTCGGCGTATTTTAATCAAACACTTGAACGGATGGGAAAAGCAATTCGGCAAGTCGGCGTCAACTCGAACACAATGGAAGAAATAGGAAATGAGTTGTCTACCAATATGATTGAAACAGCCGGTGCAGTGAATGAAATTAGCGCAAATATAGATGGTGTAAAGCAGCAGGTACTTACCCAAGCAGCAAGTGTTACCGAAACCGCTGCTACCATCGAAGAAATTGTCCGAACGATAAAGCAGTTGAATATCAGTATCGAAACTCAAGCGGCAAGCGTTGCGCAATCTTCTTCTTCCGTCGAGGAAATGGTTGCAAATATTGCTTCAATCGGGCAGACACTCGGTAAAACCGATGAAGTAGTTAGAAGTCTTACCACCGCAACCGGAGACGGTAAAGCCACACTCGTTACCTCAAATACCGTGACGCAGAAAATAGCCGAAGAATCCGGTTCGTTGATGGATGCATCGAGTGTTATTCAGCACATTGCTTCACAGACAAACCTATTGGCGATGAACGCTGCGATAGAAGCAGCTCATGCAGGAGAAGCGGGCAAAGGCTTTGCCGTTGTTGCCGACGAAATCCGTAAGTTAGCAGAGGATTCTGCAACACAGGGTAAAGCAATTACCACAACACTGAAAACACTGAGCGGAGAAATCGAAACACTCTCCTCATCGTCTAAAACCGTAGAAGAAAAGTTCAATACTATCTTTATCCTTGCAGAACAAGTAAAAGAGATGAGTGCTCGACTGACCGAATCGATGCGGGAACAGGAAAAAGGCGGTAGAGAGGTATTGGAAGCAATCAAAAATATCAATACAGTAACAGAGGAAGTACAAGCCGGTTCCGAAGAGATGTTGAAAGGTGGAGAGAGTGTTGCTCAGGAAATGTGTAAATTAGACGACCTTGCTCGTATTATCACCGACAGTATGAACGAAATGGCGACGGGTGCAGTACAAATTAACAATGCCGTACAGGAAGTCAATGAGATTACGCAAAAGAATAAACACAGTATTGAAGCGTTGGCGCAGGAAGTAGGAAAATTTAAAGTCAAATAAGAGAACACCTCCCTTACTTACGCCCGACCACTATCATGGTTCGGGCACGTTCGTTATAGGGGGCGCGGTCAAAGTCGCCGTATATTTCGACAGAGGTAAAACCGGCAGACAACATAAGCTGCCTCAATTCGGTTGCAGCATAGAGGCGCTGCACAAAGGTGTGGTCTGCTTTGAGTCCGTCCTTTGTGTAAAGCTGCCAATGCGAGCGTAAGCCCTCCCATGCGCCTTCTACCGTAAAATCGGTGAGTACGGTGTACCCAGCCCGCTCAAACCATTCTCCCGCAGTAAAATCCCGTACGGCTATCTCCCGCCCCACCATTTCGAGGATAAAACAGCCGCCTGTTTTTAACGATTGTGCAATATTGCTGATAATGAGTGTATCTTCTTCTATCGTTTTGCAATAGCCGAAACTGGTATACATATTGACTGCAATATCGAAGGCGGCAGGACGTACAAACTCCCGTAAATCCGCTTGAACCCATTCGATAGTTACATTTTCCGCCGCAGCCGCTTCTGCCGCAGCCTCTAAAAACGGTTTGATAAGGTCAACACCGGTAACCTGCGCCCCCAGAACAGCAAGCTCAACGGCTATACGGCCTAAACCGCACCCGGCATCAAAAATTTTTAATTCATGCAGAGGCCGTCTTGTTCCGGCAAGTTTAAAAATACCATCGGCAACGGCAGGAGCTTCTTTCCAACGGGAGATGTCAAACATGATGGGCGCATACTGTACCCAAAAAGCTTCGTTTTCAAACCAATCATTCATATCGATCCTTACAAGTTTTTGCTTCCACGTGTAACCTGCACGGCCAGTTCTACTGCGAATCGGGATTCGTATCGGTTTGTAAAAACGCGTCCAAACCGGCATTTCGATTAACACTGCCGTCGGCAATCAGTTTTTGTTTCAGCACATTAGCTCGATGATTTTCGGAATCAAGCTTTAACGACTGATTCAACAATGCGATTGCCTCCGGTATACCATTGTGTTCGGCATATATCCGTGCCGATTCATAGAGCACCTTACTCTTAGTTCGTTTATCGGGAAGCAGTTCCGCAGCGCGGGAAAAATACCTAACCGCCATATCAGGTTCATTACGAGCATCATAGATATAAGCCTGATCAACTATTGCAGGAATATTATAGCGGCTCTCGTTTTCCACCTCGTTAAAATCCTTTAGCGCCGCAGTCGAATACCCCTGTACCGCACGCCGTACACCGTCATAAAACACATCCTCATTATGATTATTAGCCTTGTCGATTCCAAAACAAGCGTTAAAATCACCCGAAGAAGCAAAATACCAGCGTGCATACGCCTTTATCAGCGGATTATGAGGATGTGCTTCCAGAATTTTCCACATTTCTCCGTTCCCCTGCCCATAGTTTTTCGGCTGCACATAGCGATATCGAAATTCTTCCAGCAAAAACCGTATGTCGTCGCTATCGGCAACCATGGCTTCCTCAAGCACTTGCTCGGCGGAAAGCGTAAAAGCCGAAGACACAAACAAGTTTTTTTCCATTTCTAACGAGAAAAAATCTTTGCTTTCCAGATATTCGTCCAATGGATTCTGTTGCTGATTTGCCGCATCGATCGCAGAGCAGGCACGAACATACTGCGCAACAGCCGGATAGTATCCCGGATTTTGCGAAATACAGTCTATCAATACTTCCGCTTTTTCTTCATCGGTAGGGGCAGTCATAGCTAAGTTATAAAACACTTCGTCGGAAGAATCCGTATAGCGATCTACATACATTTGCCAAAAACCGCGAGCCAGCTCTATATCGCCAAGCCCTGCACTTGCATCCGCAGCAAGTAAAAGGTGACGGCGAGCGTATTCAAACGCTTTAGGATTATTTTCAGGAAGCCCTGCCATATCCGCATACGCGAGCGAATAAACCAAGTCGTCCAGCACCGGTTGAAAATTTCCCAGATCATACGCTAAACACGACCAAAAATAAGGAGAGCGAAGCGATTCTTCTTTTTCAATCCGCGAACGCAGCCTGGCAGCCTGCGCAATTTCACCTTTATGGGCAAGCATTACAGCCGCATTTTCCAAGAAAATATGGGCACCGGTCAGTCTAAAGCATTCTTCCCAAAAGGAAACGGGCGTCCGATACGTTTGTTTTATTTTATCCGCTTGAATAAGCGCTTCTGCACCGATACCGATATAAGAAGTTCCTTCCAAGAATTCTGCAGCCGCGGCGGCGTCTTCCGTTCGGCCTTCCTGCATCAGCGTATGGGCCAGAACGGCCTTAAGCATCGAATTGTCAGGATATTTCTTTAATCCGGCTTGAATGGATTGCAATGCCTGAACCGGACTGTGCAACTGTAATTCCCGTTTTGCAATGCTTAAATACTGAATCGGAACCTGAGCCTTTTTGCGCAAAGCACGCAAGCTGTCCAAAGCTTTTTGAGTGTTGCCTTCTTGAATACTACTATCGATTGAATTTAATTTTTGCTGAAAAATCGCATTCTTATCGGTTTTTGAACATGACGCTATTATAATACAGAGGAAAATACTTCCTATAAGGAAGATATTAGTTTTTGTCTTTTTCATGAGGGCAGTCTAAACACTCTCGTTTAATACTGTCAAGTACCGCGTTTACAAACTTAAAAGAATCATCGGTGCCGTACGTGCGGGCAATAGAAACCGCTTCGTTAATCACGATTCTCGGATCGGTATCTTGTTGAAAAAGAAGCGAATAGGTACCGATCCGGAGTATGGCCTTATCAACCAATTTAAGCCGGTTAAAGTCCCAGTTTTCCAAGTTTTTAGTAATGAGTGCATCGATTTCGCCGATATGTTCAACGGCCCCTAAAAAAAGAAGCCTGGAAAATAAAAAATCTTCATCGTTTAGCTCTTTACCAGTGTGTTCAACCCATGGAAAGAGCAATAAATCATCAGGCGGAAGCGATCCAACGTCCCAAGCGAATAGTGCTTGGAATGCCAGAATTCTTCCGCGTCGCCTTCCGATCGCCATTTTCTACCACGAAAGCGTTTTTTCAAGATCCGAGCCGGTTTGGAATATAACAAAATTTTCAGGTTTACGAAGAGCGTTCGTTACCGAAACCAACGCATCGTTCAACGCCTCATTTTGACGCTGCATAATTACCATCTGTTTTATATACTCGTAAAGACTGACATTCCCGCCCGGTTGTACAACATCACTGAGCCCAAGTATTTTTGCATCTTTTTTTTCCATAACAACAAAGCACTGATAATTAACAGCCGTCTCGGTTATCGGAGAAACTTCTCCGACTTTCATATTAAAAATCTTAAGGAGCTCGTCCATTGGAATACCAAGCTGCTCAGCTGCCAGCGAAGTTTTACTGACAAAAATTTCTCCTGCTTGATAGTTTGAATTTTTTTCCTGTGATTTTGTACGAATATCGGCAGTAGCTTTTGAATTTGACGTCAGTTTTTTTTGAATATCTTGAACCGTTTTTTCAGCCGCCTTCGCTTTATCCCCTTTCGGAGCCACTACGAGGAAAAGTTGCACCGTATCGGGTTGCACAAAAGACTGCTTATTCACTTCATAATAAGAACGAATCTGTTCATCAGTCGGATTTGGAATCGATTGAAGTTCTTTTTGTTTTTTCTGCATCACATACGCTTGTGCGGTCAACTGTGTCCGTAAAAAACTCTTAAATTCTGCAAGAGTCATGCCGTTTTGTGCTTTCATATATTCGTCAAGCGACATATTTGTCTTTTCTTTAATCAGTTTTGCAAATTCCGCTTCAGAGACTTGTTGCCCAAGCTGGTTGGATACGTATTCGTTGAAGTAATTGTTTACTTCCGAATCAGTAATTTTTATTCCGTCTTTTTCGGCTGCCTGAACGATTAAGCGTTCATTGATAAGGCCGTCCAGTGTTTGCTGTCGTTCTTCAAAGGTCATCTTTCGGCCGATTTCTTTTTCTAGGGCTGACACGCGGGTTCTTAGCTGCCCAAGAGTAATCGGCGCTCTGCTTGTGAGTTTTACCTCTGCGATAGGCTGCAGGTTGGTTTGGGCAAATGCACCGCTGATAGACAAACTTAATGCAATAAACAATGTGATTACAGTTTTTTTCATCATATCCTCTTCAGATTTTGATATTGATAAACAAGCGAACAGCCGGTAAGTTACTTACCGGTATTCCATAGCTATTTTATAAGAACCGCACGAATACGCCTGATACCCGCCGATGACGATTGTTCTTTTTGAATTACGAACTTGCCCAATACGCCGGTGTGCTCTACGTGCGGGCCGCCGCATACTTCTTTGGAAAAATTCCCGATGGAATATACTTTGACGGTATCTTCGTATTTTTCACCGAAAAGCGCCATTGCGCCGGCTCGTTTTGCTTCTTCAAGCGGCATAATTTCCATGGTAACCGGTAAATCAGCTTGAATCTGCTCGTTGACAATACGCTCAACCTCGGCTTTTTCTTCGGCAGTCATCGGCTGCGGATGGGAAAAGTCGAAGCGGAGCCGTTCTGCCGTAATATTGGATCCTTTCTGCTCAACATGATCGCCGAGTACCATCCGCAGCGCCTTATGCAAAAGATGCGTTGCAGTGTGGTATGCCGTTGTTTGCTCGGAGTGATCCGCCAAACCGCCCTTAAAAATCTGCTCGCTTCCGGCACGGGAGAGCGCTTGGTGCTTTTTAAAAGCTGCTTCAAATTCTTCTTTATCAACGGTTAGCCCCGATTCCCGCGCGAGTTCTTCGGTAAGCTCAATGGGGAAGCCGTAAGTATCGTAGAGTTTAAAGGCAAGTCTGCCCGGGATAATCTTTTTAGCATTCTTTAACAGGTTCGGCTTCATCTTTTCGTATTCCGCCTCACCTTTTTTGAGCGTTTCGAGGAAGCGCTTTTCTTCGGCTTCAAGTTCGGCAGTGATAACCGCTTCTTTTTCTTTTAACTCGGGATACGCACCCTTGTATTGTTCGATGACAACCTTCGCAGGAATCGCTAAAAACGTACCTTCGATACCGAGTTTTCTGCCGTGACGGACAGCCCGTCTGATAATACGGCGGAGCACATATCCTGCGCCGACATTGGACGGTACGACCGCTTTCGGGTCTCCTAAGATAACGGTAGCCGCACGGATATGATCACAGATGATACGAACCGACACATCTTTTTCAGCATCGCTGCCGTATTGATAGCCGGTTATTTTTTCGATTGCGGCAATCAGCGGGGTAAAAATTTCCGTTTCATAGACTGATTTTTTGCCTTGCAGCATAGCAACGGTACGCTCAATCCCCATGCCGGTATCGACGCAGTGCCGCTCCAAGGTGTGATAGGAGCCGTCTTGTTCTTTGCGGTACTGCATAAAGACGTCATTCCATATTTCAACGTATTTGCCGCAGCTGCAACCCGGCCGGCATTCATGGCCGCAGGCAGGTTTTCCCGTATCGATGAACATTTCGGTGTCGGGACCGCAAGGACCCGTTTCTCCTGCAGGCCCCCACCAGTTATCCTCACGGGGTAAAAAGTGAATCCTCTCTTTCGGGATGCCGAGTTTTCCCCAAATCTCCGCCGATTCGGTGTCACGCGGAACTTTATCATCTCCTGCAAAAACGGTTACCGAAAGAAGATCAACCGGAATGCCGAGGTATTGGGGATTTGTTAAAAATTCAAAGCTGTACCCAATTGCTTCTTTTTTAAAATAATCCCCAAGCGACCAGTTTCCCAGCATTTCAAAAAAGGTGAGATGAGAAGCGTCGCCTACCGCATCGATGTCTCCGGTGCGGATACACTTTTGATAATCCGTTAAACGGGTTCCCGCAGGATGCGGTTCTCCCATCAAATAAGGAACGAGCGGATGCATACCTGCGGTGGTAAATAAGACGGTGGGATCGTTTTCGGGAATAACCGACTTACCGGAAATTTCCGTATGGTTTTTACTTTTAAAAAATGCAATATACTTGGAACGGAGTTCGTCTGCTGTAATGTGTTTATCCATATCTGACTATAGTAAGAAAAGCTATTGAACCTGTCAACTATACTTTTGAAAATATGCGGTGCATCTACGGCGTTGCCGTTTATTTCAAGTGCTCAGCACGAAAAGAGCTTGCAGCAATTCCGGTACACGATTTCGCATAAGTGTTCTACCGTACAATGCCGATATTCGCTAGCTGTCCGATAGGTATAGGGAATATTCAGCGGGGTGTTTATCTCCCGTCTAACCGGTTGAGGGGCTAGGTACGGGGCATCCGTTTCCAGCAGCAGCTTGTCGTCGGGAACCATACGTACCAGTTCCGCTATTTCGGCGGCCGTTTCCGCATTATCGGCGTATGTAATCGTGCCCGGAAATGAAAGATACCAGCCTCGTTCCAAAAAGGCCTCCGCTTCCTTCTTTCCGTACGAGAAACAATGAATAACACCTCGATGCCAGCCTACTTCGTCAATACAGCGGAGCGTCGGTTCGAAGCCGTCGCGGGAGTGGATGATAACGGCTAATCCGTACCGTTGGGCAAGTGCAAGCTGTTCCTTAAAAAGCTGTTCTTCGCCCGCAAGGTCGCCGGTACCCGTACCGGTAGCCCCTGCATGGTTCCAATACCGGTCGATACCGCATTCTCCGACGGCCGTATACGGCTGTCCGCTTTTGAGAATTGCTTGAATATCAGCGTCAAGTTTTTGCATCGCTTCTACTCGATGTTCAATAGCGGTACGTCCCGGCCACAGCCCTGCAGAAAAATGAATAAAATTCGGTATGCTTCCGTCTGCACCCCACGCATCCGCAATAGTGTTATACCGCGGCGTAAAATCTCCTGCATCGGTTCCTATATCCATTATGAAAGGGAAGCCTTCTTCCTGCATCGCTTTTAATATGAGCGGAAAATGAACCGCTTTTTGTGAAATATGTCGTAAATGACAATGAGAATCCGTGAACAATCTTGACCGCCTCTATGATTTCCAGT
>ERZ772960.1731-NODE-1731-length-16911-cov-3.019222_pt1 | contig 16911 bp, 12 predicted proteins | sample MGYA00580678_ERZ772960 | MGnify/ENA primary metagenome ERZ772960 (study PRJEB29015, sample SAMEA2737930) | human oral metagenome | biome: human oral; feature: human-associated habitat; material: dental | place: China | collected 2059 ... | reverse complement strand
GGACAGTTTCCTCCGTACGCTGCAAAATGGTATCAATCTGCTTGCCAATGATATGGAAAATATGAAGAAAGCCGGCATCAAACAACTTGATGGTGCCAAGGCTTTCCGCCTTTTCGATACCTATGGATTCCCTCTCGACCTTACCGAACTGATATGCGGTGAGAATGGTTTCACCGTTGACGAGGAGGCTTTCAATGCTGAAATGGAGAAACAAAAGTCGCGTGCCCGCAATGCTGCTGCCGTAGAGAACAGCGACTGGGTAAGGATAAAGGACGGCGAACAGGTGTTTGTCGGTTACGATTATAACGAATACAACTGCCATATCTTGCGCTACCGCAAGGTAACCCAGAAGAAAAACACGTTCTTTGAGGTTGTTCTCGACTATACTCCGTTCTATGGTGAGATGGGCGGACAGGTTGGAGACAAGGGGCTTTTAATCTCCGACTCTGAAACATTAGAGGTTATTGACACCAAGCGTGAGAATAATCAAAGCATCCATATCCTCAAGAAGATGCCGCAAAACCCCGCTGCGGCCTTCAAGGCTGTGGTTGATGCAGACAAGCGGGAGGGCTCTGCCTGCAACCATACAGCCACTCACCTCCTCGACTATGCACTGAAACAGGTGCTCGGCGAGCAGACAGAGCAGCGCGGATCGTATGTAGATGAGAACGTGTTGCGCTTTGATTTCAACTGCTTTGAAAAGGTTACCGATGAGAAACTGCGTCAGGTTGAACGCATCGTTAACCAGATGATACGTCAGGATTTGCCTCTCGAAGAGCACCGTGACACCCCTGTTGAGGAAGCCAAAAAGTATGGAGCGGTGGCACTTTTCGGCGAAAAATATGGCGATAAAGTGCGTGTGGTATGCTTCGGACCATCGGCAGAGTTCTGCGGTGGCATCCATGTGAAGAGCACAGGACATATTGGTTTCTTCAAAATTATTAGCGAAAGCTCGGTAGCTGCCGGTATACGCCGCATCGAAGCACTTACCGGAAAGGCTGCCGAAGAGCTTATTTATACCGTTCAGGACACGCTTAACGACGTGCGCTCACTGTTTAACAACGCCAAGGATCTGCAAGGAACTATTGAGAAGTTCATGAGTGAGAACACCGCTTTGAAGAAGGAAGTAGAGAAATTCCAGGCACAAGTGGTTGAGCGTTTTAAAGAAAAGCTCGTTGCCGGAGCACGCGAAGTAAACGGCGTAAAGGTTGTTACGGCCGTGCTTCCGCTCGAAGCAGCACAGGCAAAAGACCTTGTTTTCAAAATCCGGCAGGCTATTCCCGAAAAACTTGTCTGCGCTATTGGTTCAACATCCCATAGCAAACCAATGCTGAGTGTTATATTCAGTGACGACATGGTAAGCGAACACGGCCTCAATGCAGGCAAGATTATCCGCGAAGCTGCAAAGCTAATACAAGGCGGTGGCGGCGGACAGCCCCATTATGCACAAGCCGGAGGCAAGAATATTGACGGAGTTTCGGCTGCCGTCGACAAGGTTATCGAGCTGGCGAACCTGTAGAAGCGGGCAACGAAAACCTCCTCTTTCTCCCATTCTAAAGGAAGAAAAACACCGGAAGAACAAGGAAAAGAGACGGGATAAACATTGAAGATTTATTTACTATGAGATAAAAAGGAATATCCGTTGCGCCGTTAGCGGGTATTCCTTTTTTCCATTTAAGCTTGACAATTCCTATGAATAAAATGTGGCTTATTGCTTTTCTTGTGCTTCCGCTCGTGGGCATTGCCTATGCGTCGTGGCGCACATGGAACATCCTCCCGCTGGCAAACACCTATAAGTATGTCGTCGTAGGCTTGTTGTTACTGTGTTTTCTGTTGTTCTTCACCAATGCAAACCTCTTCCAAACCGACCACCTGCCCATGCCCGTAGCCTCTGCTTTCTACGAAATTGGCACCTCAAGTCTGTTCATTCTGCTTTATCTCGTGTTGCTATACCTGCTGTTAGACCTCGGTCAGGCGGTGCATCTGGTTCCCCACAGCTTCCTTTATCACAGCTGGAAAGGCACTTTTGCCGTGCTCGCAATCATGGTATCGGTGTTTACCTACGGCTATTTCCATTATATGGACAAGCATAGGGTGCCAATCGACATGCCGACATCAAAGAAGCTCGAGCGCCCTTTGAAGATTGTCATGGCCTCTGATCTGCACCTCGGTTACCACAACAGGGTTGACGAACTCAACCGATGGGTAGACCTGATTAACCGTGAGAACCCCGACCTTATTCTGATTGCGGGCGATATTATCGACGGCCGCATCCGCCCTTTGCAGGAACAGAACATGGCCGCTTCGTTCCACAGGCTGAAGGCTCCCGTTGTAGCCTGCCTCGGAAATCACGAATATTACACCGGCGTAAGAAGCTCATTCAACTTTTATAAGGCGGCAGGCATTCAGCTGTTATGCGATACGGCCATCACCCTGAAAGGCATCAACATCATCGGTCGCGACGACAGAACAGACCCACGGCGTCAGACTGTACAGGCCCTTACGACGCCGTTGGACATGAATCGCTACACTATCCTTCTCGACCATCAGCCCTATCATCTTGAAGAAGCCGAGCAGGCGGGCATCGATTTTCAGCTTAGCGGACATACCCATTACGGGCAAGTGTGGCCCGTCAGCTGGATAACCGACGCCATTTATGAGGATGCTTTCGGGCCCTTGCAGAAAGGACGCACACAATATTATGTCAGCAGCGGGCTTGGAATATGGGGCGGAAAGTTCCGCATTGGCACGCGCTCGGAATATGTTGTGGCCACACTTCACAACTGATTACACCTTATTATATTAAGGAACACGCTATGCAGATTGACACGCTATGGCTGAAGGCCAACTTCGAGAGGTTCAACACGCAGTATTTCGACGGCGTGCTACCCCTGCCCCGATTGCGTGTAGGCCGGTCACGCACGCAGTTGGGCAGCATGTCATGCAAGCGCAAGACGAGCTGGGGACGCGCAAAACTCTACGACTTTACGATAGGTCTAAGCAACTATTATGACCAAACCGAACACCAGTTCCAGAGCGTTCTACTGCATGAAATGATTCATTTGAGCATAGCCGTAAGCGGCATTAAGGACACATCACCCCACGGTATCGTCTTCCGCGGCATGATGCAGCGCCTCAACCGCGATGGATGGGATATACAAATCATGACGAAAACCCGCGGCTATACGAAAGCCAGTACAGGTTCCGACGTCATTATTGCTCAATATATTGTGTTGGCTCTTGAAATGAATGACGGCAAAAGATTCCTCTCTTCCGTCAATCCGAAGTTTGTACGCGACATTAATCGCCGGTTGAAAACGATACCGCAAATCAGCCATTACGCCTGGTACACCACCTCCGACCGCTGGTTTGAATCCATGCCTAAGGTGCGGTCGTTGCGCGGTCGCCGCGTTACCACTGAAGTCTTTCAGGCTAAAACGCAGGCCATGAAGCCGATAAGCGTGTAAAGAACACTTGTAGGCATTCTGCTAAAAGAAAAGTTTTCTGAAGGATGTTTTACTATAAGATATACTAATTCCACAAATTATTTATCAATTTGCTGGGCGACTCGTCCCGAGTCGATTCCTACTTCGCATATTCTGACCCCCAGTCACTCGCTGCGCGAGCTGGCTGGGGGTTATGGAAAGGTGAAGTCTCCGACTTCATGATGCGGTAGAAATGCACGCCTCCAACGGGGTCGCCCGACATCAAACAAACAAAGAGGATGGGAATGCTGTGCAGTCTTCTCTCGGTCATGCACAAGAATTCGCTTATCCCTGCGTAGGGCGACTCTTCCAGAGTCGGGGCTAATCAACAGACCTCTCTACCCCAGGTCAACTTTCAGTATGACCTGGGGTTATTGAAAGGTGAAGCCTACGGCTTCATGATACATACCTACCGGTACAATAAGGGCCACCTAAAAGCACACGAATAACTCCGACAACGTATCATGAAACCGGAAAATTTTGTCTGGCTTCACTGCTCTACTGTGTCATGAAGCCAGAGGATTCACCTTTCTATAGCCCAAATTATGTAACATAAAACCGGAGGAAACTGTCTGGGCTCACTGTCTCGACGTGTCATGAAGCCGGAGGATTCACCTTTCAATAACCCCGTATCAGCTTGCGGAGCAAGTGATGCGGGGATAGCGAATGTACAAGTATGTATCGACCCCAGAGGGGTCGCCCCGCAACCAATTATGCAGCCATGAGTATGCTCTACCGTGTGGAGCGCGCATGATTATCCTATATCTGTAAGGCCTGTCGGCCATGCAACCGTTGCCTTGACACACTTATGCTCACTGTTCGGCGGCCGTCATACACATGTTACGGCGAATGCCGTACGCGCGTACGGCGGCCGTGGTACGCACTTGTTGACGGTCGCCATACCATCACACTCAAGACACAAACGGAGAACCAAGCCCACACAACAACCATGCAAAGGCGACGCAAAGACACCATCTTTCGCGAAAAAAGAGTATCTTTGCACAAGGCAGACTGCACACGCTACTACCCCACTGTGCCCGTCTGCCCTACATAGCACGCACCGAAAACATGGAACATAACAAGGAGCTGGCAACAGCATGGGAGTTTGTTGAGCACACAGGCACGAGCATTTTCCTGACGGGAAAGGCAGGCACGGGCAAAACAACGTTCCTCAAAACCGTCAAGGAGCGTTCGTCAAAACGCATGATTGTGGTTGCACCGACAGGTGTGGCGGCCATCAACGCCGGCGGGGTTACCATCCATTCGTTCTTTCAGCTGCCCCTCACGCCGTATGTTCCGGGAGCCGCTATACGCGACCGCTACGACTTCAGCAAGGAGAAACGCCGCATCATACGGTCGGTAGACATGGTAGTCATCGACGAAATTTCGATGGTAAGAGCCGATTTACTCGACGCCATCGACTTTGTTTTGCGCCGCTATCGCGATGCCACGCAACCCTTCGGAGGCGTGCAACTGCTGATGATTGGCGACTTGCAGCAACTCACGCCCGTAGTAACGCCCCACGATGAAGAGGTGTTACGCGGCTATTACAGCACGCCTTACTTCTTCGGTTCAAAGGCATTGCAGCAAATAAACTATGTTACCATACAGCTCACGCGCGTGTACAGGCAACAGGATGAGACCTTTATCACGATACTAAATCATATTCGTGACGGGCACCCTACACCCGAAGACCTGTCGCTTCTGAACCACCGCTGCAAGCCTTTGTTTATTCCCCGTCCCGAGGATGGGTACATCAGGCTGACCACGCACAACCGCATGGCCGACAGTTATAACGAGAATGAATTGCGCAAACTTCCCGGCCGCAGCATAGTTTTTACCGCTGAAGTAAAGGGAGAATTTCCTTCACAGAACTACCCTGCCGAAGAACGGCTAACCCTAAAGGCCGGTGCACAGGTTATGTTTATTAAGAACGATGCATCGGGCAGGCACTTATACTATAACGGTCGCATAGGCCACATCACGTCAATCAGCAACGACGGGATAACCGTCAGGTGCACGGGCGACAACGAAGACATTAAGGTTGAACAGCAGGAATGGGAGAATACGCGATACGTTATCAACCCGTCGACAAAGGTTATTGAGCCGCAGGTGCAGGGTGTATTCCGCCAATATCCGCTCCGACTGGCGTGGGCCATCACCATTCACAAAAGTCAGGGACTTACATTTGAGCATGCCATCATCGATGCTGCACGCTCGTTTGCACCCGGTCAGGTTTATGTGGCACTGAGCCGGTGCAAGAGTTTGGAAGGCCTGGTGCTGGCATCGCCCATCGATACCGCCGGAATTATCAACGACGGACGCGTTACCGACTATATCTCGCGGCAGCAAAGGGCTGCCGAAGAGAGCATCGGGCAACTACCCGAACTAAAGGAAGAATACTACCGTACGCAACTGTTGGATATGTTCGACTTTACAGGCATATACAATGCACAGCAGATGCTGAACCGCGTGCTGCTGGAACACTTTCGTTCGTACCCGCGTTTGACGCTGTTTCATAAGCTGGTTTTGCAGAATATAAAGACGAAAGTGATTGACGTTGCCTACAAGTGGCTGACTGTGATACGCCATAAACCGGTGGCCGACCTGCACTCGGAGGCCTTTCTTTTGCGCGTAAAGCGAAGCGCTGACTACTTTGCAGCTGAGCTGAAAGCACAAATACCCGAACTGCTTGAGAAAACAACGACGCTGAAATGCCAGAACCAACGCACGGCCGAACTGTTGGAAGAGCGTTACAAAGACCTTTGGATGGCTTACCTGCAAAAGGAGAATCTGCTCGACCTGATGGCCGAAGAGCCTTTCGCCGTGCACGTTTACATGCGCAACAAACAGGAGACAATGCTCGACGCTATGGAGAAAGTTAACCCCGCGGGCGGGCAACGGAAACGCCGACGGCGCAAGATTGCTAAGGGGCAGACGTAATATCTTCTGCAGGAATAACCTTAACTTCCTTCACCACGGTGTCGCCACGGTGCGACGCCCACAGCTTTATTCTTACTACACTGCCCACATCGGCCCTACCCTCTACACGAATATGGCGGGCCTTGTAGCGCACAACGGTATCACGACGACTGGGGTAACTTACCAACTGTAGCTCGCGACGGGTAGACCCTTCGCCCACGTAAAAGAGGTCTGTGCTGTCAGGACGCTGGGTCACTACGGTGCTGTCAGCCCGCCGATGGCGGTTAATTTGTGTGGTATCAGGGGGATAAAACTCGGCCGATGCAACGGTATCGCCCGGGTTGTCTTTCGGGGCCATGCGGCAGGAACCTGCAAAAAGGGCAGACGTAACAGGCAACAGCAATAGGGTTGCCTGAAGAATTACGGAGCGGTAACCACGGTTTTTATTTTCCATCATAGCGAAAGGTGAAGACAATTTCTATTCGGTTTCGTGCACAAAATCGGGCGAAGCGGCAAGCCCTCCCTCGCCGGTTTCCTTGTAAAGCGACGGCAAGTCGTGGCCTGTCTGCTTCATGACGTCGACCACACGGTCGAAACTTACACGGTGTTTGCCGTCAGAGAAGGCAGCATATAAGTTGGAATCGAGCGCGCGTGTTGCGGCAAAGGCGTTGCGTTCAATGCACGGAATTTGAACCAGACCGCATACAGGGTCACACGTCATGCCAAGATGATGCTCCAATCCCATCTCTGCGGCATACTCAATTTGGGCCGGACTGCCTCCGAAAAGCTGACAGGTTGCAGCCGAAGCCATGGCACAAGCCACGCCAACCTCGCCTTGACAGCCCACGTCGGCGCCTGAAATGGAGGCATTTTCTTTCACGATATTGCCCACCAAACCCGCTGTAGCCAGGGCGTTCAGGATACGACGCTCGGAAAATCCGTGGCCTTTCCACAGATGATATAGCACGGCAGGCAACACGCCACAGCTGCCACAGGTGGGCGCTGTAACAATAATGCCGCCCGAAGCATTCTCTTCACTCACGGCCAATGCGTAGGCATAAACCAGCGCACGCGTCTGCAATGTAGCCTTATAACCCTGAGCTTTCACATAATATACGGGAGCTTTGCGCTGCAGATTCAACGGTCCGGGGAGGCGTCCCTCATGATTTACGCCACGCTCTACACTTTCACGCATAGCCGCCCACACCGTACTAAGGTAGTCCCAAAGTGAGGAATCTTCAGTCTGTTGAACGTATTCCCAATAGGCGCGGCCCGTATCGTCGCACCATTTCTGTATGTCAACCAGATGGGTAAGCTCGTAAATATCCTTCGTTTCAGTAAGATATCCGGCAGGTTTATCGCCTTCGGAAAGCGCTCCGCCGCCAATAGAGTAAACCGTCCACGATGCCGACGGCTCACCATCAGGCGTATCAGAGGTAAAGGTTTCGAAAGTCATGCCGTTGGGATGGAACGGTAAGAAGACCGAAGGCTTCCATACAATCTCGACAGATGCTTGCTTTTCGAGCACTTCGCGTATAGCAATGTCGGTCATATGACCGCGTCCGGTAGCAGCCAGACTGCCGTAAAGCGTCACCCTGAACGACCGTGCCTCGGGATGAAGACGCAGGAAAATCTGCGAGGCTTTGTGAGGACCCATGGTGTGTGACGATGATGGGCCTTTGCCTATACGATATATTTCGCGGAGCGATTTCATATAATGCGTGTGGTTAAAAGTAAGAAAGCCCCTCTCCGCCTTGGAGAGAGGCCTTATGTTTTCACCATCGGGAACTTGCCTTTTCTATCTTAACGGACAGGGAAAAGGATTCCCGAACGGGCAGATTACGTTATTCAGCCCTGAAATTTTCGAGGTCGTCGGCCTTGAAATTCATGATATAGGCGTGGGCACCGGTACATACTTCCTCGGCCATACGGGCAAAGACGTTCGCACTCTGCGTAAATTCTTCAGGACAATTTGTGGCATCATCCAGCAGCATAAGCGCCATAACGATGTATCCTGTCATATCATAGAGGCGACGTGCAAGGAAGTCATGTACATTCTGATCGTCGTCAGCCTTCAGCTTTTCAATCGCTTCAGCATAGAGTTCTACGCAACGAGCAATACGCTTTTTGAGCGATTTAAGCTCTGGTGCCACCTCTGTTTCGAGCATTTCCTGCATGATGCTGAGGTAAGTTCCGTTGGTAATATAACGAACTGCAGCCACAACCTGAAGCTGTGTAGTGCCTTCATAGATGGAGAAAATGCGGGCATCGCGCATCAATCGCTGTGCCTTGTACTCCATAATAAAGCCCGAACCACCGTGAATGCTGACGCAATCGTAGGCATTCTGGTTCGCAAACTCTGAAGCCATACCCTTGCTAAGCGGTGTGAACGCATCAGCAAGATGACTGTATTTCTTCAGTTCCTGACGCTCTTCAGGCGTAAGTTTGCGCTCGCGTGAGATGTCTTCGAGGGTCTTGTAAATGTCAACGTAGCGAGAAGTCTGGTATAAAACCGTACGGCTGCCGTCGATTTTTGCCTTCATGCGCGACAGCATGTCGTACACTGCAGGGAATTCTATAATCTTCTTTCCGAACTGAGCGCGATCTCTTGCATACGAAATGGCCTGGTCATAAGCCTCCTGTTCGAGACCCACGCTTTGCGCAGCGATACCCAAACGTGCACCATTCATCAGGCTCATTACATACTTAATCAGGCCCAATCGCTGGCTACCGCAAAGTTCTGCCTTGGCATTTTTATAGGTCAATTCACAAGTAGGTGAGCCATGTATGCCCAGTTTGTTCTCAATATGACGTACATCTACTCCACCGTCGCGCTTGTCATAGATGAACATTGACAGGCCGCGGCCGTCACGTGTACCGGCTTCTGAGCGCGCAAGGACGAGGTGAATGTCCGAATCTCCGTTCGTAATGAATCGCTTTACACCGTTCAAACGCCATGTTCCGTCGGCGTCCTGTGTAGCCTTCAGCATCACACGCTGCAGGTCAGAACCCGCATCAGGCTCGGTCAAATCCATGGACATCGTCTCCCCTGCGCAAATACGGGGGATGTATTTAGCCTGTTGTTCGGGCGAGCCAAACTCGTAAAGAGTATCTATACAGCTCTGAAGGCTCCAGATATTCTGAAAGCCGGAGTCGGCCGCCGAGACGATTTCGGAAAGCATTGAGAACACAGTGATGGGCAGATTTAATCCACCAAAGCGACGCGGCATGCTAATACCCCAGAGGCCTGCCTTACGTGTAGCCTCGAGGTTTTCGAAAGTTTTGCTCGCATATACCATGCGTCCGTCAACAAGATGCGGGCCTTCCTGGTCGACGCTTTCAGAGTTAGGCTCAATGATATTGCGCGAAATGTCGTCGGTAATATCAAGCAGACGCTTATAGTTTTCGATGGCATCATCGTAGTTTACGGGTGCATCGTCAAACTGATCCTTCTCTGTATAGTCTCTCTCCTTGAGCTCAACGATCCTCTTCATGAGAGGACTGTTCAGATAATATTGTAATTTCTTTACGTCTACCATGGTTATTTCGTGTTCTGCTTATAATATTTAATGAGCTTCGGAACGACGTCCTCCACTGTGCCGTTAATCACATAGTCGGCTATTGCATTGATGGGAGCATCAGGATCGCTGTTGACAGAGATGATGATTCCCGAGTCTTGCATGCCGGAAATATGCTGGATTTGCCCGGAAATTCCGCAGGCAATGTAAACCTTCGGGTGCACGGTTACACCGGTTTGACCCACTTGTCGGTCGTGGTCTACCCAGCCGGCGTCTACCGCTGCGCGGCTTGCGCCAACCTCTCCATGCAATTCTTTGGCCAACTCAAAAAGCATATCGAAGCCCTCTTTCGAGCCTACGCCGTAACCTCCGGCCACTACGATGGGAGCCGCCTTGAGGTTATTCTTCGACGGTTCAACGTGACGGTCGATTACCTGCACGGCATAAGACATTGCCGAAACATAGTCGTCAACCTTCGGATACACCACTTCGCCTTTGGCTTTACCTTCATAAAGGGCCTTCTTCATGACGCCCGAACGAACGGTTGCCATCTGCGGGCGATGGTCAGGATTGACAATTGTAGCCACGATGTTGCCGCCGAAGGCAGGACGAATGGCATGAAGCATGTTGTCATAATGGCGATTGTTCTTCTTGTCGTCGTAGTCGCCAATCTCCAGTTGCGTGCAATCGGCCGTAAGACCAGAGGTCAATGCGGCCGACACTCTTGGCCCGAGGTCGCGCCCTATCACCGTAGCGCCCATGAGAGCTATCTGTGGTTGTTCCTCTTTAAAGAGTTTCACGACGATGTCAGTATGGGGTGCTGACGTGTAGGGGAAAAGGCCCTTGCCGTCAAAAACAAACAGTTTGTCAACGCCATAAGGGAGGATTTGCTCCTCTACCTTGCCCTTGATGCCGCTACCGGCAACAACAGCTTCGAGGTCTACACCTAATTTATTGGCCAGCTTACGACCCTTGGTGAGAAGCTCCTGCGATACTTCCTGAACGGTTGTACCCTCTACTTCGCAATAAACAAATACGTTATTCATATCTTTTGATTAGCCAATAATGTTTTTCTCCAACAATTCTTTGACAAGGCCCTCGACGTCAGCGTCAGACCCTGACAGCGTAGTGGTTTCCTTTGTCTGGAAGACAATGTTCTTCACTGCACTCACTTTTGTAGGCGAACCTGCCAGTCCGCACTGTTCGTAATCGGCGCCGCAGTCGGCAATGCTCCATTGTCCGAGCGTCAGATATGGGCGTGTCTCGTAGAGCTCTGCCCAGGGTTCGTCGCCCTTGCGCTCCATGGGGCAGGTGGCATACTTATATTTAAACACGCGCTTTACGTTGCAGGGGCGCGCAGGTGCAGCCGAACCGTTCACGGTTATAACCACAGGCAGCGGAGCCACTACCGTTTCCACGCCTCCGTCGATATGGCGGCGGATGGTCGCCTTTCCGTCTTCCACCTTCAGCACTTCCTCAGCATAGGTAACCTGATTCAGGCCCAGTTTCTGAGCCACCTGGGGGCCAACCTGCGCCGTATCGCCGTCAATGGCCTGACGGCCACCCAATACGATGTCAACGTGTTCGATTTCCTTATCAATCTTTTCAATAGCCTTGCTCAGGAAATAAGAGGTAGCGAGCGTGTCGGCACCGGCACTCTTGCGGTCGGTTAACAGCCATCCGCGGTCGGCTCCGCGATAGAGTCCCTGGCGGATAATTTCGCCTGCACGGGGAGGCCCCATCGTAACGATGCCCACATGAATATTATCAGGGTCAAGGTCCTTGATGCGAAGGGCCTGCTCCAGAGCGTTCAAGTCCTCCGGATTAAAGATTGCAGGCAGAACGGCGCGGTTGACAGTGCCTTCGGCCGTCATGGCATCCTTGCCCACATTTCTTGTGTCAGGTACCTGCTTAGCAAGTACTACGATATTCAATTTCATAAATAAATGATATAATTGTGTTATCTTTTACTACCAAATGACGGGCAAATTTACTAACATTTTGCTTCCCAACCAAATAAAATGCACAAAAACAGGTTGTTTGTGCACAAAAGACAGGGTTTGTGCAGTCGGCGTTTCGTCCGTCCCCTGAAACCGGACGGGCTACTGTACGGCGGCCGTCATGACATGCGTGCGGCGACCGTGGTACGCGCGTGCGGCGGCCGTGGAAAGAGCGTACCACGGCCGCCGTACAACCGCCATTATATTATAAAGGTGGAAACCGGCCGACGCAAAAGGTTTGCTTTTTTCACCTCACGTCATGAGAATCTCACGAAAAAAACGCTATCTTTGCACGTATGATAGACCATCTGACCGTCGAAAAAATAAAGGAAGCCGCCAACATTGTCGACGTGGTTTCCGAATTTGTCACGCTGAAAAAGTCGGGCTCCAACTACAAGGGCCTCTGTCCTTTCCACAACGAGAAGACGCCGTCGTTCTTCGTTTCGCCTGCACGCGGCACATGCCACTGCTTTGGTTGCGGCAAGGGCGGGAACTCGATAGGGTTCATTATGGAGCACGAGCAGATGACATACCCTGAAGCCCTGCGATGGCTGGCGAACAAATACCACATCGAAATACACGAACGCGAGCTGACCGACCGCGAGAAAGAGGAGCAGAGCAGGCGCGAGTCGATGTTCATCATCAACGAGTGGGCCCGCGATTATTTTGAGAATCTGCTCCACAATCATGCTGACGGCAAGGCCATCGGCATGCAATACTTCCGCATGCGGGGCTTTCGCGACGACGTAATCAGGAAGTTCAACCTCGGCTTCGACCTCGCCGATCGCTACGCCCTCGGCCGCGAAGCGCAGGCCAAAGGCTACCATGAGGACTACCTTACCGCCACGGGCATTTGCTATAAAAACGACCGAGGCGAGCTCATCGACCGCTATGCTGGCCGCGTTGTCTTCCCCTGGACGGGCGTCAGCGGCAAGGTAGTGGGCTTCACGGCGCGCGTATTGGACTCACGTACCAAAGGCGTCAGTCAGAAATACGTCAATTCTCCCGACAGCGAAATCTTCCATAAGGATCATGAACTGTACGGCATCTGGCAGGCCAAGAAGGCCATTGCCCGCGAGGATAGGGTGTTTATGGTCGAAGGTCAGGCCGACGTCATTGCCATGTACCAGTGTGGCATTGAGAACGTTGTGGCCAACAGCGGCACCGCTCTCAGCCTGCACCAGATACATATGCTGCACCGCTTCACATCGAATATCACGCTGCTCTACGACAGCGACGCTGCCGGCATACACGCCGCACTGCGCGGAACCGACATGCTGCTGTCCGAAGGTATGAACCTCAAGGTGCTTCTGCTGCCCGAAGGCAAGGACCCTGACGAGTTCGCACGCACGCACACGGCCGACGAGTTCAGCGAATATATCGAGACCCATCAGGCCGATTTCATCCAGTTCAAGACTGACCTGCTGCTCAAAAACGAAACCGACCCGAAGAGACGAGCCGATGCCATCAACTCGATTGTTGAAAGCATATCGGTTATTCAGAACCAGATTCTGAGGGATACCTATATACACGACTGTGCCCAACGCATTGGAATAAGCGAGGCTACGCTCATCAACCAGATGAATTCCTTTATCAGAGAACGGCGCTCGGGGACGACAGCGCAGCCCCCGCAGCCTGCAGCCGGAACGCCAGAAGACGGCATGGGCATGGCCGCCATGCCGCAGGAGGCCGGCCTCGGGCAGCAAGCTTCGAAGGTTGAATGGATGTTGCTGCAGATGGTTGTGCGCCACGGCGAACACATTATTATGCGGGGGGTGGAAGACGACAGCGGCCAATTGCATGACGTTTCCGTCGCACAGTATATCAGTTATAACCTGGCAGCCGACAAGCTTACGTTCAGCAGCCCGCTGTTCAACCGCATGCTGGACGAGGCCGTAGAGAAGAGTGGCGACGACGGTTTCAAGGCAGAGACCTGGTTCCTGCATCATAATGACATCGACGTCAGCCGCCTGGCAACGGCACTCGCCACTGAAGAGTATCACCTTACACCCCGTCATACGGACGGCCCGCAGAACGAAGAGGCCGAGCGTCAGCGCGAAGCCAACGAGACAGAAGCCTTGCGCATGCAGGTTGATCACCTGTTGACCGACATCCGTATGGACTATGTGGAGCGGCATCTCAAGGAGCTTCAGGTACAAATGACGCAGGCAGCCTCGGACATGGAGAAGCTAAAGGTGCTGATGGCAGACTACAGAGACATGCAAGCCATGCGCAAGCAGCTTGCCCGAAAGCTCGGGAGCAACATCATTGTATGACGTTTCCGGCGGTCGTCTGCCTTATATTTACAGCGCGTGGCAGCCTAAAAACACCGGCCATAGCGTACAGGGCACACGACGGCACGGGCACACCTTTTTATATTTTTGTACCTGCAAGGCTTTCATTTTCCACCTTTTATTATTATATTTGTAAACAGAAAGGAGACTTCTAAGGCAAACAGGCATGACGTTCACCATTGTTCTTACCGTGTTTTCTGCGGCCTGCCTGTCGGCGGCGCTGACGTTTTTCCTGCTGTGGTACAGGCACCGCAGCAGGAGAAAAGGTCTTCTTGCCCGCACCATAGCCTACAACAAGCGGTGCCTTGACAGCACGCTCGCGGCGCTGAACAGCAAGATAGAATGGGACAAAACGCCTGACACGCTGACGGGATACTTCGATTATCAGGGTGGACACTTCAGTATAAGGCTCGAGAAAGAGTCGCCCTACGTGCGCCTGTCTTACTTTTTCTTCTTCTCTGCATCGGCAACCGACATTGAGCTGGTGCGCTGCGTGTGCAACCTCTGCAACCTCAACACCGAGACATGCCGCGCTGTCTACACCGTAAACGAGAAAAAAGGGCAGGCCGATGTGCACATCGTTTGCACCCTCCAGCTTGATAATCATACCGCGCGTGAAGCCGTCGAACGCGCCCTCGGCAACATTTTCAGGTGGCAAAACTTCTTTATTCGGAAGTTCAACGAACTGAAAAGCCAGAACGATAAGTCGCCCACGCGTGATGCTGAAAAGGACCAGGCACGGTATGTTCATGAGTTAGAACTGACCCGTGAGCAGGAAATGATGCACCAGGGAAGCAATATAAGCTGGCACAGTGCGGCTGATCGTCCGTTGCTTTTAGGCTCGGCAGTTACGTCAGTAATGGGTTTGAGCGGTATCATTCCGGTGGCATTGAGTGTCACTGCAGATGGAGAGGTTACAACATTTGACAACCTCGACACCATCCTTACCTACGACATCACGAGTCCGCTCATCAGCGAGGGACGGTTTGTGCACCATTCAGCCTCGGCCGTACTGGCGTTCTACGATTCCCGCAATCCTGCAAGGCTTCGCCATTTAATGCTGTTCTTTCACGACGAAGGGGCTACAAATAATACGCTTTACTATCGTTTGACCATGACATTGTCACCCGTAAGTGCCGACATCGCTACTGACGAGGACAACCTTGAGCGCCATCTGCAGACGGCAAGCGTGCTGTTTGGGTACGACCTCACACCGCAGGCCGAACGTCAGGCGCGCTTCTACTATCTGTGGAAAGAGGCTATGGCCAAACAAAGCGCAGGCCAAACGCAGGACATGACCGACGACGAGAAACTGCTTGCAGGTATGGAAGACCACCACGCGGCGCATTATTTCCAGACCGGTCGCCGCCTTTATGACGAGCGGCGCTTCTATGAAGGGGCGCTACATCTTGAAAGCGCATTCCGCCTTATCACACGCCATCATGATGCCAATAGCCCGCACATTGACGGCTCAATCGTCGAGGTGGCCTACTATTTAGGCTGTTGTTATCTGCGCCTTAACCGGTATGAGCATGCCTGTTACTATCTGCAGCTCACGCTTGCAGCCCACAACATCACCTACACCAAGGCCTATATCAACTGCCTTGTCAACAGTCACGACTTCCGTGCCCTGGATATTATCAACAGTCTTCTTGCTGACATGCAGGAGCTTCTTGACCATAACGACGGCTTCATACAGAATTTTTCGCGGCAGCAGATTGAGTCGTTTGTCAGCTTTATGAAACGCCGAAAGGCCTACCTTCTTGTGAGCGAGCAACAGTATGACGACGCAGTGCCGTTGCTGAAAAGCCTGCTTAACGATCCTAAACACGGGCATTTTGCCCTGCATGAGCTGGCCTTTATCCAGAAACAAAAGGAAAAAGAGGCTATTCAAACGAAAAAAAATCAATGAGAAATGTATTATATTCAGAAAACACTTGACATATCTGCCAGCCACCATCTTACGTTATCGTACGAGAGTAAGTGCACAAGGGTACACGGACACAACTGGCAGATAACCGTCTTTTGCAAGGCACGCGAGCTTGACGAAAACGGAATGGTGGCAGATTTCGGACATATCAAGGAGCTTATTCAGGAGCGGCTGGATCATCACGAGCTTAACGAGGTGCTGCCTTTCAATCCTACAGCCGAAAACATTGCCCGTTGGATTGTTGACCTTATTCCCACATGCTATAAGGCAAGCGTACAGGAAACCGAAGGGAATATTGCCATCTATGAAGAAGATTAACGAGATATTCTACTCTCTTCAAGGCGAGGGGTACAACACTGGACGGCCTGCAGTGTTCATCCGTTTCAGCGTATGCAACCTGCGTTGCAGCTTCTGCGATACCCGCTTTTCGCGCTACGAGGAAATGGACGATGCCGGAATTGTAAGGCGGGCACTGGATATTGTCAGCGCGAAAAAGGCAGAAGCACAGAGCAACGACACCAGTATGCCGATGGTTGTACTGACGGGCGGCGAACCGTCGCTGCAGGCCGACGAGGCTCTTGTCGACGCGCTTCATGCGGCAGGCTTTGCCTTTATCGCGATGGAAAGCAACGGAACGCACGAGCCTCCGCGCGGTATCAACTGGCTCACGGTGTCGCCGAAGGAACACGTTACCGTCAGGCATTGCAACGAATTAAAAGTGCTTTTCGACGGCGTGCAGCCGGTAAGCACGCACGGAATAAC
>ERZ772960.1729-NODE-1729-length-16912-cov-9.334876_pt1 | contig 16912 bp, 15 predicted proteins | sample MGYA00580678_ERZ772960 | MGnify/ENA primary metagenome ERZ772960 (study PRJEB29015, sample SAMEA2737930) | human oral metagenome | biome: human oral; feature: human-associated habitat; material: dental | place: China | collected 2059 ... | reverse complement strand
CTACCATGCTGCTTGCGATGGCGGCAGCGTTCGGCTTAACGAAATTTCCCTTTAAATCGGCAAAGGTATTTACCTCGATGTTTGCTTTCGGCTTAATGATCAGCGTTCATGCGGTTATTATCCCGTTGTTCCAATTGGAAGCAAAACTCGGCATGATTAATACACGTTTAGGCGTCATCATTCCGTACGTTGCGTTTAATCTCCCGATTTCTATTATGATTGCAATCTCGTATGTTAAGGGCATTCCCAATGCGCTCATTGAATCGGCGGAGATAGACGGCGCAAAGTACCGCTATATATTCTGGACGATGATTATGCCGCTCTCCGTTCCCGTTATTGCGACGATGGTTATTTTATCTTTCTTGCAGCACTGGAATGAATTTTTATTCGTGTTTGTGTTTACCACGAAGGCAGCGCTGAAGAGTTTGCCGGTTGCAATTACCCAATTTGCCGGACGGCTCAATATCGACTACGGTTTGCAGTATGCCTCTCTTGTTATCGGTGTGCTTCCGATGATTGTGTTCTATATTGTTTTCCATGCGCAGCTGATTAAGGGCTTCGGAGAAGGGGCTCTAAAGGAATAGCGGCATTGATATTATTCGTGCGGAGGATTTAATACCCCGACGCTTGCGTCGTAACAAAGGATATTAAAGCCGACTGCAACCACCTTATAGAACATACAATGCGAAACGTTGAGCATTGTCCCCCGACGCTTGCGTCGGGGGTGTTGATTGAAGGAGTTTTTTAAATGAATAGAAAAAAGCGGGTGCTCGTGGGCGGAATGCATCACGAGTCCGATACCTTTAACCCGATTACCACCGGACCCGATGATATTTGGGTATTACGGGGAAAGGATCTTTTAGAGGGAAAGGGACAAAGTTCCGTTTTCGGTTCGATTGCAACGCTGAAAGAAGCGGGATACGAGGTTATTCCGACGCTTATCGCACGAGCGGTTCCGAACGGCGAATGGGATAAAGACTACTACCTTTCGTTAAAAAAGGAATTCTTGCAGGCGATTAAGGATGCGCTGCCGCTGGATGCGCTGTGTCTTTCCCTGCACGGTTCGATGCGGGTGCGCGAAATCGGCGAGGCGGAAGGTGATTTATTGGAAGATATCCGTAAAATCTGCCCCGACATCCCTATTTTGTCATCGCTTGATATGCACGCAACGATTTCGCAACGGATGCTCGACTATGTGGACGGCTATGTAGGATATAAGTGCGCCCCGCATACGGATACATACGAAATCGGCATTCATGCGGCGCGGATGACTATCGAGACGTTGGAAAAAGGCATCAGACCGGTTATGTCGGCAGTTAAGATTCCGTTCCTTATCGCAGGTGAACAATCGGAAACCGGTGTTGAGCCGATGAAAAAACTGACGGCAACGCTGCGCGAATACGAAAAACAGCCGCACATTATGGCTGCCTCGTATCTGCTCGGGTTTCCGTGGGCTGATACTGCCGACAACGGCGTTACGGCGATGGTGGTAACCGACGGCGATAAGCAGCTTGCAACCGAAAAGGCGCGGGAGCTTGCGCAGTTGTTCTGGGATACCCGAAAAGAATTTTGCTTTTACAACGAAACCCGTGAACCCGCCGACGCCCTTGTCCATGCACGATCCAGTGTTGAAGCAGGCGTGTATCCGGTGGTGCTTTCCGACTCAGGCGACAATCCGACCGCCGGTTCTTCGCAGGATGTAACCAACTTCTTAAAGGCGATTCTTGCCGATCCCTTCTTAACCTCGTTAAACCCGCCGCTGTGCTATCAGGCTTTTTACGACCCTGCCTTAGTCGCAGCCGCCTTTAAAGCCGGAGAAGGGAATGTCGTAGAGGGAACGCTCGGCGCCGCCTTCGACAAGGAAAAGAGTTCACCCATTCAGGTAAAAGCGGCGGTAAAAAAACTGTGCAAGGCATGGGCTGAGGCACAGAACAGCGATATGACGCTTTTGGATGTCTGCGGCGTCGATGTCGTTATAACGTCAAAGCATGTCGGCTGCTATGACCCCGAAATGATGCGGGCGCTCGGCGTTGAACCTACGGAACGCAAGGTCATCGTCGTCAAGCTTGGCTACCTTGAACCGGAAATCCGCGCCATTGCAAAACGCTCGATGCTCGTGCTCACGGACGGCAGTACCAACGAAGTGTTCTCTCGTCTGCACTACAAGTATTTGCCGAGTCCGATGTATCCGATGGATCAGGAGATGGACTGGCATCCCTTTTGAAATATACGGTGCATCTACTGCGTCATACGGTAAAAAAGTGTCCTCAACGTATCAAAGATACGCCTGCGGTACTTTTTTACCGTATTCCTTGTATCTACATCGTCTATTTCAAAAGGCTTACGGCAGAGCTATTTTCAAAAAGGTTGGTTCCAAATATACGGTGCATCTGCGTTGTCGCTACGCCGAAATAAATGCTCGACGTACAAAAAGTACGTCTCCGCTTTATTTTCGCTCGCGCCTTGCAGTTTCAGAACCGCCACGGATGGCGGTGGTTCTAGTCAGTAGCGATGTTTTTGTGCAGCAAAAACTCGCGTCCAGAAGTGTACACGGATGTACACTTCCGGACAGGCTATTTCAAAAGGCGCTGGCAGGGCGGTTTTACTAAGCCGCTAGAACAATACAGCTTATTTGTTGATACTGTACGTCGTCATATTGTAGTTGATAGAGAGTATGGATTTGAAAAGGCGATTAAAGAGTGCATCGAAAACGATATTTTAAAAGAATATTTACAAAGAAAATCGAAGGAGGTTCTGAATATGCTCATTGGTGAATATGATTACGACACCGACATAACGGTACAGCGGGAAGAAAGCTTTGAACTTGGTCTTGTCGAAGGCTCCCGGCAAAAAGCGCTCGAAACGGCACGGCTTATGAAACAAGCTAATTGTGAAACGGTATTCATTGAAAAAATGACAGGACTTTCTCAAAAAGAAGTGGAATCGCTGACATAATTTGTACTTGGTAATGTGATAATTAATAGAGCAACTCTAAAAACTTCAGTTTTTTAGAGCTGCCCAGTAGATAGATATTGGAGCTTACCGGTATGTTCGACATGACGAAACAATTATCCCATGAGAATCTCACCTCGGCGCTTGAGGCGGATTCCGATCTTAACAGTATGAATTTTGCCGGTCTTACGCTTACCGGCATTGATTTTTCCGGTAAAAGACTTACCGGCTGTTCGTTCGCGCATGCTTGTTTTACGGATTGTGCTTTTACGGGGACGCGGATTCGGCTGTCTTTTTTTGACTTTGCCCGGTTTATACATTGTACTTTTGATAAAGCCGATATTCAGTTTTCCTGCTTTGCGGGAGCGATCTTTGAAAATACTGTTTTTACCGATTCGGAACTTCTTATCAATAATTTTACGGGGATTACAACGCGTGAATGCTGTTTTAATGCTTCGGATTTATACGGTTCCCGTTTTATTCGATGCTCGTTGCATAAAACACCGTTCGAAAATTGCAATATAAAAAAAGTACATTTTACAAAAAATGTGTATGATGACGTATCGTTTAAATCTTCCAATACGCGCGTCGCTCATTTTGATACTGAGGAATTCGTAAAATGAAAATATATCCTCATTATTCGCATGAAGGTTTTGTAAACAGCTATCTTGTCGGCAATGAAGTCAGTAGAGAAGCGCTGATTATCGATCCGGGAAAGATAACCGATGAAGTAATCGGTCATATTGAAAAAAACGGTTATACGCTCAGCGGTGTATGCATTACACATAATCATATTCGTCACTACGGGTATGGGCTTCCGACGCTGTTAAAAATTTACAACCCGCGCATATATGCGGCGGATCAAGCTCTTGTCGGTAAACACGGAAAGATGCTGAGAGGCGATTGCACACTTTCTATTGCCGGTTTTTCCGTTGAATGCTTTTCGGTGCCCGGTCATTCGCCCGATTCCTATTTATTTAAAATCGATAACTGTATTTTTACCGGCGACAGTCTTACCGCAGGAATCACCGGCAGTACGCTGCACAGCTTTGCAGCAAAAACGCTGGCCGAACAGCTCGAAAAAAAACTGTTCATCCATGATGATGCGCTCATCCTTTTTCCCGGGCATGGCCCGCCAACTACCATCGGAGCGGAGCGGAAGTTTACCCATCTGTAATATGTTTGATGCGCGGGCTGGTAAATCCGTTCTTTTCGGCGTATAATGCTACCTATGGAATTTGAAAAGATTATTCCCCCTTCTGCTCTTGCAGCGGAACAGCATGGAAACGGCTTAACCGTCGACGGCAGTGTACTCGCCCGCTTTACAGAGCAAGCGTTTAAACGCTTATCTTTTACCTTCCCTCAAGAGCATTTGGAAAGTTTGCTGTATGTTGCGTGTGATCCCGCATCCTCCGAAAACGATCGGCTTGTTGCAGTTAAATTGCTGGAAAATGCCGTCATCGCGGCAAAAGGGACACTGCCGCTCTGTCAGGACACGGGCGTTGCACAAGTCTTTGCATGGAAGGATGCGGCAGTATGTTCGGTCTTAAACAGCGGAACGGCGTGTTTCGGTTCCGATACGGAAGCGCTCACCGTAGGCATCGGAAAGGCGTATAAAGAGAATAATCTGCGTTTTTCTATCAACATTCCATCTTCTCTTTTTGATGAAAAAAACTCGGCTACCAATTTACCGGCTCAAGTCGATATATTCAGCACAAACGAAATGGGTATTGCCGCAGCTTCGATAGAATCCGCCGAAATGGTTTGTACAGACGAGATTTCCGGCAGATATCCCTCGTACCGATTTTTGTTTTGCGCTAAGGGCGGCGGTTCCTCCAATAAAACGGATTTTACCTGCGCGACAAAAGCCTTGTTAAACCCGCAATCCTTTGAGCGCTTTTTGCAAACGAAAATTGCTGCTCTTGGAACGGCTGCATGTCCTCCGTACACGATTGCCGTTGTTATCGGCGGGTTGAGCCCCGAACAAAACTTACAAACGCTTAAACTGGCAACGACCGGCTATTGGGATGCGGTAGAGACGTTAAACAAAACCGGAAGCGCTGTGCGCTGGACGGATACGGTCGGTGGTGTGCGTCCGTTGCGGTGTAAGGACTGGGAAGATCGGGTATTGCGCATTGCAGCGGAAACGGGTTTAGGCGCTCAGTTCGGCGGCTCTCATCTCGCGGCGCACGCCCGAATATTCCGGTTACCGCGGCACGGGGCAAGCTGCTTTGCTTCCATAGGCGTATCCTGCAATGCGCACCGAAATCTTGTCGGTTATATCAACCGCGAAGGCGCTTTCTTACAAAAAAACATTTCCGATCCTATGCCGTTCTTTGAAAAAGCAACGGCATATACAGCCGGCCTCGGTGCACATTGCGGGGAGCCTGTCAAGGTTGACCTCAGCTCCATCGAGGCCGCCCGTGCCAAGTTGTCCGCCTATCCGGTAGGGCAGGCGTTCTTGTTTTCGGGTGAGATTTTAGTTGCACGCGATGCGGCCCATGCCCGATGGAAGGCGTTGTTGGAAAGCGGTAAGCCGCTGCCCGATTACGCGCTGCACTATCCGATTCTCTATGCCGGACCGGCGGAAACACCGAAAGGCGCCGTTATCGGCAGCTTCGGGCCTACGACGGCGAACCGCATGGATCCCTATGCCGACGATTTAATGACTAGAGGCGCTGCGCTGATTACCATTGCCAAAGGGAACCGCTCTGAACTGTGGCGTACCGCCTGTAAAAAATACGGCGCCTTTTATCTCGGTACCATCGGCGGCGCTGCGGCATTGATTGCGGAAAAGCATATTACTGCGCGTAAAGTCCTCGACTATCCCGATTTGGGCATGGAAGCCGTACAACTGATTTCGGTCAAAGACTTGCCGGTGTTCTTGATTACGGATGATAAGGGGAACGATTTTTACGCATCGTTATAAAGAAGCTCCGAATATATATTCAAAACTCAGTATCGTGATTCCGATTGTATTATCAACGGTAACTTGCGCTATATCTTCTTAAGCACAGCAACTTCATCGGGTGTCAGTTCACGGCAAGCGCCTGCCGATAATTGCGGATCGAGCGTAACACCGCCCATCGAAATACGTTTGAGGTATACAATTTCATTTCCCAGTGCTTGTATCATTTTTTTTACTTGATGATATTTTCCCTCGCAGATATGCATTAGAAAAGCCCATTCCGTTTTTATGTTTTGCGCTTCCGTGCGTTCAAAGGTTGCGGGGAGGCACTTGAAATCCTTTCCGAGCGGCAATCCTTGAGCGCAGACTGTTTGTGCCGCGTTAAAATCGATATCGCTAAAAGGTTCTGCCGTTTCAAGATAGTAGCTTTTTACGCATCCGGATTTCGGGGCGGTAAGGCGGTGAGTAAGCGCACCGTCATCGGTAATGATCAGAAGTCCTTCGGTGTCGAGGTCAAGCCGCCCGATGGGGAAAAGTTTCATTGCGGAAAAAGGCGGTGGCAGCAGCTCCATGACGGTGCGGTGCAGGGGGTCGGCGGTAGAAGTAACAACTCCCGCCGGTTTATTCAGCATGAGGTAACAGCCGGTGCGGAGACGCAGCTTTTCTCCGTTGCGGAAAAGGGTATCGCTTTCGGGGTTAAACAGTGTCCCTGCATCGGTTACCCGCTTACCGTTGAGGCTGAAATCTTCTTTGCGTAAGAGCCGACGTATCTCTTTCCGTGAACCTAATCCGTTCGCTGCAAGTATTTTATCTATTCTGACAAGCATTTTCTGCAAACAGCGGTTAATCCACGGTAAGGCGGCGGTACAGTTCTTGCACACCTATGGCACCGTTGCTCAGTAATGCGGTTATGCAGGGACGCCCAATCATTACCTGCGCTGCACCGAGCTGTTTGGCCGCGGCTATATCCGCGCGACTTCTTAAACCTCCGTCTACCCACACTTCGCCTGCAAACTTACGGAGTGTGTTACCATATTCGGCTAAAAAATCGGCGGTACTGCCGCGCCTTGTTTCTATCCTTCCTCCGTGATTGGAAATAACGGCAATATCGGGGCGTAGTTCTTTTACCAGCTCGACGTTCTCCGGCAAAAAAATTCCTTTAATTGCAAACGGCTTTTGTGCATATCGCCGTATCTCTTTTAGGCTGTGTGCATCCTTTTGCTCAAGATGGACAAGATTGCGCATTGTTACAATATTGTAGGAATCGATATCGACTCCTATGAGCTCGGCGGATTCTCGTACCCAATCTATCCGCTCAAAAATACGGGGATTAGGATACGGTTTAATGAATACCGCGCCGGTTTTGCCGTACCGTTGCATGGCCTCAAGACCGCCCCGTATTTTTGCATCGGGGTATCCGTCTCCGATGCTGAGTAAAAAACCTGCTTGGCTACAGGCTTCAATTAAGTCAAAATAAAACGCAGCTTCATCTTCGTAGCCGACATTTTCGACACCGCCGGTAATGGGCGCTAATCTGATAGGGAGCAGCGCATCATTGTCAGAGGCATCGGTGTAATATTTTTTCCAAGCAGCGCAATTAGCGATAAAGTTGGCGCTTTCAAATACACCGCCCATTCCCGGCAGTTCACCGAGGCAGCCGTGTCCGTCGCATTCGGCGCAAAAATGACATTTATATCCGTTCATGTTGTTTCTACCGTAAGAAGTATCTGCACTTTAGACATTTGGGAACCTCTAAAAACTTCAGTTTTTAGAGGTTCCCATTTGGCAGTTTTTCATAACCTCAGTTTTTTTAGATGCTCATTTATAAATTGCGTTTCAACGCTATCTTGCCCTCAAACATCGATGCAGGGGTCGCGTAGAGGAGCGGGTAAATCGAACAGCGGAGGTCAAGATCACAGAGGCCGATATCGATCGTATAAAACGGCGTAAGGGCGATCAATACTGATGCCATATTCATCGGACGGGTTATCGGCGTTGCAACAAGACCGTGGAAACCTCCCTGCATTTTATCCAAATCCATACTTCCGAATCCGAAAAATATATTTAGCCCCCCGTATAATTCGTTGTAAATGATGTTAAAGGGCTTTATGAGCGGAGTGGGTGGGAAAAATCCGGTCTGTTGCGGGTCTCGAATTTTAGATACGAAGAACGTAAAATCAAAGCTCGCATGGTCAAGGCTGATACGCGGCTCGAAAAAGGCATAGATATTTCCGACAGTATCTTGTTGTAGGGTTGTACTCCTGAAATTTGTTTTATGCAAACCAAGCTGTGTAAAGATACCGACATTATCATGTACCGTAAAAAGCACGGAAACGGATGCTGCCGACGATAGTTTTGATGCTTTATCTGTAATATGAAAAGAGAAATATGCGTTGGTAAGCGCAATGTTTGAAAAAGCGCCCACCTGCGCGTATATTCCGTATTCTTGCTTATCTTTTATTTTGCCGTTCCAGCCGAATGATCCCCCAAAGTATTCGATATTTGAAATAAGTCCTGCGAAGCTGATGCCTGCGGCTTCCCGAGGATAAGGCGGTGTAAACAATGCTGCACTGTCGGTTTCACACATTTTTACGGGACGTATGCCGTGCTTAAGAAAATCAAAGCTGTAGTGTGCTCCGGTAAGGCTTTGATGCTGTCCGGTAAAAATCGATAAAATCAGAGGCTTGCCTCCGAGATTAGGAAAGTTCAGAGAAAAATCAATAAATGTAAATTCTCCCGGCTTTCGTGTTTGTTCTTGCGGATGGAAGAATCGCATCACATCAGGAATATAGAGTGCAAAATTCAAGTCGCTGTAAAAACGTTCTCCGTGTAGTAAACGGAAATTTATAGAAGATTCATGTACTATATTGAATTGCGAACTTGTAGGTTGCTTGGCCGCCGATATTCCGAAGTTAAATTCAGGTGCGCTTATCTCTAAGGCAGCAGCTGTGTATATAATCAAAAAACAAACAAAGATACGCGCTATATGTTTTTTCATTTAAAACTCCCTTTAGGGAACCTATAAAAACCATACCTGAGTTTTTCTTAAAAGATACCCATTACAGTGTCGGTATATCCTTAGAGTTGCTTTATTCCGTTTCGTAGGCGCAAAGAGAGCATCTCCAGTAAAATGACGGTACCGAAAATGACATACGTGATGATGCCGACTTCCCGTATGTCGTAATAAAGATTACCAGCCATGAATAAATAGTACCCGATACCGCCCGATCCTGCGGCAGCGCCGATTGCAACAGCATTGATAAAATTAATTTCAAACCGGAAGAACGTCCATGAAATAATGGATGTCGCAGCAACCGGAATAATCGCTTGTGTAATAATACCGGCAAAACCCGCCCCGCATGCCCGCAAAGCATCGATAGTATCGCGGTTAATCTGTTCAAAGCTTTCGGAAAAAACCTTTACCAGATAGGCGATGCTGTGAAAGCACATGCCGATGACGGCAGCATCGGTACCGATATTGACCGTAACCGAAAAAACCAGCACCCAGATGATTGTAGGAATTGCACGGATAAGTGCGGTGATAGTGCGGATGATTTTTGCAACAGTTGGGGGAGCGATGTTCCGAGCTGCACCGAGCGCCAAGAAAAACGCGATAACGGCGCCGCCGATTGTGGTTAAAATCGATAGTGCAAAGCTGATACCGAGAGAGTAGACGAGTTCACCGATCGGTAAGTGATCCGACCGTTTCGGCTGCAAAAACAGGATGCGGCTATAGTGGAGCAGGTCATGCCATGCGTCTTTCCAATTCAGTGTTTCTTGTGCAAGCAGAAAAATTCCCCGGATACTGATGGCGAAAAGGATAATAAATACGATATACAGTGTCCATTGCTCTTTTTTCGGCAATCGGCTGCGGTCAGTACGGATACGTTTTTTCATAGTAATATCCTTCGTACCGTGTTGGAAATGCTGTCGATGCAGAGTACGAGTATCATCAATACACAGATGATCAGCCCGGCTTCGGGGTAGCGGAAGCTTTTAAAATACAAATTGAAGAGAAAGCCGATTCCCGTGCCTGTTAAAATACCGATCAACGCGGAATCTCTGACGTTCGTTTCTATGGCATAGAGCAGCCACGACAGAAAAAGCGGGAGCGTATTGGGCAATACACCGTGAATGATGATCGGAATATACGGCACACCGGCCGCTTCCAAGGCCGTATAGGATTCTTCGGCATGGGAATCGATAATTTCGGTAAAGGCTCGTGTTAAATGTCCTGCAGTGATAAAAAAAAGAGCTAAAAAGCCCGTTACGGCATTTTGTTTAAAAGATAGCAGTAAGAGGATAGACCATGCAGGAAGCGGGATGTTTCTAAAAAAAGATGCTAGGCCCGCACAGGCAATGCGCAGTATACGGAAGCGGCCGGTAGTTTGAGAACCGGCGATTGCCGCTAGACATGCAACGCAAAAGGCAGCGGTAGAAGCCGTTACCGCGATAACGGCTGTATGCAGCGAAGTTTTAAAGATGAGCCGCAGTACCGAAAGCGATTGTGCGGAAGGCAAAAAGTTTCTTACCAGCCAATACAGTCCTCGCGGGATGCCGGTCAACGCGTTCCATGCCGTAAAATCGGTCATAATTGCCGAAGCAACATATAACGCTGCGGCAGTGAAAAAAATAGTTAATGTTCTTAATTGTTTTTTCTTAAAAAAAGCTTCAGGTGAGGATTCGGGATAATGCAGAGATTCAAAAAACGGCCGTTGCAGGCCTGTCGGAAGATCAAATTTCATGGCGGGTTTTCTTTTCCATATGTGATCCGGACGTAAAAATACGATGCAGCGCTTCTTCCGAAAGTTCTTCCGGCTTTCCGTCAAAAACTACTTGTCCGTTGCGTAAACCGATAATTCTGTCGGAGTACCGTTTTGCATATTCCACGTGATGCAGATTCATAATGCAGGTGAGTTTTCGGGTTCTGACTATTTTTTCGATATAATCGAGGATACCCTGTGAGCTTTGCGGATCAAGCGAAGATACCGGTTCGTCGCATAAAAGTATTTCCGGATTTTGCATCAACGCCCGTGCAATGCCGGTACGCTGTTTTTGGCCGCCGCTTAAATCCGCACACCGCTGATAAAGGTAATCGGAAAGGCCGAGTTCTTTGAGTGTTTCCAGCGCCCGTTCTTTTTCTTCCTGCGGATACAGCCCGAGCAGGCTGCGGTAAAGCGGCAGTGCGCCGAGACAGCCGTGGAGCGTATTTTCAAGAACAGTAAGCCGTTCTACCAGATTGTAGTTTTGAAAAATTATTCCGATTTTTTTGCGGAGTTGCTTTAAGCGGCGGCTGTTCATTTTCTGCAGTGATTCGCCGCTTATTTCGACCATACCGGCGGTGCAGTCGATGAGTCGATTGATACAGCGGATAAAGGTTGTCTTGCCCGCCCCCGAAGGTCCGATAACCGAAACCATCGTCCCCTGTTCAATCGTAAGATCGATGGAATCCAGCGCAAGTCTATCCCCTGCATAGCGCTTTGAAACATTCTTAAAGGTAATCAACAGTTCAGACCTTGTCAGGCAGCTGTAGAACAGTCGCTGTGTTTATATTCTTTAATCAACATCAAGTAAGATGTTAGATGATACTACTTTGTAGAATTTCTAAGCTCATCATACCAGGCATCATCGGTAGCAACCAACCGTGTCTTTTCGGAATATTTAGGGTATATGCCTTTTTTGCCGGAATCTTTTACATTAAAAATACCGGGATTATTCGCTGTCTTATCCGATGTCAACGCATCCCGTATTTTTTGTATATCGGAAGCGGAAACCGTATTCATATTGACGGTAATCGGAGCATTTAAGACGGGAATTGAGCGGATTACGGTCATTTCACTGCCTGCAAAGGATGTGAATGGCTCATCGGCTCCTACGGTTACACGGTAGACGGCACCGGTTTTATAATCTTCTCCTTCGAGCAGTTCGTACACACCGATTGTCTGCGGAATGGCAAAGGCCGCCGCATCCGCATCGCCGCGGAAAAGGTTGACTTGCGAACCTTGGTGGGAGCCGGCAAATAAAACCTTGGAAAACACTTTGTCACTCAAAATAAGGTCGTCTGTATTATCAAGAGAAAAAACAGTCGCTAAAATACGAGCGGGAATAACAAAACCCGATGTGGAACTTGCCGCTACAAACGACATCCGCTTGCCGCGCAACAGGCTTAAATCGAAACTGCCGTCGGCTTTTTTATAGCTTTCGGCATCTTTCCGTTGTACGCCGATAAAGCTGTAATATTTTGCATCATCAAGTGTTCCGCTGGGGCCTGAATTCGTTACAACAGGGATAACGGCGTTGTTTCGTTTGTGAGCGGTCAGGTATCCTTCCGCACCGACATACGCCATATCGGCCTTACCGGAAACGAGCGCTTCCAAGGCGATGTTATAATCGGTTGTCGTGAGGATTTCGACGTCCCGCCCGACAGCTTCCTTTAAAATTTCTTGGAATGCCGCACGCGCATCTTTCATCGATTCGCTTGACTCATTCGGATAGAAAACCATTTTGAGCGGTTTTTGCTCCGCTTTGCCGCATGAACAAACAAGTACGGTTGATAGGCAGAATACAAACAAGAACGGCTTGATGCGGTGCAGCAGGTTTCCAGCCGGTGAAGTCTCATAAAATAAAAAAGATTTCATCACTTTCTCCAAATTTAAAAAAACGTTAAAAATTATTTTTTTAGCGATTTTTTGATTTAATTATGTACGTCAGTCTACTATAATTGAAGTCTTTATGCAACTGCTTAAAATATTTCTGATGCGTTTGCCCTGCAAGTGCAATACCGATAGTATTATTCTCTCTTTTGTGCTACTATCGCCGCATGATCGGCTTTTTTCTCAAGAAAAATTTTTTTGACGGATGGGATAATTTTCTTCCACTCGCTCTTTTCAATATTGCGGTTATACTGATTGTTTCATCGTTTTTCGGTTTAGCTTATGTGCTTTCATCAATACCGGTACTGTCCTTGCTGAGCCTGTTTGTGTGCATCCTGCCGGTGGGCATTCTGCTCTTAGCTTTCTCTAATCTGATGTCCCGTATTGCCGATTATAAGTCTTTTTCATTTAAAGAAATCGGTGAAGAAATAAAACATATGTGGCGGCATGGCATTCTATTCGCATTAATCGAAACTTTTTGTTGGGTTGTTGCCGGAGTTGCCGTCCCCTACTATTTTTCATTCCGAAATTTCTTCGGTCTTTTTCTCGGAGTCAGCGTCGTATGGATTTTTGCAGTGATACAGCTGTCGCTGTTGTGGTTTTTTCCGATACGAAGCAGACTTGAATCGAATTTTCGTAAGTGCCTTAAAAAATGCTTTATTGTATTTTTTGATAATACCGGATTTACGCTTTTTATGGTGCTGTACAGCACTGTCCTTATCATACTGACGCCGTTTTTAGCTTTTTTGATGCCGGGGTTTTCGGGGTTGTTGCTTGCATGGAACAATGCCTTTAAGCTAAGAATGTATAAATATGATTGGATGGAACAGCATCCCGAAATACCAATTCAGACTGCGCGGAAACAAATCCCGTGGGATGAATTACTGGCGGAAGATCGGGAAACGGTTGGTAGCCGATCTATTCGAAATCTTATTTTTCCGTGGAAAGACTGATGAGCATAGCTGTGGGGATGTCTCAAAAGTTGGTTACTTTTTCGACATCCCCGACGAGTTTAAAATTAAGTCTTTATACAGTAATGACTTAATTTTAAACATCGCATCTAAATCTAAGGAAACTGTCCAAAAACTGTTACGCAATCCGCATTAGCGGATATGATAATTCATTTCCTTACAGAAAAAGCCGATAGGCTTTCAGTTTTTGGACAGCCCCGTTCCCAATACTAAGGAGGATATGATGAGTATTCATATCGGAGCAAAACAGGGCGAGATCGCCGAACGGATTTTGTTGCCGGGCGACCCGCTGCGAGCAAAATTTGTCGCCGAAAATTTTTTGGAAAATCCGCACTGCTACAATGAAGTACGCGGTATGTACGGGTTTACCGGTACGTATAAAGGTGTAAAAGTTTCCGTACAAGGTACCGGTATGGGGCAGCCTTCCATTTCCATCTATGTGAATGAGCTTTTCCGTGAATATGGCGTGCAAAAGGCAATCCGCATCGGTACTGCGGGAGCGCTTCAAAAGAACATTCCGTTGCGTTCGTTAGTTATTGGAATGAGTGCTGCGACCAATTCCGGAACAAATACGCTCCGTTTCCGCGGTACTCAGTTTGCGCCCACGGCGGACTGGAAACTCTTAAAACATGCGTACGATGCGGCTGTCCGGCTCGGGTACAATCCGTTGGTCGGGGCTATCGCCTCTTCGGATGTGTTTTATGACGAGCTTGAAACGTGGAAACTCTGGTCGAAGTACGGTCTTTTGGCGATTGAGATGGAAGCCGCCGAGTTGTACACCCTTGCCGCACAGTATAAACGGCAGGCGCTCGCGCTGCTTACCATCTCCGACAATATGGTTACCCATGAAGAAACCACGGCGGAAGAACGGCAATTGTCTTTTACCGCGATGATGCAAACCGCGCTTGAGGCAATTATCGCCGAATAAATCGAAAGAGAACGGGGATGTCTCAAAAGTCGGTTACTTTTTCGATAACTCATTCCCTACTTTTTTGCAAAATTGTAAGCCATTTTGTTATTGGTGATGCATATATATGGTATGAATATCATCAATAACACAACGCTTGATGGCGAAATCCCTTACCTTTTTGAACCGGAGGAGACTCTTCCCGATACGGAAAGCTGCCCCGTGATTTTTGAATCGGATAATCCCGAATACAGCTTGGAAAAAACAGCTGATGCCGTTTCAATCTGTGCGCAGACCGTATTCGGGATTCCGACGCTGTATCCGTGGCAACGCCTCGTGATTGCCAATATCCTCGATGCCGTACACGCCGCCGAAGCAGTCGAAGCTGCGGCATTGCCGGCCGGAAATGCCGCAGAGCCGGCCGAAATTTCTACAGCGCCGTTCGGATCCGCGGTACCGAACGCAGAGGATTACTTTCCGTCCGCCACCGGAGAACCCTTGAGCGAGCTTTACGACGAGGATGGTGTATTACGGGGCAGGCAGATCGTCTTGCTGCCGACCGGCGCGGGAAAATCGCTGTGTTTTCAGGTGCCGGCGCTGCTGTTGGATAAACCGACGCTCATTATCTATCCGCTTTTAGCCTTGATGAGCGACCAGATGCGCCGGATGTGTGAGGGTAATCTTGAACCGGTTTTATTTCGCGGCGGTCAGGACAGGCAGGAACGTGCCGCGCAGTATGCCCGGCTTGAAGGCACGGACGGTAAACCTCCTGCAAAACTCATCATTGCCAATCCCGAAATTCTGATGCAGGAAGAAGTGTTAAACCGTATTGCAAAGCGCGGTATTGCTCACCTTGCCATAGACGAGGCGCACTGCGTCAGTGAATGGGGAGACAGCTTTAGACCGGCTTATCAAACGCTTAAGCAGGTTATTGAAACGTTGAAACCTCCTGCCGTTACCGCTTTTACCGCAACGGCGGGAAACGAGGTATTAAAGCGTATCGGCGAGCTGCTTTTTGACGGGCAGGCACATCTGGTGCGCGGCGAGTCGGATCGTACGAATATCGCCTATTTTGTACGGCAATGCCGCGTAAAGGCGCCTGCCCTCCTGCAGGAGGTTATGCAGCGGCAGCGTCCGATGGTTATTTTCTGTGCGACGCGGAACGGTACGGAACAAACCGCTGCGTTTTTACGCTATACGCTGCGGGATCGGTCAATCCGATTTTATCATGCCGGTTTGCAACGGGACGAAAAAGATGAGGTAGAACAATGGTTCCATAGGCACGACAGTGCAATATTGGTAACTACCTGTGCGTGGGGCATGGGCGTCGATAAAAAGAACGTACGCACAGTGATTCACCTGAATGCGTCGCCTACCGCCGAAGCATACGTGCAGGAGGCAGGCCGAGGAGGACGAGACGGAAATCCCGCGCAAGCGGTGTTGCTGTGGAGCCCGGAAGACAAAGCGCGGATTGCGTTGTTACCCGAAAAGCAGCGGAAACGGGCGGAAATCCTGGCGACCTTTGCCGAAAGCGGCCGATGCCGGCGCGAGGTGCTGCTCGAAGCCCTCGGAGAAGCGCGGGCTGTTCCGCTCCATGCAGGGGACGAAAGCATTGCCTGTTCCGGGTGCGATATATGCAGCGGAAGTGCGTTGCTGTATCCGCAAGACGAGCAGGAACTGATCAAATTTGTCGCAGCCAATAAGCGGAAATTTACTGAGCCGCAGCTTATCCGGCTGTTACACGAAAATCTTCCGCTCTGGCGCGCCGGCGACATTAGCAGCCTCGTTTCGCAGCTTATCCAAGAGCGGAAAATCCGCCCAGCTAATGCCCTTTTTTGGAAGGGTGCGCTTACGTGCTAGACTCCACGTTTGAAAATACGAGGAGGTAACCGCATTACGGTAGGTGATGCCATCTCCCGACAAGGCGCACCGTAATCGGGATGGTACAGATAAGCCCGATGCTTCCGGCAACAGCGCGCAGTACCTCGGAGGCTAAAAGTTCGAGGTTGATAATTTCGGTAAATCCGTTGGAGAATAGAATAAACAGCAGCAGTACCGGAATGGAGGTACTGACATACGCCAAAATCAGTGTGTTCGACATCGAGCCGATAATGTCTCGGCCGATATTCATGCCGGATTTTATCAGTTGCTTTTTTGATATATCGGGGCTTACGGAAATAATCTCCCACATTGCCGATGAGATGGACATTGCCACATCCATCACCGCGCCGAGCGCACCAATCATAATACCTGCAAACAACAATCCTTGATAGTCAATCCTACGGTGCTGCGGTATAAAGGCAAGCATTTGCGCGTCCTCGTTTCCAAGCCCTGTCAGCATGAGTATCTTACCGGCAATAAATGCGAATATCCCTGCAATGATAACCCCGCCGATTGTACCTATGATGGCCGTATATGTTTTTTTATTGTTACCGCTGATGATCAGCAGCGTGATAACCGTTGCGGAACTGCATACGGCGAGCGCCAATAATATCGGGTTAAAACCCCGTATAATGCACGG
>ERZ772960.1727-NODE-1727-length-16914-cov-3.349546_pt1 | contig 16914 bp, 13 predicted proteins | sample MGYA00580678_ERZ772960 | MGnify/ENA primary metagenome ERZ772960 (study PRJEB29015, sample SAMEA2737930) | human oral metagenome | biome: human oral; feature: human-associated habitat; material: dental | place: China | collected 2059 ... | reverse complement strand
TTGGTGTGGCGTCTTGGTCATTACGTACCCTGTGCATGCGCTTTTTCTGTTCAGCGTAGAGCTGATCCAGACGATGATAAATCTTATTTTCGGCGTTTTCGCGAACCGAGCACGTGTTGAGAAAGACGGCATCAGCTTCTTCTTCGCGGTCAGTAGGCTCATATCCAGCCATTTTCATGACCGAAGCAACAACCTCTGAATCGGCTACATTCATCTGACAACCGTAAGTCTCTATATATAGTTTTTTCATTTTCAATATTAAATATTATATTTTTTTGCCACGGCGTTCCAAAACAAGTATAAAACGATACCGGCAATCAGTCCGGCGATAACGTCAATAGCGTAGTGGGCTCGTATGTAAACAGTGGCAAAAAATATTAGCAAGGCAAAGGGCAACAGGGTGAAAAAGAGGGTTTTATTATGGCTTTTCCATGCTAAAATCATACTTACAACAGCTATCCCTACGTGTGAGCTGGGGAATGCTCCTGTAGGGTGTTCGCCACGATGTATGGCTACCAGCAGGTAGTATCCTACCCCATCCGTCCATCCCGGTGGTGGAAGCATTTCGTCATGCGTACAGAAATAGTTTCCGATTGCAGGGAAAATACCATGTGCAATGTGGCTCATTCCAACAGCCTTATAATAATACATGGGGCCTGTGACAGGAAAAAGATCGAATAAAAGATAAAAGCTAAAGAACGAGGCTACGATAAGAAAGCAGGCACGTTCAAGCTGATTGTATCTAGCAAAGAAATAGAATGCACATACGGCAAGGATGATAGGGAAATAGCTGACATATGCGAAGTTGAGTACTTCACTTAGCAGAGGGCTTGTAAAATGTTCGGAAAAGAGCATCGCCGGTTGGCAACCGAAGAGCAATTGGTCCCAGTGGGCCACGATGTGGTCGAGATTAGGGAAAAGGCTGTTGATATGATAAGTGTCGGCATACCACCATCCTAATAATAGCATTTGCGTGAAGATACGCAGAAATTTCATCATTTTGCAAGGGACAAGTCGATAGACAACCCACATGGCAATGGTAATAGCAGCAATCCTTACGCGCCCCCATATCATGGCATCAGGGTTCTGAAGCTTGGTAAAACAGAAAAGGGTGATGAGCAATGTTATCAGTGTATAGACAAGGATAACCCATTCAAGCCCCATCAATCCTTTGCGGGGCTTTTTCTCTATCTCAAGATATTTACGGAGTTTTCCGGCCTTTTTCATAACCATCCGTTAGCTTTATACCAGGCCACGGCTTCGCTGACACCCTGTCTTAGGCCGTAATGGGGATGATATCCGAGCTCATCGCAGGCCGCCTCAATGTTACAACGCCAGTTACGTTGTTTAAGAATGTTGAATTTATCATTGTTCAGAGTGGTCATGTGCCCGGTAATACGTCCGATATATTCGCCAAAGAAGGTAACGATTCGCAGCAGCCAGATAGGTGCCTTGATGCGTATCCACCAATGCAATCCAAGCTCGTTGTAAAGATAATCACTAAAGGTTTTGCTTTGATAGACATTGCCGTCGGACAGAAAATATTTGCGTCCCGACATGCCGTGGTCAAGTGAAAGGAAGACGGCCTGCACGACATCCTTGACATATACGAAAGTAATGTCCTGTTGTTTATAGCCTACACTGAAGTCGATATGCTGCTTGATGCTCTTCGCCATCAAAAAATAGTCTTTCTCACGAGGCCCGTAAACGCCCGTGGGACGGAGGATAACGTAGTTGAAATCGTTACCAATCGAGTCGAGAAACTGTTCTGATTTAAGTTTACTCTTGCCATAGGCAGTGTTAGGTCTCGGCGTATCGTTTTCGTCAATTTCCAGATAAGGCCGATGTTCCTTGATGGCACCAAAGACGCTCAGGCTGCTCATGTAGACAAATCGCTTCAAGGAAGTCTGAGTCTTGAGGATGGCATGGACGAAGTTTTTCGTCCCTTCGTAGTTGATTCTATAGAAGTCTTCCTTGTGAAGACACTTGGTAGCGCCGGCTGCGTGAACAATATAGTCGAATTCGTGATTGCGTAAGGCCTCCACCAGTCTGTTCTCCGAAGAGAAGTCAAGGTCAAGAAAGTGTATACGATTATCTTGCAGATACTTCCTCGAACTGGACGTTCTCACGCCAGCCCAGGTCTCAAAGCCACGATTCAGGGCCTCTTCAACGATAAAACTGCCAATGAATCCGCTGGCACCTGTTATTAATATCTTCATAATCAAATATGTGACAAAGTTACTACATTTATATAATAGGGCAAAATATTCAAAATGAAATTAGGATACTTCAATTCTTTTTTGTTAATTTGCATATATATAGGTTTTTAATAAATTACAACATTATGGGAAAGAAAGAGAAGAAGAATGGCAAACGAATGTCGAAGAAACAATTGTCTGCCGTCATAGAAAAATATTTTTCCTCTCAACCTGGAGTAACCCTCACCTTGAAAGACATCTTTCGTAATCTGCACCTTGACACCCACCCTTTAAAGATGATAGCCCTTGACATTTTGGAAGAAATGTCGTGGGATGACGTCATAATGAAAGTTTCTGATACGTCGTATGCGCTGAATACCAAGGGGCAGGTGCAGGAAGGAACCTTTCTTAGAAAGTCGAACGGTAAGAACTCTTTCCTGCCCGATGACGGCGGAAAGCCCATCTTTGTAGCCGAGCGCAACTCAATGTCTGCGCTCTCCGGCGACCGCGTCAGGGTCTCATTTATGGCTCGTCGGCAGAAGCATATCAAGGAGGCACAGGTGATAGCGGTGCTCAAACGTGCCAAAGATCAGTTCGTCGGACGCTTGCGTGTAGATAACGATATTGCCTTTCTTGTTACTCCTGAAAACACATTCGTTCATGATATCCTTATTCCGAAGCGTAAGTTAAAAGGCGGAAAGACCGACGACAAGGCTGTGGTAAGGATTATACAGTGGCCTGATGCCGAGCATAAAAACCTCATAGGAGAAGTGGTTGACGTGCTGGGGCAGACAGGAAACAACGATGTAGAGATGAACACCATATTGGCACAATATGGCCTGCCCTACAAATACCCCAGGGCTGTAGAGGCTGCTGCCGAGAAGATTTCGGGAGAAATTACCCCTCGGGACATTGCAGAGCGTGAGGATTTCCGCAATACATGGACCTGCACCATTGACCCGAAGGATGCCAAGGACTTTGATGATGCGCTTTCAATCAGGAGCCTTGGCAAGGGCCTTTACGAGGTAGGTGTGCATATTGCCGATGTATCTCATTACGTTACTGAGGGCAGTATCATCGACCGCGAAGCCGAAAAGCGGGCGACATCTGTCTATCTTGTTGACCGGACTATTCCCATGCTTCCCGAGCGTTTGTGCAATTTCATCTGCTCGTTACGTCCTGATGAAGACAAGTTAGCGTATAGCGTAGTGTTTGATATTGACGACGAGGGTAATGTAAAACGCTATCGGATTGTGCACACTATTATCCGCTCGAACCGCCGTTACGCCTATGAGGAGGCGCAACAGGTATTGGAAGACAATGGTGTCGTTGACGGAACGGGGCAGCCTGCGCCCAATCCCGGCAAGAAAGGCTTCAAGGACGAGTTTGGCTGGGAGATTTGCACGCTTGACCGTCTTGCCAAAAAACTTCGCGAAAAACGGTTCAAGGCGGGTTCCGTAAACTTTGATACGGAGGAGCTTCACTTTGACATCGATGAGCAAGGCCATCCTGTGCGCTGTTATTTCAAGCGCTCGAAGGATGCCAATAAGCTCATAGAGGAGTTCATGTTGTTGGCTAACCGCACGGTCGCGGAGAGTATAGGACGTGTGGCTAAAGGCAGGAAGGCCAAGGTGCTGCCTTATAGAATTCATGACAATCCCGACCCCGAGAAGATGGAAAACCTGCGCAAGTTCATCGTCAATTTTGGCTTGAAGGTGAAGACTGACGGCACACGCAACGCCATGATCAAGTCGATTAACAAGCTCATTGGCGAGGTAGAGGGCAAGCGTGAGGGCAAGCTCGTGCAGGCTGTTGCCTTGCGGGCCATGATGAAAGCCAAATACAGCGTGCATAATATTGGCCATTTCGGCTTGGGATTCGACTATTATACCCATTTCACATCGCCCATCCGGCGCTATCCCGACACAATGGTGCACCGCCTGTTGACGCGTTATGCGGCAGGGGGAAGGTCGGCCAACGAGAAGCATTACGAGGACCTTTGCGACCATTGCTCGGAGATGGAGCAGATTGCGCAGAACGCAGAGCGCGACTCCATCAAGTATAAGATGGTGGAATTCATGGGTGACAAGATAGGCTCTGTGTATGATGCCCACATCAGCGGCGTGACAAGTTACGGCATTTATGCGGAGATTGACGAGAACCATTGTGAGGGAATGATTCCCATGCGCGACCTGGTTGACGACTATTATGAGTTTGACGAAAAGAACTTTATGCTGCGCGGCCGCCGCCATCACCACAAATATCAGTTGGGCGACCCCATAAAAATAGAGGTGACCAAGGCCAATTTGGAGAGGCGCCAGCTTGATTTCGTCCTGGCTTCTGACGGTCCTCGCAAACCGGCTCCAAAGGCAGAGAGACCCATTCCCAAAGGAAAGGGCCGCCGCTCCGGAAGATAAAACAACACGATTATTGCTGCATGACGGGTTCTCAGGCATGTCATGAGAACCCTACGCTTGTGCCGGCATTGCCGCGGTGCGTTTGCATCGGGGCGTGTCGGTATCGTGTGTGTTGTGCCGATAGTTGTTGTTTGAAATGTCGGTAGTCGCACGGAGAAGTGCCGGTAGTTGCTGTTTGAAATGCTGCCGCAGCGCCGGAGTTCCCGACTAAACGCAGATTCTTGACGGCAAAGGCCGCCGACCTTTCTTCGGATACCGTATAACACAGCTCTCCTTATGGCGGATTGGCGGTTGTGCGGCGGCCGTCGTATGATCTTTTGACGGCCGCCATACGCGTGTTACGGCGGCTGTGGTACGCGCGTGCGACGACCGCCGCACGGTCAGGTTTACGTTGTGCAAGGGGGAACAAAGGCCAAAGCGGGCTATTGTTCGCCGGGCTTTTTATGGTTTTGGAACATCAAAACTGATGGTAATTAAATGCCCGAATATGGTATTTAAACACTAAAACAGATGGTAATTAAATGCCAAAAATGGTATTGAAATACCAGAACAGGCGGTAAGAAAATATCCGAATTGTCACGATTTAAATGCTGACCGGACGGTGAATAAACACCTGATGTTCCGGCGATTGCATGCCAATGGGAGAATAAAAAAATGCCGGCCGAATGGTAATTCTATACCAGTCGGCCGGCAAAAACATGCCGTACGTGCTGCGATGCTTACTTCTTTGCGTTGGCTCTGTCGGCTCGGATAAGGCGCAGCAGGTGCTCCACGGCCTCGTCTTCGGGCAGATTTTTCTCTACACACTCCTTGCCACGGTAGAGCGATATGTGCCCGGGACCGGCCCCTACGTAGCCATAGTCGGCATCTGCCATCTCACCGGGGCCGTTCACTATGCAGCCCATGATGCCTATCTTGAGGCCTTTCAGGTCGGAAGTAGCCGCACGAATTTTCTTGATGGTATCGCGCAAGTCGTACAAAGTACGGCCGCATCCCGGGCAACTTATATACTCGGTTTTCGACGTTCTGAGCCTTCCGGCTTGCAGAATACCGAAGGATGTCGACTCGATATCGTCGTAACCAATCTGCCCTTCGTTCATCAACCAGAGGCCGTCAGTGAGTCCGTCCATCATGAGCGCGCCCATATCGGCGGCCGACTGCAGCTGAAACTCTTCCTTATCGTTAAGCCTATACATCTGCGCAAAGACGACAGGGTTCTGCACGCCCGCCGTCATCATCTCGTGAACGAGGGCGCGCTGGTCGCCCAAACGGTTCTGATGGTTGCTCGTGCACACGACAACGATTTCGGGATGAGCCTTCAGACAGGCGATGTATTCGTCGGCAGGGGTGCCGAATTGCAGCACGACGAACTTCAGCTTAGCCTGTATTGCACCCGTGAAAGGCAAGGCATTGGCCGGAAAGATGGGGAAAATCTGCTCGCTCTCACCCTGCAGGGCTTTCAGCTTTCCGCTCTGTTTGAGCGAAGCGTAGGCATTATAGTCGACGATATACCGCTGTCCTTTCGTCAGCTTTTCGGGCATGTCGGCACCCGTGTATATATAATCGGTCTTGGGCTTTTCGGGCAGGAGGCCGTCCTTTGGCGCTGTTGTGATGACTACCGGCACGGCTTTTCCTCCGATGTTTCCGACGGCGTGGGTGCGTCGTCGTTCCGGACGGAGCCAGTCGAAACCGCCGTAAGCCTCGCCCGGAATGAAAAGATGCGAGGCCTTGCGGCCAATATAGTCGACGAGATGGCGTGCAACCGGAATCTCCTCTTCGGGCTCTTCGCTGAGCGAAACGCGGATAGTGTCGCCGATTCCGTCGGCAAGAAGCGCGCCTATTCCCACCGCACTCTTGATGCGTCCGTCCTCACCTTCGCCCGCCTCTGTGACGCCAAGGTGGAGCGGATAGCTCATGCCCTCCTCCTCCATCTTGCTGACAAGTAGGCGCACGGCGCGCACCATGACGACCGTATTGCTTGATTTGATGGAGATTACAACGTCTGGAAAGTCGTGCTTTTTGCAGATTCGGAGAAACTCCAGACAGCTTTCAACGATGCCTTCAGGGGTGTCGCCGTAACGGTTACGGATGCGGTCGGAGAGCGATCCGTGGTTAACGCCGATGCGGATAGCCGTATGATGCTCCTTGCAGATGTTGAGAAAGGGCACAAACCGTTCCTCAATCTTCTGCAGTTCCTGTGCATATTCCTCGTCGGTATAATCGTGCTTGATGAATCGCCGCGCCGGATCGACGTAGTTCCCAGGGTTAATTCGCACCTTCTCGGCATAGAGAGCGGCGACGTCTGCCACGCGCGGGTTGAAGTGAACATCGGCTACGAGTGGCGTTGAAAAGCCGTCTTTACGGATACCTTTGCTGATATTGTACAGGTTTTCAGCCTCTCTGATGCCCTGCGTCGTGAGCCTGACGAGTTCGCCCCCTGCCCTGATGATGCGCTCGGCCTGTGCTACACAGGCTTCGGTATCGTTGGTATTGGTAGTCGTCATCGACTGTACACGCACTGCGTTTTCGCCGCCAATGGCGAGGCTTCCCGCGCGTGTTACTGATGTTTGACGACGGTGAAAGTTAAATAAATCAATCATATCTTGTTGTTTATCCGGTCTCCCCGTGATGTTTCTATTGGCTTTTGTGATGATGAATACTCTATATTTTTATCACAAAAGCCCTTTTCGGGGAGTCGTTTTTCAGCACTTGAATTTGTAGTTGCTGATGCCATCCAGTTCCTTATTGGCCTGTTCTATCTTCTTTCCCAAGCCTGCTTTCCATGCGTCTACCTTTGCGGCGATGGCCTCATCAGCAAGAGCCATTATCTCGGCAGCCAGTATGGCCGCGTTCTGTGCGGCATTGACGCCTACCGTTGCAACCGGAATGCCGGGAGGCATCTGTATGATAGAGAGCATGGCGTCAAGGCCATCGAGCATGCCTTTAATGGGAACTCCGATGACAGGCAGCGGTGTTGAGGCGGCGATTACGCCAGGAAGAGCGGCCGACATGCCTGCTCCAGCAATGATGATTCTGATGCCACGGCTGCGGGCTTCTTTCGCAAAGGTTTCTACTGCATCGGGTGTTCGGTGGGCCGAAAGGGCGTTGACTTCGAACGGAATCTGCTGTTCTTCTAACCATTTGCAAGCTTTTTCCATGACGGGAAGGTCGCTTGTTGACCCCATGATAATGCTAACTAAGGGTTTCATGTGTCTGAATATCGTTGAGAGTTGAATGTAAACGGCGGGAAATAAAATAATAATGTGCGTCGAATTGAATAATAATATGTAGCTAATCTAATAATGATGTGTAGCAGATTTAATCATTGCCAGGGAACGATTAAATAATCATCCCGAAGCCTGCAACGGCTCCGACGAGGAAACCTGCGACGACTTGTGAGAGGCTGTGCTGGCGCAATATCATGCGTGAACTGCCTACCATGCCTGCAATTATTAAAATCGCGCAGAACCACCACAGTGGATTGAAGGCGAACAATATGGAGAAAGCCAGCAGCGCTCCGGCGAAACCGCCGATAGCTGCCGTGTGGGTGGAGATCTTCCACCATACGTTTATAATGGCGCATACTATCTGGATGACGAGCGCTGCCACAAGAATGTTCGACATAAACTGGGGTTTTCGCTGTGAGTTCATGAGGTAATAGCACGCAAAATAGCAGATAATGGCAATGATATAAGGCACCATTCGGCGCTCTCTGATACCGAGCTGGGTAAGCGTCCAGCCCTGATAGCGGCGGTAGGTACGTATGAGAAGTGATGGCAAAAGGATGGTAAACACGTAAACGGTAAGCAGAACAACTGCCTTATACTGCCACGGAAGCAGACTCATATAACTAAAGGTGAACAGCGCCGCCAGCCCGACGAGGGGTAGATAAAACGGTGTAAACACCATGCTTATGGCGCGCGCGGCCAGTATGATTTGCTTTTCTTTCATTGCTTTTCGTCCTTGAATACCTGTTGTTCTGCCTGATTGCTGAATCAGTTTTTCCGTAATCGTGCGACGGGAATACCCATTTGTTCGCGATATTTGGCCACGGTGCGCCGTGCAATAGGGAAGCCATGGCGCTTCATTTCGGCAGCGAGTGCATCGTCGCTCAACGGTTTTTGCTTGTTTTCATGCTCTACAAGGTCTTTCAATGCGAGCTTAATCCTGCGCGTTGACATCTCTTCCCCGTCCTTTGTCACATATCCATCGGTGAAGAAAAAGCGCAAGGGGAAGGTTCCCCAGCGCGTCTGGGCATACTTCATATTGCTTACACGCGAGATGGTTGAGATGTCAAGACCGGTCTTTTCTGCAATATCTTTCAGTATCATAGGCTTGAGATCGGCTTCGTCGCCACCTGTAAAGAACTTCTTTTGCCAGCCTATAATGGCTTTCATTGTGAGGTAGAGGGTTCGCCTGCGCTGCCTGATGGCCTCGATATATCCCTGTGCTTTCTCAACCTTTTCTCTGGCATACAACAGTGCTTCTTTCTCCTGGCGGTTCATATTTGCACGATTTGTGCGGTAGGTATCAACCATTTCGGAGAAGGTTGGCGATATTTTCAGGTTGGGAATACGTCCATGACTAATCGTAAATGTAACGTTACCTTCGTCGTCTGTGTCAACAATGAAATCGGGAGTTATCTGTTGAAGGCTCCTCCCTTGCGTCTCACCGAGCGACGATCCCGGCTTGGGGTTGAGCTTTTTAATCTCTTTTTGTATGGCCTCTGCCTGCTCAGGGCTGAGCTGCATCGACTGAATGATCTTGCCCCAATGCTTTTTTGTAAACTCGTCAAAATGGTTTTTAATGACCTTTTCCATCAGTTCGCGCAGGTGTCCTGCGGGTTTTCGCGCAATCTGCAGCAACAGGCACTCTTGCAGATTACGGGCTCCGATGCCTGCAGGATCGAAAGCTTGAAGACGCTTCAACACCGTTTCTATCTTGCTTTCAGGCACATCTATATTATGGTATATGGCCAGTTCGTCGGCAATATCTCCCAGATTCTTTCGCAAAAGACCGTCATTATCCAGCGAGCCTATGAGGTACTCCATGATATCGCGCTGCGTATCGGTAAGCTCAATCTCGCCCATTTGCTCTTTCAGTTTGTCGTAAAAGGAGGTTGTGTCGCCCCATACCGTTTCCTCATAATCCGCATCAGGGTTGCTCGCCGAAGCCAGATGGCTCTCCGGCGACGGCAGTTCGTCGTCGCTCCCAAGACTTTCAAGAGCACTGTCAAGGGCTTCTTCGCGTTCCTCGCGCTCCGTTTTCTCCTCGTAAAGCTCCTCTTCGCGGTCAGCGTTATCGTCGGACGAGGTGCTGCTTTCCGTCACATCGGGGTCGTCATGACGTTCTTCGAGGGCGGGATTATCGTCAAGTTCGGCGTTGATATTCTGCTCAAGCTCGGTCAGAGGCATCTCTAAAAGCTTCACCTGAAGCATTTGCTGTTGCGACAACCGTTGCTGTTGAACCTGCTGCTGACTTTGTGTTTGTATGAGTTTTTGCATATTATTTCCAATAATCCCTTAGCTGCGCAGCCATCACCGTAAGCTTTTCGGGGTCGCCGTTGCCGAAGCATTTCCAAACCTGCATGCAGGGAGTGAGCAGCGGCGACGGTGCGGGCTCTTCATGATTCAGCGCAGAAGCGTCATGATTCAGATAGGGATCGCATGCCCGATACACTTCCATTACGTTTGAAATCTCATGCGGAGTGGAGTGGATAAGGCGGTAACGGCTGTATAATGGCTTCACGTCCTGTGGCCGTTTCTGGTATAACTGCATGAGAAACAACCTGTATTCGTCATGCCATAGCGGATGTTTTGCCATAACTTCAGCCTTTTGTTTGTACAAAGGCAAAGTTATTAAATATTTCGTAAACGGCGTTTCTTTGCACCGAAAATGTTGCAACAAACGAGCGCAGCCTCTGTAAGGTTGCGCTCTCGTTGCAGACGGGGTACCACGCTGACATTATTTTGCGTATGGAAGTTCTTCGAGCATCTTGCGCGAATCCCACGGTGCGGGTGCACCTCCAAGGTATTTGTGGAACCACTCCAAGTGGGCATTGTAATAAAGCGGCATCGATTTCAGCGTGCTCGGCCAGTGTCCGTCGTTCTTGAAAACGATGAGGCGCGAGGGTATTCCCATCGTCTGAAGCGTGTTGAAATAGGCCAGACTCTGATTGTAACTTACACGATAGTCGCGCTCGCCCGTAATAATGAGCGTGGGTGTAGCAAAGTTTCGTGCATACTCGGCAGGGCTCCACGTTTTGTAAAGAGGCGAGTTCCACGGCTGCCCTTCGAGCTCAAAGTTCGGGAACCACAGCTCTTCGGTGGTGCCCCACATGGCCGGAAGGTCGAAGACACCCATCATAGAGGCCAGACATTTGAACCTGCGGGTGTGGCCTTGCAGCCAGTTCATGAAGTAGCCGCCGTAACTCCAGCCCATTGCTCCCATACGTGTTGAGTCGACATAATTAAGCGAAGCCAGCATGTCGGTTACCTTCATCACGTCCTCGTACGGGCGTCCGCCCCATGAACCGCTTATATCTCGGCAGAACTTCTGGCCGTAGCCGGTCGACCCGTGCGGGTTAGGGTAGGCCAGAACATAGCCTGCAGCAGGATAGATTTGCCAGTCGGCGCGGAACGAATCCATCCATTGCATCTGTGGTCCACCGTGTACGTTGATGACGAGCGGGTATTTTTTGCCCTGTTCAAAGCCGTGAGGCTTCACCACAAACACCTCTACGCTGTCGCCCCCGGCACCCTTTACCCACATGGCTTCCGACGGACGGAGGTCTACTGCAGCCTCAAGACTGTCGTTCAGATGGGTGATTTGGGTCTCCCTGAAGGTATTGGCAGGCGACAGTTTCCTGCCTGAAACCACCGTTGCCTTGTACAGCGCCGACGGCTTATCGGTGCGTGAAGAGGTATAATATATGTCGCCGTTCGGGGCCAAATCAAAGCTGCCGATAGCACGATTTGGTATAACTTCAGATATGCGTCCGCCATCAACGCTCACCTTATACAGCGGCTGGTATCCGCGAACAGGTGCTGTGAAGTAGATGCTGCGCGAGTCGGCGCTCCATTTAAAGCCGTCAACCCAGTTGTCAAAAGCCTCTGTGAGCACGGTCTTTCGGCCGGTCTTTCGGTCGATTAAGCCTAATATAAACCGATCGCTTTCGTAGCCCGGGGTGCGCTGAAAGCGGTAAGCGATGTAACGTCCATTGGGGCTATACTGCGGGTCGCCGTCCCAGGCCTTGTTCTCGACTGTAAGGTTGCGCGCCTCGCCACCCGTGACGGGCACGGTCCAGAGGTCGCAGTTGGTTGATGCTTCGGGGTGACTGTCGTGATTGCTCAGATAGCAAAGCTCCCTGCTGTCGGGCGAGAAGACGAACCCTGACGGGCCGTCAGGTGAGAAAACAGGACTGTGGAACGGCCCGGGCGTGACATCGGTGTAGTTTTTCTTCACCGTATCATAAATGATGATGTGCCAGAATTTGCCGTCGGTATAGGTTGTCCAGTGGCGGTAGAGCAGGCTGTCGGCAATGTGTGCCTGCAAGGTATTGCGGGCCATTTTGTCGATGCGCTCCTTGTTTGCCTTGCCGTCGGCACCGCCCAAATCGGGGAAAACTTCGGCGGCAAAGGCCACATAGCGGCCGTCGGGCGACACGGTTGCTCCGTCTGTGCCCAGCGGATAATCGGTAATTTGTTCCATCTTACCGTCTTTCCACAGGTAAAGCTGGGTTGTACCGCTTGCATAAGAGCATAGGTAGAGGCCCGGGTTGCGCTGCGACCACATGGGCGAGAAGCTCTTTCCGTCCGTAGAAACGGGCTTCCCGTCAACGATAACATTGGTTGTTGAGCGTTGATTTTTTAAATCAGATTTGCTGACGGTGTAGGCCAATCGGCCGTCTTTTGAAACCGCTGGCGATGTAGCGTATTGAAGACGATAGATGTCTTCAATCGTGAAAGCACGCTTCTGCGCTACGGCCGGTGTCATGGCCAGCAGGGCAAGAGATAGTATAAATGTCTTCTTCATATCGTGAAAATTGTATGATGCAAAGGTACTTATTTTATCTCTGAACGGTAAATTGCACGCGATAAATATGGTTTTTAGAGGTGATGACGACGGAAGTGCGACAAAAAAGTGTAAAGTTTTCGGATGGTTTTGTCTTGAAAATTCTGAAATTTTTGGGCTTTTGAAAAGTATGGAACAGCGCCGAGAAGAAGGGTGAAAAGGCTGCGGACAGGACAAAAAAGGCATGCAGACATCAGCCTTATGACGCCCTTGGGTATGCTTTACGCCGTAAACGTCGGACGGTTACGATGTAATCACCGGCCGGTTACGATGTAATGGTCTGGTGATTAGGGCGTAAAGGGCAGACGATTACGCCGTAAAGGCAGGGCCAAAGCGATGCGTTGAAAGGGCGGATACGTCGTGCCGATTTATAAAACGCTGTGGATTAACGGATTATATACACGCGCCATTTTTGGCGTATTTCAAATAAAAAGCCCTCCGGTTCGGAATAATCGAAGCACGGGGAGCCTTTTGTCAAGATGTTTCTATAAAATAAAGTTTTCGGTCTAAGGCTTGATGAGCGTCAGCAATTTGCGCATTCCGGCCGACGCTCCCTTCCTGATATGCGTTACGCTACGGAGGTTTCCGCCGCTGACGGCATCGGGGTCGATAAGGTAAACGGGGCAATCGGCAGGGGCATACTGTACCAGTCCGGCTGCGGGATAAACGTTGAGCGACGTGCCTATAATGACAAAAATATCCGCCTTTTCGGCCTCATCGATGGCTGCATTCAGCATGGGGACGCTCTCTCCAAAGAATACAATGAACGGCCTTAGCAGGCTGCCGTCAGCCGCTTTCGTGCCCGGGGCAACGTCGCTATGCCGGGGTGTGAGCGTCTCGATGCAGCGCTCGTCGTACGGATTGCGGCTCGAGCACACCTTTGCAAGCTCTCCGTGCAGGTGGATGACGTGCGTAGAGCCCGCCTTTTCGTGCAAATTGTCGACGTTCTGCGTCACTACGGTTACGTCGAACGCGTCCTCCATGCCGGCAATCAAGCGGTGACCCTCGCAGGGTTCTGCCTGCCAGAGCTTTCGCCGCAGCATGTTATAGAAGTTGGTTACCAGCGTAGGGTCAGCCTCCCAACCCTCATGCGAGGCTACCTGCTCAACGGGATAGTTCTCCCATAAGCCGTCATTTCCACGAAAAGTCTTGAAGCCACTCTCGACCGACATACCGGCACCGGTAAGGAATACCACTTTCTTTTTCATACGCTATCGACTAAATTTCAACGTTTTGTTATCATATGACAAAAATAATAATTTTTTGAGAATTCTGTCGTTTTGCAATCTAAAAATGGTAACTTTGCACAATACATACTATTATTTAGAAACAAACCGGACAAAAAGACAATGAATCAAGTAAGCTATGCTTTAGGAATGAGTATAGGTCATCAGCTCCAGCAGATGAACGCTACCGAGTTGAATATTGAAGATTTCGCCAAGGGTATCAAGGATGTATTCGGCGGAAAAACCGAAATGACAGAGGCCGAGGCACAGGCTGCCGTGCAGGGTTTCTTCCAGCAAAAGGCCAAAGAGCAGGCCGATACGGCAAAATCGGAGGGTAAAGCTTTCCTTACCGAGAACGGAAAAAAGGAGAAAGTGGTAACCCTGCCGTCGGGATTGCAGTATCAGGTGCTGCGCGAGGGCAACGGCCGCAAGCCTAATGCCACCGACCAGGTGGAGTGCCACTACGAAGGAACGCTCATAAACGGTCAGGTTTTCGACTCAAGTTATCAGCGCGGTGAGACGGCAACGTTCGGCCTTAATCAGGTTATCAAGGGCTGGACAGAGGGTTTGCAGCTGATGCAGGAGGGCGCAAAGTATCGCTTCTTCATCCCCTACAACCTCGCTTATGGCGAGCAGGGCGCGGGCCAGTCGATACCACCTTTTGCAACTTTAATCTTTGACGTAGAGCTGATAAAGGTGAAATAAGACGCCTTGCAGCCGGTTCCTCGCTGCACCGGCATCATACATACCGCATCAACACAGAAAAATTCATCAAAACATATTGAACATTAATGAAAAGTTTAAAAGCTATGGCCGTTATGGCCATCGCCGCAGCTACATTCTCTGCTTGCGGCAATTCGTCGGCTCCAAAGGCTGATTTGAAGACAGATCTTGACTCAATGAGCTATGCTATCGGCTATTTGCAGTCGCAGTATGTACGTCAGGCCATCGAGCAGGGCCAGGTAGTTGACACCACTTACATGGACGAGTTCGTGAAAGGCATCAATGAAGGCGCCAACGCTGGCGACGACAAAAAGCGCGCTGCCTACATCATGGGTCTGCAGGTAGGTCAGCAAATTTCATCGCAGCTTGTGAAAGGTGTGAACCGTGAGGTCTTCGGTGACGACTCAACCAAGACTATTTCGCTGAAGAACCTGCTAGCAGGATTCATCAGTGGCGCCACAGGCAAGAAGGGATTGATGACGCAGGAGAACGCCAACCAGATTGCACAGAGCAAGATGGAGGCCATCAAGGCAAAGACCATGCAGAAGCAATACGGCCCCAATAAGGCTGCAGGTGAGAAATTTCTCGCTGCCAACAAGAAGAAGGCAGGCGTTGTAACTCTGCCCTCCGGCCTGCAATATAAGGTTATCAAGGAAGGCAAGGGTGCAATTCCTGCCGATACAACTACGGTGAAGGTACAGTATGAAGGCCGCACTATTGACGGCAAGGTGTTCGAAAGCTCATACAAGAACGGACAGGGCCCGATGACCATGCAGCCCCGTCAGATGATTCCGGGATGGACCGAAGCCCTTACACACATGCCCGAAGGCTCGGTATGGGAGGTTTATATCCCGCAGAACCTGGCTTACAAAGACCGTCAGGCCGGACAGATTAAGCCTTATTCAGCTCTTATTTTCAAGATTGAACTGGTTAAAGTAGGTGCAAAATAAAATGAAAAAAGCATTATTTTTAGCTGCTATCGTTTTGGCAAGTGCGTTCTCTACGAGCGCATTTGCTGAAAAGAAAAAGCCTAAAAAGGCAGAGCCTGTTGTTGCAGAGCCTGTAACAAAGCTCGTAACTCCGAGCGATTCAGTAAGCTATGCAGCTGGCTATAGCGCAACCGACGGGCTGCTTGGCTATCTTATCGGGACGCTTCATGTGGATACGGCCTACATGAGTGAGTTTGTACGTGGTTACATGGATGCTTATTTCAAGGCGAAAGACCCTGCTTTCCAGGCTTACACGGTGGGTGCAAACATAGGCTCGCAGGTCAAGGACCGTGTGTTTCCTGGTATGAGTAAGGACCTCGTTGGCACCGACGACTCGCTTACCGTATTGCCTTTCCATGCCGGTTTCCTTGCCGGTGTGCGTCAGGATACCAGCGTCTTTAAGATGGCTGATGCACGTAAGCTCTTCCAAACACGCAGCTTAGCTGCTCGTGATTTGCGCAACAAGGTATATCGTGAAGAAAACGAAGCCTGGCTGAAGAGCAACGCAACGAAGCCTGGGGTGGTTGTTCTGCCTTCGGGATTGCAGTATAAAGTGCTCAAGGAAGGGGATGGAGCAATGCCCAAACCTGCCGATCAGGTAAAGGTTGTATATGAAGGAAAGACCATCGATGGCAACGTATTTGATGCCACATCACGCCACGGAGACGTTAAGTTTGATACGTTCCGTTGCGACCAGGTCATCAAGGGTTGGACCGAAGCACTGACTAAAATGAAGGTCGGTAGCAAATGGGAGGTCTTCATTCCTCAAAATTTGGCTTATGGAGCAAGTGAGGCAGGGCAGATTAAACCTTACTCTACGCTTATTTTTACTGTTGAATTGGTTGGTATTTCAGATGCAGTAGCTGCAGAGCCTGCACCGAAAGCAGAAGCTCCTGCCGGTAAAAAGCCCGCAAAAAACAAGGGTAAAAGAAGCTCCCGCAAGTAAGTAAACTTAGAATAATACATGACAGATTGCACGGATATTTTAAAATATTCGTGCAATTTGTTGTTTGTATCATTTAAAGTTTATACTTTTGCTATCATATTGTTATATTTTAGAAAGTCAGAAGAAATGGACAAAATTGATAAACTTGACAAGAAAATACTTGCTATTCTCTCAACTAATGCCCGTATCCCCTTTAAAGATGTTGCTGCCGAGTGTGGCGTATCGAGAGCCGCAATACATCAGCGTGTGCAACACCTGATGGAAGCCGGGGTTATCACGGGCAGCGGTTTTGATGTCAATCCCAAGAGCCTTGGCTACTCGACATGCACCTACGTGGGGCTT
>ERZ772960.1721-NODE-1721-length-16939-cov-7.060353_pt1 | contig 16939 bp, 11 predicted proteins | sample MGYA00580678_ERZ772960 | MGnify/ENA primary metagenome ERZ772960 (study PRJEB29015, sample SAMEA2737930) | human oral metagenome | biome: human oral; feature: human-associated habitat; material: dental | place: China | collected 2059 ... | reverse complement strand
CCCGCCAGTTCATCGTCCGTCCGAGCAACGTGACGGAGCGCAACCTGATCACGACATGCACACTGCAAAACGCCGTCCGCTCAGACAACAACCCGCAAGGCTTCCTGATGGGGCACTTCCTTGTGAGGGAAAACAGGGATATTCAGACATATAGAGACCATTGCACAAAGAGGTTGCTCTTTATGCAATGGTCTCGTATATTCATAAGCTCACTCAGTTATATGCTTATGCAGTTACTCACTTACACAGTTTGCACAAAGGTCTTTCGTCTTTCGCTTATCTTGTTGATTAGTAGATCGTTATGTTTTAGTGACAGATCGGTAGATAACGATTTAGAAATGAGCAGAGTGCTTTCAGGTGCACTGTTTTGAATAACCAAAGAACGCTTACTATTATCAATTGCAAAGGTGCTGATTTGCGAGCAACAGTGAGCATTCTTGAGTGTATTTCTTAATAGGGGGGAGTTTATCTGTAAATAAAACAGTTGCAAGACATTTTATCCCACCTGACAACCGGTTGTGGTTTGGCATGCTTATTGCTCTATGTTTAGAGATTAGTGATTTAAGACCCCAGCTAAGGACTGGCTTGCTTTAATATGTATAGAATATTCATTTCTCATTCGTGGGCTTACTCAGAAGCATACGATAAAGTGGAAGATTTTTTGCGAGAAAAAAACATTCCCTTTTACAACCACTCTGTTCTCAAAGATGACCCGGTTCATACAAATGGAACAGATAAAGAATTGTATGAGAAAATAGATGCTAAAGTAAAAGGGTGTAGTTGTGTTATTATCCTTGCAGGTGTTTATGCTTCTTACAGCAAATGGATTAACAAGGAAATCGAAATTGCCAAGAAATACGATAAGCCAATTATTGCTGTAGAGCCATGGGGGGCAGAAAGGACTTCCAAAGTGGTAAAGGATGCTGCAACTATTATAGTTGGTTGGAATGCCACTTCTGTAGCTAGTGCTGTTAGGAATTATGCAAAAATAGATTATGAAAAAAGCACTGCTAATTGGTATTAATAACTATCCGTGCGAAAATGAGTTGCATGGATGTGTGCAAGACGTAAATTCACTCCATTCCGTCTTAGAGCGAAATGGGGATAAGAGTAAAAATTTTGATATCAAAACCCTATTGAATATTCAAACTTCTAGAGAAGCAATGTGTGCTATTGAAGAACTCTTTAAGGGTGATGAAGAAATAGCATTGTTGTATTTTTCCGGGCATGGTTTTGTTAATTCAACGGGAGCTGAATTAGTTTTACCTGACGGATATTTCTCTGGCAATTATTATACGGGGCTGCAGATGTCTAGCATTATGAATATAGTGAACAAGTCTAAGGTGAAAAACAAGATTATAATTCTTGACTGCTGCCATGCGGGAAATATTGCGGAAAATATAGAGTCTGCGAATAGTGAATTGCGAGAAGGAGTTTCTATATTGACTGCATGCCGTAAAGACGAATTTGCAATGGAAATGGGAGGACATGGAGTATTTACAGAACTTCTTTGTGAAGCCTTACAAGGTGGGGCTGCGGACTTTTCTGGCAACATTACTATTGGTGGAATATATGCTTATATTGATCGTTCTTTTGGCTGTTGGGAGCAAAGACCTGTTTTCAAAACCAATGTATGCGAATTTTCCCCTCTTAGAACTATCAAACCCAAAGTATCCAATGAGGTAATACGAGAATTAGGAAATCTATTCAATACCGCTGAAGAGGAATTTCCGTTAGATCCTTCTTTTGAAGACACAAATACTCCTGAAATCAAGCATAATATTACAGAGCCATTTGCCAATCCTAATCATGTAAAGCAATTCAAGCTATTACAGAAACTTCAAAGTATTGGCTTTGTAGAGCCAGTCGATGAAGAGTTTATGTATTTTGCGGCAATGAACTCAAAAAGTTGTAGACTTACTGTTATAGGTCAATACTATTGGCGATTAGTGAAAAATGATAGAATCTAAGACACAAGGAGGGCGTTTGCAAAGTTTTTTAGTCGTATAATAGTGTGTTCTAGAGTAAACCATAACAGAAAAAATGCCTTATTTTTCTCTTGAAGACCTTTGTGTTCTTGATGAATGATTTAGTATTTTTTCGCGCAGCACTTTAGGGTAAATTGTCTAACGAAATCACGCTGTCGTTTATTGTTTTTGAATATAATGTATGTTTAGATCCCCAATAGGCCTTAATTTAGGCGAAGATGGTGTTATTAATCAGACAGTAGATGGGATGTGGATGAAGTTAAACAATAGTGTTTTTCATCTTCTTCGCGCCGTCTTAAGGGTCTTCATTAAGCAAATGGATGACATGGGAACTAGGAGTCGTAGATGGTCATATGTCTAAATGTGTGCTTCTTCCTGTATCAAAAGGCTATGAAACAGTATATCATGAGCGGGAATACTTACAGCTCTACCCTGTTCTTTGTTTAACCGACTAGAATAGAATAAAAATAGAAGATACAAACGGTATCGAAAGAGAATTGCGGACAGTAATTTCTCCTTCAATGTGATTTTGAAGAAGGTGTGTCAAAACTATCGTTTTGGTACACCTTCTTTGAATATATTAGAAAGAGGTGAAATTCAAGGGACAGAGCAGGAAAGCAAAGGAAGTTTATCATATATGACCGAATCCGAATCTCGAAACCAACACGACAGTTCGCCCTTTATAACACATCCTCTTCTTTTTATATTTAGAGCCGTTGCGAGCGATTACGATTGATCAGCTGTTTCCTTTTCTGTTCGCACCAATCGGTAACGGGGAGTCCATTGATAGTCAGTAGCGGTCGCTTCTTCTCATCCTTGGCTATGTGGATTTCACAGTCCTTTTCCGTAAACTCTCTCTTGTATAGTCCAGAGTGTCCTGTACTGAAAAAAGTTGACAGTCAGGGGTGGTAAAAAACTTTAATATGAGTGAGAATCTCACCGACCCCGAGCGCCAGGCGCTCCTGCAAGACGACCTATCTTGTAGCCATACCAAGCATGCCTTCTGCAAGTTGCACGACTTGGATCTTAAGACTGTTTCTCGCTGGCTATAGTCAATCAAAAATGGATTGCGAATTGAGCACGCGGAAGTTCAGAGTTAGAAGCGACTCCAATTTGCGTCCGATAAGACGCGATGTTTTCAAAGAATTTGAGCACCGCGTCTCGAAATTCATGTTTTGTCCGATAGAACTTTGTGTTGATGATCTCCTTTTGGAAGAACTTTCACTGCCGCTCGATCAGGTTTAAATTCGGAGAATAGAGCGGTAGGAAGATCTGCTTGATTTTTGTGCCAACCACCCACTCTCGGAGCTTTTTACTCATTTAATAGCGTGCATTATCTGTGATGATGTAGATGCTTTCTGCCTCAGGGTGCTTCTCCAAAGCTGCCTTGTAAAGGGCGATGGTGGAATCGGCATTGACACTCGAACCTTCATGGGCTATGACGTCTGTTACATCATGCGCATTAAGTAGTCCGTTAATGTTGGCTTGGGTTCTGACCGCTCACAGAGTGGGCTGCTACAAACCTTTACCCTTCTTGATCTATGCATAAGTGGAACGTGTGTTGTGAGTCGGATGTGTGCCGTCTGCGTAATAGTAGATATCGCTCTCTTTCTTAGCTCAGAAGCGCTCCTTTATCATTATCATTTGGACAAAGGCCTTTTACTCCTCTGCATCCGCCTCACAAGGAACCTCTGTAGTCTTCTTGTAAGTAAAGCCGATTTGGGTTCAAAAGATCCACCATTCCGGCTGGCGTATATGCTATTCCGAAGGTATCCTTTACCCATTCGGACACGCTCTTGGCATCGGTATAAAGATGTCGCTCCAACTCTTGGCAAAGCAGGCTGATCTGCCCACTCTCAAGACGTCCCCAATAACCCTTATAAGACTATCGCACAACATCTCCGCGTCAGCACCCACATCTTTCCCACTCGATATTCAGAGCATTTAGGCCGAGTTGAGTACTTGATCGATCTTCCCTTTCTCCCTCTTTAGAGGAGGTCTTCCTCCTCTAAAGAGGGGCATGAGGGCTATTTGACACTTTGAAGTATAAGAAGCCTTAGCATACGTTTGAGATTGTATGCCATAACTTCAAGGATATTCTGGGTGTGCGTTCGCTCTAAGCCTCGGTTGCGGCATCGCCCTCCTGAGAACCACAAGCGAATACTTCCAAAGGTTCGCTTGATCAAGCTGCGCGTTTTGCTAATGACCTTGTTCAACGATCGCTCGGTATCAGTCAGCTTCTTCCCTCTACTTGCCTTGTGCATAATCCCGTATTAACCCGTGGCTTGTCAAGCAGTGCGAGTTCTTCTTGCTATAATACCCCTTGTCGGCGAGCGAGCACGCTAATCCCTTTGGGTAGTTCCGCCTTCTCGATTAGATCGGGTAGCATAACCGTATCGGAGCAATTGGGGGGCGTAGTGATGAGAGCTTTCACCAACCCTTGATTGTCGGTCAGTACATGTTTCTTGTAGCCGTACCTATATCGGATCCCTTTGCGAACCCAGCGTGCCTCAGTATCCACTCCTGGCTTACGACTTTTGAGTTTGTACTGATAGGCTTTCTCTTGAGCTTGCTCCTCTGTAGTACGCAAATCTTCCCGGTCGTCTGCCACTTTGATTAAGATACTTCCATCGGATGCATGGGGGCTGTCAACTATGCTTGCATCTACGATCGCGCTATGATCAATGTGGCTAATCCCCTGCTTCTTGAACTGCTTATTCAGTTCTTTAAGGAGTTTGTCCATAACCCCTAAACGCGTGAGCTCTAAGCGGAAGCGGCTGATGGTGCTATGATCCGAAGCGGCCACACTCATATCCAAGTTGAGGACTTCGCTGAAGAGAATGGAGTCATTGATACGCTCCTCAACCTCATAATCACTTGGGGCCATACCAAGTCTGAAGGAGTAAGATCTTGAACATCATCAAGGCGTCATAGGCGAGGTTGCCTACGGCATTTTGGGTCCTGGTGTACTTCTTATTCAGTAGTGTCCAAATCCCTCTCCAGTCAATGCATTTATTGATTTAGCGAAGGAATGAGTGTTTTATGCGGTTACGACGCACTTGGGTATAGACTTGCAGGAAACTGGGGGTTGGGGGGGGCGGTAGACTTTGTAGACATACTTGACTATAGGGCTTGAACTACATAAAGTTAAGAACATTCGGACATATAACAATAGACTTCAAAACAAAAGACCGTGCGACAATCTCCTTATAACGATCTTCCAAAAGACTGTCCGTTTTTCCTCGAACGTAAAGATTCTTGTACCGATAGACGGTAGCGACGTCTATGCCCAAACTTTGGGTAACCAAGTCAGGGCTGAAGTCCAAGGCAAGCATCAATATGCACGTAACCCGAGCATAGTCTCTACGACCGATAACGTTACGCTGAAGTTTGCGCAGTTCCTCTATTTCTTGTTCCGGTAGTTTGAATGACATATCTGCCACAAAGATGTTTTTGTTTTATAGTTTCTGTTTGCATTCCTTTTTCGTTTGGCTATAAATAGATTTGGCCTCGAAGACGAACCTTTGCCCCGAACGATAAAGAACAACAAAGCACCCATCCCCCACAGCTCTCAAAGCAAGCTCGAAGCTGATTTTTGCCTAAAAAAAGAGCACCTGCAGCTTCGTAACCGTTTGCGCTACGAGCCCCTCGGGCACGAAGCCTACAAGCGGCTTGTAGAACTTGCCGAAGAGACCTAGGGCATCCCGATATGAAAAAACTCCGAAGCCAAGTGGTCGAAGGCTTGGCAGAGCAGCAGTATGCTGCCGGTGCGCTCTGCGCCCTATTCGGCTTTAGTCGACAAGTCTATTACAAACGCCGGGGAAGCCCGGATATTTAAGAGTTTGAGCAAGCAGCTTTGGAGAGCTCCATCGTTGCTTATATGAACTCTATTGCTCAGCAGGACGCTATCTATAATCCACCAATCAAAAAGTACAAAAATGAAAGGTGTTTTGCGCGCCCTGTTTTTTTTATTACTCCTGCTTTATTGCTATCTTTGCTGCATCCATTGCAATTTTTAATATGTTTAAATCTGTAGCGCCAAGGCAAATGGCAAATTCTTAAATACCAAAAATCGCATAGAAGCTCACAGGGGCGATTTTATTGTGTATTTCATGGTTAAAAATGTAACAAACCTCACTCATGACCCAGTCTCTGATTTATAGTGAAGACGGTGAAACCGTCATAGGAGTATACGACGATACCCTCTCTGATGTCATAATCACACAAAGAGTAAAGAGAATTGGATATCGTGCATTTGAGAACTGTACTAGATTGTCTTCTATTACTATTCCCGAAACCGTTGAGATTATTGATGACTATGCTTTCGCAGGATGTTCTTCTATGCAATCCGTCGTCATCCCAAAGTCTGTGAAAGAAATTGGACGCCATGTCTTTTTCGGTTGTATAAATCTAACTCATGGAGAAATACACTCGCAGAATGCTATCGTGGCGTTTTCCTATCTCGACAGCATCAAGGAAGTCATAATTGGAGAGGAGGTGAAGTGTATTGCCAACACAGCCTTTGCAAATTGCGTCAACCTGGCGACCGTTGTCTTACCGAAAAGTGTGACCTGTATAATGGATCACGCTTTTTATGGATGTTTGAATCTCAAGTCCATTGATATCCCAAGCGGTATGACTAGTATTGGTGACTATGCTTTCTATAATTGTTCTGGACTTAAGTCTATTAGCATTCCAAACAGCGTCACAACTATTGGGGAGGACATCTTCTTTGGTTGCATAGGACTGGAAAAAATCGAACTTCACTGCACGACCATAGAAAAGTGGTTTTTCAATATGAAACACATCCAAACCATTATCCTCGGCGAGGAAGTGATTACTATTGGTGACAATGCTTTCTCACTATGTGAAAATCTCAGAAACGTTTTCATCCACTCTGGTGTATTAGAGATTGGATGCAGTGCCTTCAGTGGCTGTGGCAAACTAGAGTCTATCATCATTCCTGACACGGTAAACAGCCTTGGAGCTTCCACATTCGAAGAATGCAGTTGTCTGAAATCCGTTGTCATCCCGGAAAGTATCAATGTTATTAATTCATGCACTTTCTATGGCTGTACCTCCCTATCTTCCATTATCTTACCACAACACTTGGCAGAAATAGGTGATAGTGCTTTTGATTCCTGTTCATCGCTTACTTCCATCGTCATGCCCAACAGTGTTATCAAAATCGGCAAGAGTGCTTTCGCTAACTGTTCAAGTCTGACATCTGTCACAATTTCCTCTAATGTAATCTCTATAGCTGAAAAGTCATTTGAAAAATGCGTCAATTTAAAATCTGTTATAATTCCCAAGGGAGTTTCAACCGTTGATTGGGGCACTTTCAATGAATGTACAAGTTTAGAATCTGTCGTAATCCCCTCGACGGCGACAGACGTTAGTGTTTATGCATTTGCAAAATGCAAAATGCTAACACACATTGAGTTACATTGTCAAGTCATAGGAAAATGCTTCTCTCGCATTGAAAGTATCAAGACGATATTGATTGGTGAAGAAGTCAGAACCATCAGTGATTCTGCTTTTGAAGGATGTACAGGACTTGTTTCCGTGTCCGTTTCCTATGGTGTAAACACTATTGGGGAAAATGCATTCTGTGGGTGCACCAGTTTAGAAACCATCGATTTGCCCGAAAGTGTGACGAATATAGGAGACAAAGCATTTGGTTTCTGTGAGAAATTATCTGTGATTTTTATCTCTTGTAATTTGAAACATATTGGTGAGTATGCCTTCTTCGGATGCTTCTCTTTGACACACATCCAAGTAGACCCAAACAATCCAATCTACGACTCTCGTGAAAATTGTAATGCTATCATCGAGACTGCATCCAACAAACTGATAAGGGGAAGTAACAATGCCTTTATCCCCAATGACGTAGAAAGCATTGAGCGTTACGCTTTTGCTGGCTGCAATAATGTTACTTCTTTCAAGATTTCCAGTGGTATCAAAAGCATCGGGATCGGTGCTTTCTTGTGTCGTTTTCGCACCTCTCTGCAAGTGGATCCGAACAACCCTGTTTATGACTCCCGAGAAAATTGCAACGCTATTATTGAGACAGCCTCCAATAAGTTAGTGGTAGGAAGCAAAGAAACCATTATACCTCAAAGTGTGGAAGAAATCGGAGATTTTGCCTTTGGCTATTGCATGGGGCTAATTGAGATTGTCATTCCTGATAATACGAAACGGATAGGAGCTCGCGCCTTTCTTGGGTGTCAAAATTTGAGAATAATAAACATTCATGACAATCTGGAGTATATCGGTAAGGATGCCTTCCATGGCTGCACAAGCCTTCCCGTTGAGGACAATGCCAGATACATAGACAAGATCCTATTGGAGGTAGTTAACAAATCAGTTACAGAATGCAAGATAAGGGTAGACACTTGCTTTATATTTGGCCAAGCATTCTCCAATTGTACCCAGCTTATCTCCATCGATATTCCGGACAGCGTAGTTGGAATAGGGGCTGGGGCATTTGAGAATTGTACAGGATTGAAATCCGTCCGTCTACCAAATGGCATTAGAACGATAGGCGATGATACTTTCTACGGTTGCTCAGCTCTTGAATCTATATTTATCCCCGACAATGTGACAGTTATTGGATATCATGCTTTCGAAAATTGCACGGCATTGCGGGCTGTTCACTTCTCCGACAACTTAAAGAGAATCGAAGGCTACGCTTTTAGAAGGTGTCATTCACTCATTTCTGTCGAATTGCCCACCCAACTGAATGAAATTTTTTACTCGGCTTTTCAAGAATGTACAAGCTTGAAATCTATCCATATTTATGCAAAGGCTCCTGTCATTGCAGACGAAAATATCGGGGAATACGACATGATTTTCGACGATTGTTCTTTTGAAAACGGACAGAAATTTACTGATTCAGATGCATTTGATGGTATAGATTTCAATAAGGTTGCCCTATATATCCCTTCAGAATTTAGGGAAGCATATCAAAACTATCCTGCTTTCCGAAAATTCAAGACTATCAGGACAGAAGAAATTCTTGCCGCAAGAAGCCTCTTCACTTATAGCAATGATGGCAAAACTATCTGTGGTGTGCGCAACATCTTACTTACCTCCATAACCATTCCTGAAATGGTGGAGAAAATTGAGGATTTTGCATTTGCAGGCTGCTCAGAACTAGAAAGCATCACTATTCCTGATCGCATATCCGCAATAGGAAAGGGCATTCTAGATGGATGCAAAAAACTTTCCGCCATTAAGGTCGATTCCGATAATCCTTACTACGACTCTCGCGATGACTGCAACGCTATCATTGAGACAACTTCAAATACGTTGGTAGCTGGATGTAAGAATACTATTATGCCAAATAATGTAGAGGCGATAGCCAGCTATGCCTTCAAAAGTTCTGCATTGGAAAAAATCACCATCCCTGCCAGCATTACAAGCATTGGTAAAGATGCCTTCATCGATTGCAGTAAACTTCAAGAGATTCACATCCTTATTACCTTACCAAACAAATTGTCAGTCAGAGCCAACGAATTCAAAGGAGTTGATCTTGAATCTTGTTTCCTCTTTATTCCCAAAGGATGCTTGGAAGTCTACCGTAGCCATCCGGCATTCTGTAGCTTCAAAAACATCCAAGCTGATGGAAACTTTCAAACAAGTGAAGATTTGTTTTCTTCAACAGACTAGGCGGTATTAACGATTTACACATGGTTGCTACAACAAATCAATGATGTACAATATCCTCAACAGACAAATGCGTGTGTTCATATCCTCCACCTTCCATGATATGCAGGAAGAAAGGGATACTCTGATAAAAAAGACATTTCCCAAACTGAGGACGACCGCTGCACAGCGCATGATTACCTTGACCCCCATAGATCTGAGATGGGGTGTTACCGATAGAGAGGCAAAGAGTGGGATGATCTTGGAATTGTGTCTTAAAGAAATAGAGAGATGTCAACCGTTTTTCATCGGCATCTTGGGATCTCGCTATGGACGGAGTCTCCAATTGGAAGATCTGAAGGCCAATAAAATGTTGCTGGAGCAGTATAAATGGCTGATAGAGGACATCAAAAACGGTCTCAGCATCACTGAAATAGAAATGCAGTTTGCTGTATTCCGAAGACAACATCACGCAAATGCTCTTTTCTTCATCAAAAGGAACAAAGTGCCCATAGACGAAAAGATTGGGAAACTGATTTCTAAAATCACAACTGAAGGCCTTGACCTTACACTGCAGATCGATGAAAGAGCAATACCATCAAGAAAAGACTGTTATTATTTTGCGTACTATGACACTCCAAATGAGCTTTCCGAAATGGTTGAAAAAGCGTTGACGAGAAGTTTCGAATCGTTGTTCCCTAATAATCAGGGGGATGATGAGTGGACTCGCGAGAAAAGGGCTCAAGCGGCTTACCTAAATGAACTTTGCGACATCTATGTACCTCAGTCTCAAAACGAATTCACCGTTTTTTATATGAATCAGATGCACAGCCGTTACGTAATGATAACAAGTAACGAGGAGTGTTTCTATGGAAAGAGTGCGTTTGTTGCCAATTGGATGAAGGAGAAGCAGAATGAAAACACTCACAATTTCATCTTTCATTCTATCGGAGTGGGATACTTGGAAGGCAACCAGAAGAAAATCCTTAAGCGATTATGCTTAGAAGTTTCCTCACTTTATGGGTTAGATTTTCAGGTCGACGAAGAGGAAGAACGAAGAAAAGATTTTTCTTCCATTCTTACAAAACTGCTGGAGGAAATTAAAGACGGAAAACCACTTTTTATCATTCTCGATGGATTGCAGCATTTGTCAGACTATGACGGATCAAAGATGCTAGAATGGATTCCTATCATTCCGGAAAATGTATCTTTAATAGTCACAGTACCCCATCATGACACTACCCAGGAAGTGTTCCACAGACGCTATGACTCCTATCAAATCCTCAAATCGTTCGAGCTAAACGAGGTGCGTCTGTTTGTCGAGAAATACTTAAAAAAGTTCGGAAAGCGACTCTCCGAACAGCAATTAGAAAGTATATTATTTGCCTTCTCTTTGGCTCAACCACCCCCGAAAGGGTGGAGGGATATCCTCACCCTGAAATCTCTACTTAACGAATTAGTGCTTTTGGGTTCTTATGATCTTCTTGACGAACGTATAGCATATTATTGTAAGGATAGGCTCAGTCATTTTTACGACCGAATGTTTGAACGAATGGAGGGTGATTATGGATTAGAGACGGTAGGTCTAATCCTCTGCTTGATTACATACTCCAGAGCCGGTCTCAGCGAATCAGAGATAATAGAGATCTCCGACGCTACAATCATGCAGTGGTCCTATATTTATTACGCTATCCTCCATTTGCTGACACTCAAAAACGGAAAATACTATATCAATAAGATAACCATCATTACTGCGATTACAGAGCGATATGGTAAGAATGAAAATAAAGTCCGCCAATTACTTATCTTCCACTTTAGTCATTCGTCTGATTTTAGGGCAAAAGAAGAATGCATGTTTCAGTACTATCACTTGCGTGATTTTCAGTCATTATACAGTACCTTGCTTGATACAAATGTTTTTTCGCGCATGTGTATGAACAGCGGATTTACTCAATTGTCTCTGTATTGGACAACTCTTTACAATTCTACAAATCGAAAAAGATACAGTATTTCTTCCTTTGCCTCCATAGAGATGCCAGTAGCAGAGGAAAGTGCTCATACCCTTGCCAATATTGGTTTTTTCGCTAAGCATGTTCTAGGAGATGATCATTCTGCAAGCAAGATTCTGTCTGCATCAAAAGACCTATATGAGTCCGTTTTTCATAAGGATTACGATCTGTTAGCTTTAGTCTATTCAGACCTGGGAATGTACGATAAGGCTATAGTGACTTTGGAAAAGGTACTTAGCATCGCAAAGAGGTTTCATAACAAGAACAACAGAAATAACACATACTATCCCGAACTGCTTGTACAAAAGGCTAGGCTGCTTTTGCAAGAAAACAAGAAGGAAGCAGCCGTTACCTTATTGGAAGAAGCCATTACGTTATTAGAAGAAGCCTTGGATCTCATAACCCCTAGAGGTCGGTTACATTCAGAGATTACGATTTACAGTCATCTTGCAGCATGCTATGCAATAATCAATGATAACGCTAAAAGTCAAGAATACATTGAAAAGGCTATCGATAACACAAAAAAAACAATGGGTGAAAAACATGTGTTTTTGGCTGATCATTTTTGTTTTTATGGTTTTTTTCACAAAAAATTAAAACATAGTATTGAAGCCTTAAATTTTTACCAAAAAGCGCTAGATGTATACTTAAATTGGTATCCAAAGAGTCACGAAAAAGTTATAAAAACCAAGAGAAGCATCCAAGAATTATGCTTAGACAACAATACGATAACACAAATTTTTAAAAAGCACTGTCTTGACAGTTGGCTGACGAATTATCCAAGTGACGAGCCAAATAAGAGATTCAAGGATATGCTGGATTACTTTAAAGGAATCGCAGATGACTTATACCTTATTGAAACTGGCTGGGAGGATGGGATGAAAGAGTATGTGTACAATTTCAGATATGTACACGATTGTTACATAGGCAAAGACAGATTTCTTTATGGTCCAAACAGCAACCATATCTATATTTACATAGACTCATTTGGCATGTATCAAAGCTGTGGTAAGTCTTTCGAAAAACTAAAGGACGCTCAGGTTTACTTCATTATGCAACATCGAAAGTTGTGAAAAATTATCACCAATAAGAATGTTAGTCTATGGTAGCCACATCAAATTTTGAGGAGTTTTTTGAGATGGTGGATAATAAGGAGCTGTTCTGAATTTATCCCCATAGTCTTTTGCGTGAAAATTTAACAACTACAGAAAGAGGATAGCTTCTGCAGATTTACTGCTTCGCTCGTAATCAATGGTGATTCTCCTGTAGTTTTCAAGATCCAAGAGAATGTCCTTTCCACGATCCATCTGAGCGGAAATTCTACAAACTTGCGAGCAGATTCTTTTGGGGGGCGAAGTGCAATTTCAAAGTCTCATTTGAGTCCTTTTACGAACTCTGCCAAGGGGTCTAGACAACACCATTGGCAAGGAGCTTAAGGCGAAGAGATCTTCCTATAAGTTTCTTTATAACAAGCATTTCGAATTCAGAATCATGGATGTTTGCAGGATAAATCATAGCAGCCATAAGAAAAGACCTTAGAAAAATAAGGAGATGGGGTAAAGTTCGCATAAAAGGCGCGAGAGAAAGGGAGGCAGTAAGGAGTGAAAGTGTTTGTAAATCCCCCTTTGAGACCACTGTAAAACCACCAGCTCAAAAGTATATCTGGGATTGTGCTTTTCATTATGGTTGATGGCGATAAAACAAAAGCCATCATCTTCCAGATTTGTCAATATATTTCTCGCCCAGCGCAAGGTCAAGCGAACCTTCTTTTATAGCCAAACGGAAAAAGCTTGCAAAGGGAAATGGTAAAACAAAAACATCTTTGTGGTCAATATGTCATTCGAACTACCGGAACAAGAAATAGAGGAACTGCGCAAACTTCAGCGTAACGTTATCGGGCGTACAGACTACGCCCGGGTTACATGCGTATTGATCTAGCCTTGGGTAGTAGCCCGGAATTTGTTGCGAAAAACTTGGGTATAGATGTAGCTACCGTCTATCGGTACAAGAATCTCTACGTCCGAGGAAAAACGAGTAGTCTTTTGGAAGATCGCTATAAGGGTTATTGGGGGCGTCTCGATAGTGTGCAGATCAGCCTGCTTTGTAAAGAGTTAGAGCGGCATATTTATACGACTGCCAAGAGCGTGTCCGAATGGGTAAAGGAGACCTTCGGAATAACGTATACGTCTGCTGGAATGGTAGATCTTTTGAATCGCATAGGCTTCACCTACAAGAAGACTACAGAGGTTCCCTGTGAGGCAAATGCAGAGGATCAAAAGGCCTTCGTTCAAATGATAAAGGAGCGCTTCATCGCTAAGAAAGAGAGTGATATTTACTATTACGCTGATGGTACGCATCCGACCCATAACACGCGTTCCACTTATGCTTGGATCAGGAAAGGCAAACGTTTGGATCAGCCTACGGTGAGCGGTCGAGATCGTATCAACATCAACGGACTCCTCAATGCGCATGATGTGACAGACGTCATACTCCATGAGTGTCCGAGCGTCAATTCCGATTCCACCATCACGCTTTACAAGGCGGCTTTAGAGAAGCACTCCGATGCTGAAAACATTTACATTATCTCCGATAATGCGCGTTATTACCGCAATAAAAAGCTTCGAGAATGGGTGGAAGGCACGAAAATCAAGCAGATCTTCCTTCCGTCTTATTCTCCGAATTTGAACCTGATTGAACGACTGTGGAAGTTCCTTCGGAAGACAATCATCAACACCAAGTTCTATCGGACAAAACATGAATTCCGAGATGCGATGCTCAATTTTTTTGACAACATCGCCTCTTATCGACAGGAGTTGGAATCACTTCTAACTCTAAACTTTCGCGTGCTCAATTCGCAATCCATTTCTGATTGACTATAATGGCCTCTGCAATTTCAATATTAGAACCAAAACCTCCGGAAACAACACGGTTTTGGTAATCCAAAGTGACATAATCCGGTACGATGTTTACAGGGAGTATATTGATATTACTCGCTACACCTCTTATTCCAATAGAATTGTTTGTGGCGCCTATTATTCCGGCACAAGCCATTCCGTGGCCTTTACATGTAGATGATATATTCCCAGCATTTTGTGGAACTCCATATCCATTTGGATTACGAACGGTGTATCCCTCCAAAACTCGGTTACCCATATCTTCATGATTCCGATCTACACCTTCATCTATTACTGCAACTTTTATATTGGGGCTCCCATTCGTGATCTGCCATGCCGGCTCGGCATTGATATCAATACCTCTAATTCCACCATTCTGTCCGGTATTCTTTAGATAGTATTGAGCAGAATAAAGCGGATTATCCAACTTGTAGTCTGATAACATTTCTGGTTCACACCATTCAATTTCGTTTAAAGTGTTCAGCATTGCTATCACGTCCAATACATCTTTGGAATGATTCAGATGGCATCTCAGGATATACCTAGATCCATCCTTTTGCTCTACGGACACTTTTCCATAAAACTTCTCCAAGATGGGATCAATCATTCGGCCTTCTTTCATAGAAAGTACAATCCGAGGCAAAACAACAATTTTGCATTGATCTGGGTTTCTGTATACGTCGGAAACATAACCCAATGTATTTGCAACTGCTTCTTCTGCTGAAACAACAAGAAATCGGTTGGTGGAAATCTTATCGAATGACTTTACTATTTTTTGCTGCTGCCGAACACTCAAGGTATCTTCCATCGTCCTTTCGCTTACGACATCCTTTGTCTGTATAAAATACATCGTGCGGTCGGGTTTCAAATAGATATATTCCGATCCATACTGGTAACCAAGCTGAGCATATGTATTTATGCACGAGAGCATTAATACAATGGCTGATATGATTCTTTTCATCACACATTAATCATTACAAGGTTCAACTTCTCCAACATATTGAGGCCATCGATGGTCTGCTGTGGCAGGGCCACTCCATTCCTCATACCTGATAATTCTAAAACGTACCACATCTCCGATTTTTAGTTTGGGACTAAAATCACCTCTATTAAAGGTAATGGTAGAACCTATAGATAAATCTCCGCCAAATCGAGGAGTAGACGTGATTTCGATAATGTTATATTGCTCAAGTCCAATGCCAACCAGAGTGAGCACTTTTCCAGTATAGCATTGGGAGACGTCTTTTCCTTTTTCGCACCCTCCACCTGCCAGTAGAAGAAAGAGAGCGCTAATCCACAAAATGAACTTCGCCTTCATTTCTCATCATGTTTTCCGTTAATCACAAACTCCGCATTCGGATCGATTTATCTCGCTGCGCCTCCGGGGTGCGGTTCCTAAGGGCGCCCTGACAAGTCTGGCGGAGTATTATCTATGGTTTTCATACGACTGACCCGTTGAATATTCGACGCAAATATAGTGGATATGATTGCAATACGAAAGCTTCTTTCTGCAATTCTGGTTGTTTTATCCATAAAAGAGCTCTTTACCCTACAAGTCAAACTTTTCAATCGATGAAAAACTTTGTTCTCCCCTATTATCGCTTCTTGTATCCTATAAAACTTGCAGAGAGAAAGAACTTTCTGATAAGTGATCATTTGTCAGGCGCCCGTCAAGCCCGATATGAACGCAAGAGGAAATGCCCTTCGCCATCGATAGCATTTCGATAAGGAACGGCTATCCGATCATCGAGGGATGAGTCTTCGTAACCGTTGCGGGGCTTTCGCAGGTTCCCAAACTTTTGCTGTGACGTTTCTTGAAGATTTTGGCGTCCTTTGCGGGCGAGAAATGAGATGTCTTATGACTACTGCAAAGTAACGAAAGCAGGCGCACCTCGCTCGTTTCTTATTCGTTCCCTTTGGGTGAGTAGAGCAATCAGTATTCACTCATTGACAAACACTTAACCCCCCATTCTCTTGTTTTATGGGGAGATTTGTGATTTCCGCACGGCCAAGGACATCGGTATCGATCGTCCGGAGAAGCACGAGATCCTGCATCACATCCCGCCGACACCCGAGCAAGAGGCGTTCATCGGCAAGCTGATGGAGTTTGCCAAGACGGGCGACGCCACCCTCTTGGATCGTGCGCCACTGAGCGAAAGGGAGGAAAAGGCGAAGATGCTTATCGCGACAGATCTCGCAAGGAAAATGAGCCTCGATATGCGCATGATCGATCCGGTGAAATACTCGGATCACATCGACAACAAAGCCAGCCATTGCGCCAAACTGCTCAGCGAGTATTACCGTAAGTATGACGAGCAGAAGGGTACGCAATTCGTCTTCTCCGACCTCGGAACATACAAGCCGGGCGAATGGAACGTGTACTCGGAAATCAAACGCAAGC
>ERZ772960.1719-NODE-1719-length-16966-cov-12.977825_pt1 | contig 16966 bp, 17 predicted proteins | sample MGYA00580678_ERZ772960 | MGnify/ENA primary metagenome ERZ772960 (study PRJEB29015, sample SAMEA2737930) | human oral metagenome | biome: human oral; feature: human-associated habitat; material: dental | place: China | collected 2059 ... | reverse complement strand
CGGGATGGCTGACGTTTTTTAAGACGCCAGCGACTGTAACTGGCTGGCCGTGGATATTGATGACATTGCCGATAGATTTATCAGTGCCAAATAGGTCGACGGATAATTGCTGTCCGACGACGATGCCGTCAGCCTCGTCAATGAACTGACCTTCGCTAACTTCCAGGTTAGCGATTGACTTTAATGAGCCGGTACTGCCGACTATCGCGGCTTTCTGGGTGTCGACTTTACCGTCGCGCGCTTTTAGTTCGCTGTGTAAAAAAGCGATGGGGGCTGTCTTAAGATTGGGAATCTTCCCCAAATCGCTTACATCTTGCTCGGTTAGCGTATTGACTGTAGTTGATCCGTCTGCTTCAGTAAAAATGTTCGCGCCAGTTTTTTGTCCGCCAGATCGGATGATGGCGACCGGCTCATTAGTGTTGATATTCTGCTGTCCGCCAAACAGTTTGGTAACGCTGCTGGCTAACGATAATACCATGGTTATACTGGCGATACCGACAGTGATGCCGATAATCGTCAAAAATGTCCGGCCGCGATTAGCTTTCAAAGCCTGAGTGGCGTTTTCAAAATGGTTCTTTAATAACATACTCACGATTCTTTTTCCTTTTTCTTATCAGCTTTTTCGGGTTTTTCAAGTTTCTCAGCTTTCTCTGGTTTTTCGGTTTTCTCTGGCTTCTCGGTCTTTTTAGTCTCTGCTTTAGGGTGTTTACTTTCTTTATTTTCTTTGTCGTCTTTATCGTCTTTGGTGGTCTTATTTACGGCGTCTTTGCTGGTTTCCTGCTTTTCTTTATGACTTTCGCCTTTATGTTTAGTGTCTTTATCTTTCTTTTCTTTATCATCGTCTTCAATCAATTTTTTGGTAAATTTTTTCCTGCCCAGGTGTTCGTCGGTGTCGATTTTCCCGTCCAGCATGGTGATAACGCGGCTGGCGTAACTGGTTAATTCCGGATTATGCGTCACCATAATAATAGTGTTGCCGCGGCGATGGATGTCCGCCAATTCTTCCATAATCAAGTGGCTAGCTTTACTGTCCAAATTACCAGTCGGTTCGTCTGCCAGAATAATTGACGGGCTATTGACCAGCGCCCGGGCGATAGCGACGCGCTGCACTTGACCGCCGGATAATTGATGTGGCATGTAATATTCACGTTCGTTCAAATGAAACGTTTTCAATATTCGGCTAGCTTCCTGCAATCGTTTAATTTTGCCTAGGCCTGTGTACGTCAGCGGCAGGGCAACATTGTCGATAACGGTTAGCCGCGGTACTAAATTAAAATTCTGAAAAATAAAACCAATTTGCTTAGAGCGAATCTGGGCGCGCTGGCGCGGCGTTAAAAAATCAACCGGCCGATTGTCCAGGTAATATTCGCCGTCAGACGGCTGGTCTAATAGTCCAATCATATTAAGCAGCGTCGTTTTACCGCAGCCGCTTGGCCCCATAATGGCGATAAATTCGCCTTTTTTGACAGTCAAATCAACGTTATCCAAGGCGCTAACCTCAGCGTCGCCGAGACCGAACCGCTTGGTAACATTGGTGAGTTTAATACGTATTGAAGGATCGTTCATCATTGCTTTTTATTATAGACAAAAAGCAGGCGATGTTGCAACCGCCATCTGATCTTCTGTTATAATACTGATAACGGAAGGATGCAGGAGTGGTTGAACTGGCACGCCTGGAAAGTGTGTAGACTCTTCACGGGGTCTCCGGGGTTCGAATCCCCGTCCTTCCGCCAGGAGGATTAATTCATGTCAAAGCAGAACACGATATTAGAATCAATTGCAAAAATCCTGATCATCAATGGTGACGGTAATGTTTTAACTCTAACTTTGAGCGAACACTTAAAGTACCCAGAAAGATCGTATCAGCCAGATTTGCCGGGCGGAATCGTGGATGCGGGTGAGCCAGAGAACTTGGGGGTAATCCGCGAGGTGCAAGAAGAATGCGGAATAGACTTAGATCCAGCAAAAATACAATTAGCGTACGCCGAGACTGCATATGATGAGAAAGAGAATAAGTCGGTTACGAAGCTATTATACGTCACGCATTTGGATAATACGCCGGTAGTGACGCTGAGCTGGGAACATAGCGATTATAAGTGGGTGTCTGTCGCTGAGTTACAGAACATTAATATGCGTCCTTTTTTTAATCGGGCAATTCAGTACGTAATCGAACACAAGATAATTTAGTTATAGTAGCGGTTTAGCTTGCTGCAAATTCACTCAATAAATAAAACGACCCAGTAACAACGACGTACGTATCAAGCTGCCGGGCCTTTTTGATGGCTTTCGCGAGGGCCTTGTCTGTATTATGTTCAATCTCGACGGCAGATTTCATGAGGTGCTGGATGGTTTCTGGCGGTACGTTGCGGTGGTTTTTGCCGTAATTGGCGCTAAATGTGGTGGCGTAGGTTAGTTGCGTCAGACCGTCAATTATGGCAAGCGATTCTGCCAGCGACGAATGCTTATTTTGCCCGAATGCTACTACGAATATAGGCTTTTTATCCGGATACAATTTTCGTAATGAATCAACCAGGGCGCGGATTTTCTGCGGATTATGGGCAACATCAAATATGATGTTAACTCCATCAACATTGCGCTTCTCTAACCGTCCGGGAATAGTGATATGCACGGATTTTTCCAGAACCTCTTTTGACAGAGGCGGCTTTTTATCTAGTGCCAGCCGCTTTTCAACGGCGCGGTACGCCAATGTCCAATTCCGCTGCTGAAAATCCGGCAGTATTTTCAGGAAATCGTCAATAATTGGCGAAGCAATTGAAAACTGCGAGAACTGTGACTCTGCATGTTGCCGAACAACCGTTTCAATCTCAGAAGCTTGTCGGTTCATCACGACTGAATCGCTTTGATGGATAATGCCAGCTTTTTCTTGGGCGATTTCTGTCAGAGTATTGCCTAATAATTCCGTATGGTCTAGTCCGATATCAGTGATGACGCGTACCGTTGGCGAACGGAAAATCACGTTGGTTGTATCTAGCCGACCGCCAATCCCAACCTCAATTATGATATAATCAACGTCTATTTTCTTAAATAGCCAAAAACTAAAAATCGTCAAAAATTCAAAATACGATAGATGCAGGCTGTGTACTACGTAAAGATTGGCAAACGCTTGAAAATAGTGCAAATATTCTTGTTCAGGCAGCGGCTGTCCGTTGATTAGCGAGCGCTCGGCGACGCTGGCAATATGCGGCGACACTAACGTGCCGGTAGTATAGCCAGCCCGGTTCAGTAAACTGGTAGCATAATAAGCAGTCGAACCCTTGCCGGAGGTGCCGGCGATGTGGATGGCGGGAATTTGATTTTGCGGACTGCCAAGAGTTTCCAAAATATGCACTACATATGCCAGCCGATCATGCTTTTTGGGCGGATGAGCAATTAGCTCGTCCAGAAAATAAACGATGTCGCGCATTGAGGTAAATTTCATACCATATCTGATTATAGCAAAAATAGGTTGTAAAATTTACCAAATGTCTTGAAAAACACTATATGTAGCGGCTATAGTTAGTGTTGTACGCTATATATGTAGCGAACCCATAAATAAACAAAAAGGCAAATTATCCGAATGAGCCACCAGATTGGGTACTGGCGGCTGATTTTTAGCAGGGCAAATTAAGGAGGGTACATGCAACAAATCAACGTCATCAAGCGCGACGGAACGAAAGAGCCGTTTGATGCCAATAAAATTAATGCGGCGATTTTGAAGGCTTGCGACGGGCTGCCAGATCAGGTTTCTAAGGTGGTGCAGGTGGCGACCGAGCTGCAGCTGACGCTATTTGACGGGATTACCACTGAGCAGCTGGATGAGGCGGTGATTCAGACGGTTTTACAGAATGTTAAGGATGATCCAGATTATGATAAAATCGCAGCCCGCTTGCTACTAAAGACTATTTATAAGAGTATTTTGGGCGATTACGAGACGGCAGACGAGTTAAAGAAATTGCACGCCCGGGAATTTCCGAAGTTTGTTAAAGTGGCGGTCAAAGATGGCTTACTTGATGAGCGGATGAGCGACGGGCGATTTGATTTGAAAAAATTGGGCGAAGCATTACGGCCAGAGCGCGACGATCTCAGTAAATACCTCGGTGTAATGACTAATAAAAACCGCTATGCCTTGCGCAAACAAAGTGGCGACCCGCTGGAAACACCGCAATTTACGCATATGCGCATCGCTATGGGACTTAGTTACAATGAGCCAGATCCAACTGCGGCAGCGATTGAGTTTTATGAACATATGAGTAAGTTAGAATATCTGCCGGGCGGTTCGACACGGGTTAATGCTGGCGGTTCCTTCCCGCAGCTCAGCAACTGCTTTTTACTAAATGTCGACGATGATATGGAATCAATTGCCAAGAGTGTGCGCGACACCATGTTTATCGCCAAAGGTACTGGTGGCATCGGCATCGGTTTTACTAAGTTGCGGGCAGCCGGTAGCCCAGTTAAAACCACCAACACCGAATCAACTGGTCCAATTCCTTTCATGAAGATGATCGATACGGCGCTGTTTGCGGTTAGTCGTAAGGGTAAAAAGGCGGGTGCGGCGGCCATTTATATGGAGAACTGGCATCTTAATTTTGGGCAATTTATTGATCTGCGTTCTAACTCTGGCGATCCGTATATGCGCACGCGTTTTGCCAACACAGCGGTATTTATCTCTGATGAATTTATGAAGCGGGTGCAAAAAGATCAAGATTGGTATCTGTTTGATCCGGCGGAAACGCCAGATTTGCCAGAGTTGTATGGCGAGGAGTTCTCGGCGCGCTATAAAGAGTATGTCAAATTAGCGGAGGCTGGTAAATTGCGGGTCTTTGAAAAGATGTCAGCTCGCCAGCAATTCAAGCAGATTTTGACTAGCTTGCAGGCCACTAGCCACCCATGGCTCACCTGGAAAGATACCATTAATGTACGGGCGCTAAATAATAACACCGGTACGATTCATCTGAGCAATCTCTGTACAGAAATTACCTTACCTCAAGACAAGGATAATATCGCCACCTGTAACTTGGTTAGTATCAATCTGTCAGCGTTTTTGCGTGAGGATAAGACTTGGGATTGGGACCGTTTGCAAGAGGCAGCGCGGGCGGCGATTCGGCAATTGGATAATCTGATTGACATTACTGAAACGCCAGTTAAAGAGGCGATGCACGCCAATCAGCAGACGAGAGCTGTTGGCCTGGGTATGATGGGTTTTTCGGACGTATTGGAAAAACTTGGCTATTGCTATGAGTCGAACGAAGCTTATGAGCTAATCGATCAATTGACGGAGTTCATTAGCTACCACGCCATCGACCAGTCGGCGGATTTGGCAGCCAAGCTGGGCAGTTATCCGACATATAACGGCAGTGGCTGGAGTAAGGGTGTTTTGCCGATTGATACAGTGGTGGAATTGTCGAATAATCGCAAGGTTAAGGTGAAAATTGATAACAAAACCCGTCTAGATTGGGATAAACTACGTAAGAAAGTTAAAAAAGGTATGCGTAACGCCACGTTGATGGCTATTGCACCGACTGCTAACATCGGTCATGTGGCAGGAACGACGCCGGGGATTGATCCGCAATTTGCCCAGATTTTTAGCCGTTCGACGCTGAACGGTAAGTTCTTAGAGGTGAACAATAATTTAGTGCGCGACCTTAAGCAATTGAATTTGTGGGATGAAATTAAGGAAGAGGTTTTTGCTAATCAGGGTGACATTCAAAATATTGATGCCATTCCTCAGAAATTGAAAGATGTTTATAAAACCAGCTTCCAATTGAGCCCATATGCGTTTATTGAGGTGGCAGCGCGGGCGCAGAAGTGGGTGGATCAGGCGATTAGCCGTAATATGTACCTGGAAACTCGTGACATTGATGAATATGTGGAGATTTATTCTGAAGCCTGGCGGCGCGGTCTGAAAACAACTTACTACTTGCACGTTAAGCCGCGTCATCAATCAGAGCAGACCACGGTGTCGGTGGAAAAATTAGCAGAACAGAAGATTCGAACTGGCGCTAAAACGCGCGGGTTTGGCTTTGCTAAAGTTAAAAAAGGAGAATAATATGGCAGATTATCAACATCCTAAACAGGGAATTTTAGGCTCAGGACTACGTGACGGTTTATCACTGCATCCAATCCGCTATCCATGGGCATACGACTTGTACAATCAAGCAGTGGCTAACACCTGGTTTCCTAACGAGGTGCAGCTGGTACAGGATTTGGCGGATTTTGAAAAATTATCGGACGAGGAAAAGCATGCGCTCAAAACGGTGATTAGCTACCTTAACCCAAACGAGCTACTGATTAACAAGTCGCTGGCGTTTGGTATTTACCCATACGTTAACGCCGCTGAAGCGCAGTTATATCTATCAAAACAGATGTGGGAAGAGGCCAACCACTTCATGACCTTTGAATACATCATCGAGACGTTTCCGTTTGATCGTGAGGAAATTTATGCAGCGGGCTTTGGTAAAAAATCGCTGGCCGACAAGGCAGATTTCCAGAACAAGCACCTCGACGTTATGCTCGATCCAAACTTGGATATCTACACGCTGGAGGGTAAAAAGGATTTTGTCCGCTCATTGGTGGCCTATAACATTGTGCTGGAGGGCATCTGGTTCTATTCGGGCTTTATGGTCGGCATGAGTTTCCGTCAGCGTAACTTGCTGCGTAATGTCGGTACGCTGCTGGACTGGATTACTAAGGATGAGAACTTGCACTTGACCTTTGGTATCAATTTGCTACTGACTATCTTGGACGAAAATCCAGAACTGCAAACTCAGGAATTTGCTGAGGAAATTCGCGGACTCATCCTGCAGGCGGTTGAGCTGGAGAAAGAGTACAACAAGGACATGCTGCCAAAGGGCATCTTGGGCCTGAACGCTGATTATGTCAACCAGTATGTCATGCACATGACCGACCGCCGCTTGGTCGAGCTTGGGTTTGAGCCGGAGTATAACGTGGCTAACCCAGCCAAATGGATGGCTACGGCAAATGACACGTTGGAATTGGTCAATTTCTTTGAAAGCACTAACACTAGCTATGAAGTGAATACCACGAAGTAACTGCCATGGACAAAATTACAACAGATATTTTAGATACAGTTGAAATTGGCGCTTTGGCGACTGTTAATCGCGATCGCACGCCGTTAATCACGCCGCTCCACTTTGTACGTTATAAAAATGACAACATTATTTGGATTTCTGACCGGCAATCCCGCCATGCTGTTAACGCCTATCGCAGCGGTGTTGTGGAATTTGTAGTGTGGAATGATCAAAAGAGTGCTGTATTTTTAACAACAAAGGTACGAGAGCTGCCAGAGGAAGAAGAGGCGGCGGCTTTGGAAGTGTATGTCAACAAGCTGGGCGACTTTATGCCGCGCGTGGAAAATAGACAAATTTACATCATGCCAATTGGTAAACTTGATGAAAAAACTACAACAGGAAATTGGCGGCACTATATTGCATAAGCGCTATATATAGCGTAATATAAGCATTAGCACTACTAAATATAGATAAGGACAGATAAATGAACGCAAGTCAAATTATTTCTGACGACATGACTTTGGAAGAAAAATTGAATGCCATTGATGCGGCGATGCAGGCAGCGCAAGCGGTGTCTGACGAGCAGGCCAAGGCGAATGGTAGTGTCGCTGCGCCCATTGATCCGGCGAGTCTGACGATTTGCGATGGTTGCGAATAGAAATTAAAGGGCGTCAATTCGACGCCTCTTTTAATTAGAATAATGGAGAAGCAATGACGAGGAAGTTTATTTTCGTAACTGGCGGCGTGCTGTCAGGCGTTGGCAAGGGCATTACGGCGGCGAGTATCGGCGCGGTGCTGCAGGCCAAAGGCATCGCTGTGTCAGCACAAAAGTGCGATCCGTATCTGAATGTTGATGCTGGACTACTGAACCCGAAAGAGCACGGCGAGTGCTTTGTGACCAAGGACGGTGCCGAGACCGATTTGGATTTGGGCCATTACGAGCGGTTTTTGGATTTGGAACTGACGCGGAAAAACACCACGCTGTCGGGCCGGCTGCTGCGCGATTTGATCGCCGATGAGCGGGCCGGCAAATTTGGCGGCCAGACGGTACAGATGGTGCCGCATTTGACTAATTCTATCAAGGCGGCTATTCGTGAGGCGGCCGAGGGCGACGTCCACATTGTGGAAATTGGCGGTACGGTCGGCGACTACGAAGGCCTGAGTTTTATTGAGGCGATCCGCGGTTTTGCGCTGGATATGGGACGAGACAATTGCCTGTTCGTGCACGTGGTGTACGTGCCGTTTTTGGAGGCGTCGCACGAATATAAGACCAAGCCGGCTCAGAATGCGCTGGCGGATCTTCGAGGTTTTGGCATTATGCCGGATGTGGTGGCAGTCCGGACGGAGGGTCATGATAAGCCGCCGCGCAGTATCGGCGAAAAAATTGCTATTTCGTCTGGCGTGCGCCAGGAGGGAATTATTATGATGCCAAATGTTGATACGGTATATGAAGTGCCATTGACGGTGTACCGTGATTTGGGTAAGTTATTGGGCGAATTTACCGACAATTCAGTGGAGCCAAATTTACAGCGATGGAAACGTCTAGCTCAGCGCGATACTACTGAATATGCCAAGCGGGTAACCGTCGGCTTGGTGGCTAAATACATTGATAATTCTGATACTTACTTGTCGGTGACCGAGGCGCTAAAGTCTGCCGCTTGGGCGAACAAAAGCGAGATTTCTATCAAGTGGATTAATGCCGAGACGGCTGGTGAGGCTGATTTTGCCAGCGTTGACGCTATCGTGGTGCCGGGCGGTTTTGGCGCGCGCGGCGTGGAGGGCAAGATCAAGGCGGCTGAATATTGTATAAAAAACAACAAGCCGTATCTAGGAATTTGCCTGGGTTTGCAGGCGGCGGTCATTGCGGCAGCGCGTTTGGGCGGCGTAGCGAATGCTAACAGTGAGGAGTTTGGTGCTGACCCCGGCGCAAATGTGGTGTACATCATGGACGGACAGCAGGGCAAGCAGTCGACCGGCGGCACGATGCGCCTCGGCGATTATCCGGCGGTGCTGAAATCTAGTTCGCTTGCCGCTAAAATTTATGGTAAAACAGAGGTAATTGAGCGGCATCGCCATCGCTACGAAGTGAATCAAGATTTTGTTCAAGCAATTGAACGGGGCGGTCTAGTGATTTCTGGTACGTCGCCGAACGGTCAGCTGGTGGAATTTATTGAAGCGCCGCATCATCGGTATTTCGTGGCTACGCAAGCTCATCCTGAATTTAAGTCGCGCCCGTTCCGCCCGCATCCGCTATTTGACGGGCTAATTCGAGCTATTTTGGCTGGAGATTCTTAGCTAGATATTCTGCTTCGCTATTTATTCCAGCCTGGTTAGGGAGTACTGCACTGATGATATATCATGCAGACTATATAAAAGTCATTTTTGCTGCTTTTGACAACTGGGGGGGGGTGGGTAGTAGAATGAGGCTATCATGACACTATTTTCACGCTCTCCAGCTATACAAGAAATTAATCGGCAAGCTAAAGCCGGGGCGGCCGAAGGACTATATGAGCCTAGCCCGCGGCGATTACGAGTTCCGCTGTCAATGGTGGTTAATACGCTACTGGGTAATGTTACAGCTGAAGTTTATGGTAAAGAACATCTGCTTAAAGCAGCTGAAAAGACTAAAGGTACTGAAGAAGATAATGACTTTATAGCGGCAACCAGCCATTTAACTGACGTCGATGTTGCGGCTATCGCCAGTCTTATTGCCCGGATGAAGAAGAAAATTGTAGTGCCGGTTGCTGAAACTAATATGAGACTCTGGCATCAGAGATTACCATATAAACTTGTCGGTATGGATAATGTCTACCCAGTAGCTTATGAGAATATGCCAGGTGTTAGCGGTGAAAGTAGCGGTGAAAGTAAATATCCGCTGCGGTTTAATAGCAGCGACTACGACGGGCTGACGCAAAGAATGACAGACAGCGGCTTGACGGTTGTGACGGCAGCGCATAACCCGGTGACTGGCTACGGCGTAGAAAATAACGGCGAATTGCCAAACAAGCCAGGCAAATTAGTACCGCATTTGGCACTGTCAACGGGACGGCCGATTTTGCCGGCGCTTATGCAGGTTGAAGGGCAGCGCCGCAATCCAACCCAGCTTAATGATAATGAAATTCATCCGTCGTGGTCGCTTACGAAAAAAGGTGTGTTGCTGGTGTTTGGCAAGCCGATTACGCCAAGCGATCAGGACGTTGAGAATTATAAGGACGTATTGGGCAGTTTGAGCGGTCCGTCTTCGGAAGCAGCCCGTCAAAAACAGCGGGAGATATTAAATGCTCTTGGCGGGGTGGTGCTGGATTGGATGCATCAGAATTACGATTGGGAACTAGCGTCATAATATTGACAAAATAAAAAGCATATGCTATTATCAAATAGTATATTAAACTAAACATAAAAAGGAATAAAAATGGCTGAAGAAAGCAATATCCGCGAGCTGGATGATAATAGCGTGCTGAGTCGCGACGATATGTCGGCTTTGGACTATGTCTTAAAGCACGTCAAAGGTTCTAGCCCAAGTTCAATGAGTTTGTTGCAGTTGGAAGAAATGAGCGAGGAATAATTTAGGCCATATCTGTTATACTAAACAGTATGGAACGAGTTATTTCTGAAATTATTACAAAACTTTTTGACCAAGATGTATCAGTGCAATTGACGCGTCCTGATTCAAAGTTCGGCGATTTTGCGACCAATGCGGCGCTGCAATTAGCGAAATCCTTGGGTAAAAACCCGCGTGAGATTGCCGAGGCGATCGCTGAAGAGCTGCGCGGCCGCCAGGAATTTAGCGAGGTGAGCGTGGCTGGGCCGGGTTTTATTAATATGAAATTAAGCGACCAAGCGATGCTTGAGTCATTGAAAGTGCGACCGGCCACTAATCGCTCAGGGCAAATAGTGGTAATTGAAACCAATTGTCCAAATCCATTCAAAGCTATGCACATTGGTCACGCTTTGAATGCGATTTTGGCGGACACTATGGCGAATTTGCTGGCGGTAGACGGCGCGGCGGTACACCGAGTCAGCTATCACGGCGATGTCGGTACGCATGTTGGCAAGAGTATGTGGGCGATTTTGCGCGAAATTGACGGTGATGTCAGTAAATTAGACGCTATTCCGGCTGACAAGCGCAACGAATTTATGAGCCGTATGTACGTTGAAGGCGCACGGGCAGCTAAGGAATCGCCAGAGGCACGAGCAGAGATTGACGAGCTAGCTAAACAATCGTTTGTGCTGGACGACCCGCTGTATAAGCAGGTGTACGAGATTTGTAAGGCGTGGAGTTTTGATGAAATTGACGCCAATGTGGCGCGGCTGGGGAATGTGCCAATTGAGCGGCGTTATGTTGAGAGTGAAACCGAAGTGCCAGGTAAAGCTTTGATCAAAGCAAAAACCCCAGAGGTCTTTACCAAGTCCGATGGTGCGTATATCTTCAAAGGTAGTCAGTATGGTGCGTTTGATAATGTGTTTATCGGTTCGCACGGCAACGGATTATATGGTGCGCACGACATGGGGCTAATTCAGCTGAAGCGCCAAGACTATCCAAACCTGGACTTATCGATTACCGTTAATGGCGAAGAGCAGGCGGCGTATTTCCGCGGGGTGATTGCCGCTAGTGAATTGGCAATTCCAGAACTGAAGGGTAAATTGTTTAATTATGCGACTGGTCTCGTTAAACTAACGACTGGCAAGATGAGCTCGCGCACTGGTGAAGTGATCACTATCGATTGGCTGTTTAACGAGTTTAAAAAGGCCATCAAGAAAGCTGGCGGCGAGCCGACTGACGAGGTGGTGGCGGGTGCATTGCGTTATCAATTTTTGAAGGTGAAAATCGGTAGCGACGTAGTGTTTGACATCAATGATGCGGTTAGCTTGACTGGTAACACCGGTAGCTACCTACAATATGCACACGCTCGGGCGCGAGGAATTTTGGCAAAGTCTGAACAGGCAGTCTCTTTCCCGACGGAATTGTTTGACGAAGATCGGCTGCTAGTCAGGAAAATGAGCGAATACGCCGAGGTAGTTAACCGCGCTACCGAAAGTTTGGAGCCGCATCACGTCTGTACCTATTTGTTTGAATTGGCGCAGGAGTTCAATCGCTACTACGAGAAAAATCAAGTTGTCGGCAGCAACAAAGAAGCGCATCGTGTTGGTCTGGTGGCGGTGTATGCCGATATTTTGAAGGCGGGGCTGACTGTTCTGGGCATTGTGGCGCCAGAGCGCTTGTAAATATTCAATATTAGTATATAATAATACTGTTATGGATGAACCATATTCAGCCAATTTATTAACGCCAAAAAGTAGATTATTGGAGGCTGACCCTAAGTTGGAACGCACACTGTTGTTAGAATCGCAACAATTACGAACAATAAAAGCAGATTATCAGCAGTCGCCGCAAACGTTTGATGATAAGATTGAAGCGGCAAAAGCCGTTGGCCTATTAGTACGGCAAACGTTAGATTTTTCCACGACGAGTGATCTCACGCCGGTATTTAATGCGGAGACGCTGGCGGAAAGAGAAATGGCGAACTGCTTTGGTTATACGATTACGGCGTCTGAGTGCTTGGATGGGGTTGGCGTAGAACATCTTGTCGCTTACGCGAATCAACATACTATAATTATAGTGCCTGATAGAAAAAGTAATCGTTTATTTATGTTGGACACACCGACAAAGGAATTGTATTGCGAAGTGACGGAAGCTGTTGGTGGCGCAGATCCGCTGGATCAGTTAGAAACTGGCGAGCTTCGGGCGATAAACAGCTTGCATACTAATCAGGTATTGAAACATTTGCCGCCCGCTATTGACAGGAAACGGTTTGTTGATCGAAGACCCTGGTTGAATTTCTCCAGCTCAAACATGCGGTTTCAAGATAATCCTCGCGATAGTATTTTACAAATGATAAGCTTGCCGTCAATTCCTGGCAGAAAATTATTGGCGATGGAGTACAATGCGGAGATTTTGCGGCGGCAGCATCGTCCGGAAGAGGCAGCTGGTTTAATGGAGGATCTTTCGGGTATTTATCTGGATGTTGATTCGCGCAATAATTTGGCGGAAGCGGGTAGACTGTGCCACCAGCTGATAGAAAACAGCATGGGGGGGGAAGCTGTCAAGGTGGCTATGGCGGTGGACGAAAGTCTGGTCGGAGGAGATACTTCAAAAAACATATTCTTTTTACCAGATACCAAGCGGAAAGCAGCTAGTGCAACTGGTGATGCAGGCTTAATGAAAGAAGCGGTTGCGTTGTATCGTGGACTTCCGCCCAGTAAGCTAAGAGCTGGAAAATTAGCTAAAGCCTGCCGGCTGTTAAAAATGTTACAATCAAAACATAATTAAAAGGAGTTTACATAATGGCAAAAACTATTTCATCAGCAAAAAAATCAGCTAGCAAAACCTCAGGGACGAAGTCTGTTGCTAAAAAACGGCCGCTTAAAACTGCTGGAAAACTATCAGCCAGCGGCGTGGCGTCTGCTAAAAAGTCAGTTGCCAGCAGCGCTAAAGCTGCCGTGAAAGCGGTGTCTGCCAAGGAGAATAAAGTAGTCTGCGAGGCAATTAAAGATAGCCATATGGGCGGTTTCGTTAATTTTATCCGCGAACAGGGTATAGTCGGTCTAGCGGTTGGTTTGGCAATTGGTACGGCAGCTGGCGATACGGTGAAGAAGCTGGTGACAGCATTTATTGACCCGCTAGTACAGCTGATCGTTGGTTCACAGCAGGGACTTCAGGCTGCATCATTCACTGTTGAAATTGCCGGGCGTAAGGGTGAATTTCTGTATGGGGCGTTTATTAGCTCGTTGATCACGTTGCTAGCGGTGGCCTTTGTGGTCTATGCAATTGTGCACTTTTTCAAGCTGGATAAATTAGATAAGAAGAAAGATTAACGTTTTTGAGGCTCGGCCGTGGCTTGACGGAACGGCGGTTATTGCGGCGACTTGTCTCGGCGGTATTAAAAATGCTAACTGATCAGTGTGCCGACTGTCTCGCCGCGGGCGGCTCGGGCGATATTGCCGTCGGTGAGTAAGTCGCAGATGACAACTGGAATGTGCTCGTCCATAGCTAGGCCGATGGCGGCTTTATCCATGACGGTGATGTCAGGGTTGGTTAGAGCGTCGTGATAGCTGAGCTGATCAAATTTGGCGGCATCAGGGAATTTGGCAGGATCTTTATCGTACACGCCATCAACTTTCGTTGTTTTAATCACAACATCGCATTGCATTTCTAAAGCTAGGTTCAGGGCGGCGGTATCGGTGGTCAGGAAGGGCCGGCCGGTGCCACAGGCAACGATGACTACCCGGCCTTTTTGAATATGGCTGAGCGCCCGGCGAAAGGTGTAGTGGTCGATAAATTGATTAATTTCTACAGTTGACAGGGCGCGGGTTGGCAAGCCAGCATCGTTGAAGACATCAGCCAGAGCGATGGCGTTCATCAGGGTAGAGAGCATGCCGATATTATGGGCCGAGACGGGCTGAATGCCGTGGCCGATGATTTGGTTGCCGCGGACGTAATTGCCGCCGCCAACCATGATGACGATTTCAGCGCCACTACTTAAGGCTGGTTTGATTTGTTCGGCGATCCAACGGGCGCGAGCGGGGTCGAAGCCGCTGGTAAACTCGCCCTGAAGCTGCTCGCCGGATAATTTGAGGAGGATACGTTTAGTCATGGTTTTAGTGTAGCACGCTGCAAGGAAGTGGTAAAATAGAAATATGAAAGCCAGTTTTAAGCCGAAAAAGATTTTATGGATGGATTTGGAGATGACCGGGCTAGATCCGGTGCATGATGAGATTTTGGAGGTGGCGGCGATTGCTACCGATTGGGATTTTACGGAGATTGCGACGTATGAAGGAGTCGTGCGGCACGATCCGGAGAAGTTGGGTAAACTGCTGGATCGAAATGCCAGCTTTTGGAATGAACATCCAGCAGCACGGCGCGGTTTGGAGGAACAAAACACATCGGGCAAGCTGCTGGCAGAGGTGGAACGTGATTTGCTGGCGTTTTGCGACGAGCACTTTGCGGACGAACCGCGGATTTTGCTGGGCGGCAATTCAATCCATCAAGATCGGCGATTTATTGACGGGTGGTGGCCTGCGTTGTCAAAAAGACTACACTATCGGATGCTGGATGTCAGTGCTTGGAAAGTGGTTTTTGAGGGCAAATATGGCAAGAAGTTTGCCAAGCCAGAGGATCATCGGGCGCTGGAGGACATTCGCGGTAGTATTCAAGAATTAAAATATTATTTGAAGAAGGTGAAGGTCTAGATCGGTCAGCTGGCATATTCACGACTGCTGAATTATTTGACAAAAGTATACCTCTCTGATATTCTCTTGACAAAAGGAGTTGGAAAGTGTGTGCAATGAGTTCTGAGCTACAGCAATATATGACCGGGCTAACGAACGAGATTTCGCGCGGTCATTTTGATGAGGCTGTGCAACTTGGTGAGAAAGCGCTGGAAATGGAGGAGTTGCACAGTGAGGGTAACGAGTCGCTGCTAGGGGAGGTATGTCGCAACATGGCCGCCGCAAGTGATCGTTTGGGCCAAAATGATACGGCACTTAAATATATTTATCAGGCATATGGTGTTCATGATGCGGCAGCTAACGAGAATCCCGGGGCTGAAACACTACGAGAGCGGTTAGCGACGGCATCGTATGTTGGTATATTTGCTTTAAAGGCGTATCTGTTAGCGGAGGGTCGGGATGAAGCGTTGGCAGATAAGGCGCGGCTCATGACGCGGCAAGCTGAACTAGATATGGCAAAGGTAAATCAGCTCTCTGAAAAGAATAGCGTTGATCAGTATGAGATAAATATGACCTCTCGCTGGAGTATGATTGAAAGCTTGGTAGGTGATAAGCAGCGAGGTTTGGCGTTGGCGGGCCGGGCAATTCGGTTGGCGTGGCAATCAGAGCGGGATCAGCAAAAGGGCTTGACGGGGCGAGATATTCTCAGGGCGCGAACACGAGCGGCGCTTCGCGGTATGGCGGCTGTGGCGGTGAATGCCGCGAGTCGATTTGGCGCGACGCGGGGTATGGCTGAGAAAATTGCTCTTAAGACACTGTGATTGTATACTGAGAGCATGACCCATAAACAATTTGAAGAGTTTATCCTAAGTTTGCCCGGTGTGTGGCTGGATTATCCATTTGGCGAGGATGTTGCGGTGTATAAATTTGGCAAGAGTAATGACGGTGCGGGGAAGATGGTGGCTCTGGTGGCGGAGGGCTCGAAGCCCTTGCGGGTGAGTCTGAAGTGCGACCCGTTGCTAGCTGAGAATCTCCGCGAGAAGTACGAGACGGTGTTGCCGGGGTATCATCTGAATAAGAAGCATTGGAATACTATTATTTGTTCAGGACAATTGAGCGATGAAGAAATTTTTGATTTGGTGCGGCTAAGTTATCGGCTGGTGGCGGAAAACACTAATTAGTTTTTAAAAACTCTTCTAGTTGTTTTTGAATATTTTTTAGATCAGCGACTGTTTTTACTAGGTATTCTTTGGTTGATTTGGATCTAGTGCTTTTTTGCAGTTTTTGCATCATCATAAGCGTATCAGTAATTTGTACGTTCATTTCATGCGCGTATATGGAGTCGAGTTGTGCATTTAAAGCGGCGTCTTCAAGTTTTTTATCCATTTTTTCCGAGGACTCCATTTTGGCGATTTCTTTTTTCTGTTTTTTATAATCAATACCGGAATTTTGGAGCGGTTCAGTCAGGCCAGCTTCGGCGCTAGTTAAAACAGAGACGAACGAAATATTGATGGCTTGCATGGTACTGGTTTGTAATTTTTTATCGTATTTCTGAGAAATAGTTAGAAGCTTATTTACGCGGGCAGCAACTTGAATTGGCGAGGCGCTAGATGAGCCCTGCGACATTATAAAAATGGCTACCAAGCTGATAATGCCGAATAAGCCGATAATAGCAAGAATAAGCTTGGTTTTTTTATCAAAACCTTGGG
>ERZ772960.1717-NODE-1717-length-16978-cov-3.393843_pt1 | contig 16978 bp, 16 predicted proteins | sample MGYA00580678_ERZ772960 | MGnify/ENA primary metagenome ERZ772960 (study PRJEB29015, sample SAMEA2737930) | human oral metagenome | biome: human oral; feature: human-associated habitat; material: dental | place: China | collected 2059 ... | reverse complement strand
CTGCACTTGGCAAAATACAGGCTCCAATCACCAAAGGCCCCGCATGAGGTCCTCGTCCCACCTCATCAATTCCTAAAATCACTAAAACCTCCTCAAGAAATACTAGTCAAATAATTAAAACAATGGCACCTCAGCAAAACTTATGCCATCTCTGTAATATCTATTATAACCTTCATTATAATATGCGGGTAAAATAATCAAAACAATGATATCTCTGTGAAATCAAACTATTATTTCGATACGTTAAATCGAAATTCCACAATGTCGCCGTCCTGCATCACATAAGTCTTGCCAACCGTGGCAAGTTTTCCAGCTGCCTTCACCGCCGCTTCAGATCCCAGTGTTACTAAATCGTCATATTTCATTACTTCCGCCGCAATAAATCCACGTTCAAAATCGGTATGAATTGTACCAGCCGCCTCTGGTGCGGTCGCGCCCTTTTTGATCGTCCATGCCCGTACTTCTTTTTTGCCAGCTGTCAAGAAAGATTGCAACCCCAAAGTGTCATAAGCCGCCTTCACGAGTTCGCCCAAAGCATTCTCTTCCGCACCATAGCTCTTCAGAAATTCCATTTTTTCATCCAAACTCATGCCGGTCATTTCTTCTTCAAGTTTTGCATTTACAAACACCGCACGTGCCGGTTTCACAAGCTCTTTTAGCTCATTTTTCAAAGTCTCATTCGTCAATTCGTTCTCGTCCACATTGAACATATAAATCACTGGCTTCTCTGTTAAATATGGAATTTTTTCCTCATTTGCATCTTTATTTTTCTTGCGCTTTGCCTCAACTTTTTCACGTGTTTCAAAATCAGCAAGTTCCAGTTCAGTCTGAATAATTTCAATATCTGCCTTTGGATCTACCGCCGCCGGAGTGTTGGCATTTACTGAAACATGCATAATGTCGTCGTTTTTAAATACACGCACCACATGGCAAATAATCTGACACTCACGGATGTGTGCTAAGAATTTATTGCCGAGTCCCTCGCCCTTTGATGCTCCTTCAACTAGTCCAGCAATATCCACGAATTCCACGGTTGCTGGAATTTTTTTCTCGGCTGCATACATTTTTTCAAGCACATCCAGGCGCTCGTCCGGCACTGGCACAATTCCGACATTCGGTTCAATTGTCGCAAAAGGGTAATTTGCCGCCAAAGCATGCGCATTTGTCAATGTATTAAATAATGTCGATTTTCCCACATTTGGCAATCCCACAATTCCAATTTTTAGATTCAAGGTAAGTCTCCAATCTTATTTATCTCTGTTAATTATATCACGTTTTTCTCTTATTCAGAGCCTCTACCACCTCATATACTACTTCTTTCGAAGTGTATTTTAATTCTCCTGAAACAGACCTTGATTCGTCAGAAAATTTCAATCACTCCGCTATTTTATAAAAATCAATTGCCGGCGAAAGCAGAGAATCGTCGGTTATTTCCGGCTTCTTTTTCGTAAAGCAAACCCTAGATAGTTCCATAGCCAACAAGTCCATATCTTTGATTTTTGAGGTAAAATTATTTTTCTGTTCAATCTTAGCAATAGCCCCATTTATTTTAGGAGTATTTATGTGAGAACTATGCGACAATTCTTTAAAGATATTTGAAATCCTTTTTTCTGGAGTATCAAGTATCCACTTAGCTACATTTCCATCAATACTTACATCAAGTTTATAGTTTGAATCTTCGAAACCGTATTTTTTTATTTCTTCAGCAAAAGAAAAGAAAAACACATACATGTGTATATGAGTATAGTTCGCAACCTCAGAAAAAGAATAAATCGTCATGATAACTTATCAAAGATTATAGCATAACGAAGAGAAGTAAAAATCTGGCAATTTTAGTTGCAGGGTAAACGTGGGGTATTTGACTGGTCCAAGGTCGATAAATCTGAATATCTCTCTGCAATGGAATGCTCTCCAGTAAATCAGCTTGAAATTCAGGAGCTACTCCGCAGTAATCTTACCGACCAAATTGAAGATCGCGAGGTCTATATGAAAGGTATTCAGGCCTCGTATCGATATGAAGATATGGATAATTACGACGTTCACACACTTTAGCTCATTATGGGTCGTTATATAATTTGATTAAGTACTCATTATAATTAGTGTAATATACTACTATGTTAAAATATTGATAAAGTTTATAATTAAAAACACTATACGATATGTTTTTATCTAGTATATTATACTATTGAAAGAAAAATATGCATGAAAAAATAAATGAGACTAGTGAGAATACGGTTGAAGGTGCCAATAAGAGTGCTTTTGACGCCTTAGCTCAAATGAAAGATAAATTTAATCCAGATAAAGCAAGGCAGCTAATAGAGTTAGAAGAAAGTTCAAATATTATTAATTCTTCATCTAGGCCTAAACTAGAGAATGTGACTCATAGCATTTCCGAAGAAAATGGAACGCCTGAGAATAGCAATAATATAGTAGAACAAAGCACACTAGATGTAATGCCTCAATCGAAGACAAAGACACAACGCAGGCTCACGTTGTCAGATAAATATGATATTAAAGAACGCCCTAGGGTTGACAGATTAAAATCGGATCTATATTCAGATTCTGATAAAGTTTCTGAATACGAATGGAAGTAGAGCACTTCTGAGCCTAGTGTTTTTAAAAAAACAGTGAGGTTAATAGTCGATAAATTAGGAATTAAAACAAAGAGAGGTGAAGAACTACGCGACAGAGAAGCTATGCGAGTTGCCTTGATTGAGTATCGTAAAGAAGTCGATGCAAAACAGAGAGCTCATGAAGAAAGTGAGAGAAAAAACATTCTTGAAAAAGAAAGAAGAGAAGCAGTACAAAAAGCATATAAAGCTAGTCAAGAAAGAGGAGATCTCGAAAGTGCTATGCTAGAGGTACGCGATTATTTTAATAGAACAAAACAAGAAAAATTCAAAAAACAAAGAGTTCAGGAGATAGTTGAAAGAGACTTAAACGCTCGATTATTGACAACTAGCAACCTAGAAGCAGAAACTCTTTCTGGCAATCCTGAGATTCAAAAGCAATCGGTTCTTTTTGATGGTATCCAGATACCAGTTTATGACCTAAAGGGTTTGTCCTTTTCTATACTTTCGACAACAGTAGACTATCGAAAAGCAAACGATGAGATGAATGGCAATATATTTGATATTGGCAAAGAAACATATAAAAAAGTATTAGCTAATCCAGCGATTTGGGGAGAACGACGTGAAGACGCTGAGAAATCTGATGGTTTTGGGACTAGAAATCGCAACGCTAAGGGGGATACAATATCCGCATCATATTGGAACTCTGATCGAAATATCTATAGTCATGTCACAGGTGATTTAATTTACGGTTTTGAGCGAGTGGGGCCGGATTCTATAATCTCAGTGTATAATCGTGATGGCGGTACAGGCAATATGGATGGTCGTAACGAGACTGATTTGAGTGGCCCAGATGCAATCAGAGACCTAGAAGGAGCAGACGGCAATTTTGGCTATAATGAGATTCTTTTGAGACGCTATTCAGAGAATGGTATACCAAAAAAACCAGATTACATAATAACCGAAAACAGCAAAATTACAGAGGCGGCACTCCGTCATGCCAAGTATTTTGGAATACCGATCGTCAATATTGATCGTGCTAGTTATGCAGCGAAGGCAGAGAAAAAAGGTGAGGAAATAATTAATTCCATCAGTGAGAAAGATAATTATTTGGACCTAGATAATAAATTGAAAGAACTACTGTCTATAGCAGAATATAAAGTCTACTTTCGTCAGCTTGAAAATGTTGGGCGTAATTTTGATACTCCATTTATTCCACCGGACGCCGATCCTATAAAAAAGCAGTGCCTTAATATAGCAGAAATAGAACTACATAAAAGGATAGATTTTATAAAAACCACTCTTAAAAACGCTGTTGACGAAATTAAGATGGATAAAAGAAGCAAGATGGATTTATCTCAAGTTTTTTCGCAATTTGCACTTTTCGACATTTCTATTCAAGATATTCATAATCGAACCAGGAGCACGGTAGACCGTGATACGGAGAATTCATCTTATAGTGCACCTGGAAACTGTAATTTTATTAACGTAGAATTTAGGTTAAAAGGAAGTTCTCGTACTGTAAAAACGACGATTTATGACGGAGAGAGGGTATTTGACGGAGAGAGGATATTAAGCGTTGACGAAGCACTTGCTAAGGGGGTTAGGACGAAAGAATATTTTAAAAATGCAGACAGTAGTTTTTATGACACGATTGAACCATTGGCACGTAAATATTTTGATGAGTACCGCAGAAATCAAGGCTTAATTAAGAATTAAGAAAAATAAATAGACATATTTTTCTAGTTATAAAATGAAGAAATCGCTAATAACTCGGCCTATATTTAGTATGTCCTCTGTTCAGGACAGCCCGCAAGGATTTGCGACATTGCATTTTTCTCAGCCTCCGTCACCCAAAGTTCATATTTAAATTTTACTGAAATCTGTCTCGCCACATACTGGCAGCGAAAACTCTTATTGTGCGGAAGCCAAGTTGCCGCATCTCCGTCAGATTTCTGTTGATTTGCGGCCGCCTGCACCGCAATCAAATTCAATGGATCTGTTGCAATCCTGTATCTCACCTCACTTGTCTTGTATTGTGCGCCTTTTTGCCAGGCATCAGAAAGTGCCACCACGTGATCAATCTGCACACCTTTTGAGATTTCTTTGCGTGCGTGAAATTCCATCACCTCACCGGTATAAGGTTCGTAGAATTTTCCAGCGACCACATTGCATTTCTCGTCAGTCACCGCCGTTTCGCCAAAATCTCGTTTCAAAATTCGTTGCCTTAAATTACATCCATCAATGTCCGGCCAGCCGTTATAGAACTCGGTGCGCTTATAGCCAGTTTTTGGCGCCCGTCCTTTCACTTCTAGTTTTGCTAATATTTCATTCGCTAAAGGATTAGCCTCAGGGGTGTTATTATTTTGAACTCCACCACCACTAGTTATATTTTCTTGTAGATTATTTTTTTGCGAGTCACCCTCATTAGTCTCCCCATTATCGGTCTCATTTCCTAGAGGCAATGTGTCTGTTGCTACCTCTTTTGTCTCGGCAGTAGTACTTTTAGTTTGGGCTTTATTTTGGTAATTGTTCGGATTCGCTATTACCGTCAGAATCACAAGGCCAGTGCAAACTAGCGCTGTGATCGCTCGTCTTTTTTTGTGAATCGTATTTAAGCTCATTTAATTTCTTTCTTTTATCTTTAGTAATGGTGATGCTTGGAGTATCAAACATGCGTTTCAGTGATCTCGCGGGCGTGCTTCACGACAGACATCAGGTCCTGATCCTGATCAAAATCTGTTTCCGGCAATTCGCCGGCAATCATTGAAATCAACTTCTTAAAGCTCATCAAACCTGTCACTTTTCCGTGATCATCCACCACAATAAAGAAATGGCAACTCGTACGCACAAACGCCGCCAAAGCTTCTTTCAGGCTATAGTTTTCGCTCATATAATAAACGTTTTTATCAAGAAAAGCGGAAGCGCGATCGGTCTCTTTAACACTTAAGCTAAACAAGGTTTTTGTATGAATCAATCCCACGATCTCACCACGTGCTCCAACTACTGGAAAATGTGTCAGACCAGATTTGTAAAGCCTGGAGAGGGTTAGTGGCCCCATAAAATCATTTTCGTGAATAATAATTACTTCATCCTTCGGCGTCATCACCTCTTTGACGGTCTTTGCATCGAACGACATCGCCGCACCCATCGTCTTTTTCTGTTCCATAGTTAAGACCGTCTCTGGCAGTTTGTTTATCAACCACACCAAGTCCTCAGGTGTTTCAGGATAAAAAATTTCCGGTATTTTGTTCTGTACTGCATTTGCCGTTTTATTCTTTCCAAAAAATCCAGTCCCAGTTCCACCTTCAAGTCCAGTTCGAAAACCGCCCCCAGCTCCAATCCCTAATCCAGCCGCAGTTTCAGTTTCCGAGCCAGTACGTATTCCGCCGGTCTGATTCTGAGAAATACCAAATCCATCGTCCTCATTACTCTGTGTCCTGCCATTATTCTCGGCAATCGTCACATCCGCCATTGTTGCTTCATGTCGCACCAGATCAGCTGCAGCTTTTTCGTCCGTAAAAATATTATGGTCCATCGGCCCCACAAAATCCGACTCCAGCCCAGAAGTCTTCTTTACAAAAATCTTCGAAAGTACACCAGAAAGTTTTGTCAAAAAACCTCGCATTCCTTCCTTAAATTTCTCAAAAAAGCCCTTTTTCTCCTCACCAAAAATACCCGATGATTGATTCAAATCCTCACTTTGTTCGTCCATTTTTACCTCCGTTTTTTCGTCGCACTGCCCACAAACACGCTAAAATATGCTAATATTTGTATTATACAAAAAAATACGGAAATAATCGAGAGATTTTCCGAGGAGGTTTATGAGAAAATTGCCAGTCATTGCCATTAGCGCATTAGTTATTGCCTTTCTTTCTTTATGCTTTTATTCTTACAATCAAAATCAAAATTACGATCAGTGGATTGCTAGTCTCGACCGTTCAAAATACATCGAAAAAGACGAGAGAAACGGTAATATTGGCGATAATTTTGAGGTCAATAAGGACGCCAAAGTCATGATTATCGAATACGCGGATTATCAGTGTCCAGGCTGCGCCACCACTTTCCCATATCTTTCCGATGTTGTCAAGGAATATAAGGGTAAAGTTGGTCTGATTTATCGCAATTTTGTTTTAAGTTATCATAAAAATGGTACGGCTTCCGCCTACGCCGCTAATGCCGCTGCCCTCCAGGGATACTGGCAGCCATTTGCCACTCTTCTTTTCAAGAATCAAACAGAATGGGAAGATTTAAATTCTGAAAAACGTGATGCTAAATTTAAGACATATTTCGAAGAAGCTTCAAATCATCAGGGCGATGTCGAAAAATTTCTTCAGGATATGAATAGTGAAGCTGTCAAGAAAAAAGTTAAAGCAGATATGGCGATCGCTAGGCTTATCAAAGTCACCGAAACTCCAACCATTCTGATTAATGGCAAAAAATTCACAACTCAATCCGTCAATGAAGCTGATTTTAAGAAAATTCTTAAAAACATGATTGACGAAGAGTTGAAGAAAAATGAATCAAAGTAAGGTTCCTAAAATTGACTTTGTTATTACCTGGGTCGACGGTAGCGATGAAAAATGGCTAGCCGTAAAGCAATCTCTCATCGACAAAGTCAATAGCGTTGAAAAAAGAGCCCTTGTCGAAAAAACCGGTAGTTTTGAAAAGCAAGCCTTCGAAAATAACAATATAAAAAAACAGTTTATGTTTGCTTCGTCTACGGAAATCGATGCTGGTGATTTACGTTTCCGCAATGACCTCGATTTTCTCAAATACTGGTTTCGTGGTATTGAGAAATTCGCGCCATGGGTTAATCGGATTTTCTTCGTCACCGCTGGACATCTTCCAGCATGGCTAAATCCTCATCATCTGAAGCTTAAAATTATTCGCCACAGTGATTTTATCCCTGAAGAATTTTTACCAACTTTTAACTCGCACACCATCGAAAATAATCTTCATAGAATCAATGAGCTCTCTGAGAACTTTGTCTATTTTAATGATGATTTTTATCTTCTAAGAAAAACCAAGCCAGAAGATTTCTTTAAAGAGGGGCAATATCAGGGGAAAACCCAGCTTCTTCCGCGCGCTTTTTTTGCGGAAAACCTTCTAATCAATAACCCGTCCCGCGGTATATTCCCATACATTCAGATGAATAATATGGCACTCATCAACCAAATCTATGATAAGCGCAGCTTTTATAAGTCGCATAAATCTAAAGCATTTAATATCAAATATGGTATATTTAATCTAAGAAATTTATTATTAAAACCGTGGCGAGAATTCTCGCTTATTTATGATCCACATTGTGCAATCGCTTATAAAAAATCCACCTTTAAAAAAGTTTGGCAAAAATTCGAAAAAGAACTTGCTACGACTTCGGCTTGCCCCTTTCGTTCCGACCGCGATATCTCGCATCTTGTTTTTTACTATACACAATTACTTGAGGGTGAGTTTATTCCGAGAAATGCTAATTTCTCGCACCACACTATGTTGAGTAAGGATGAAATAAATAATCAAAAAATCGTCCGCATGGTCGAATCTCAAAAATATCACATACTTTGTATTAACGACGGTGAAGTAAAAAATCTCACAAAGACCAAGTCAGATCTTGCCGCCGCCTTTGATAAAATCCTCCCTGAAAAAAGTTTGTTCGAAAAATAATATCAAGGTTGCAAGCTGTTATAAGACTAATAAATTATTTTCTTTCTGGCTCACCAGATACACAGTAATCAAAGATACTGACTACTGTTTACATTGACAAATCAAGAAAATATTATACAATATAGTCGTTGCCTAGCATGGTGAAGTTCATTAAATTCACTTATGCTAAACTTTGCAAGTCGCTAGACGCGACTATCACTTTTCTTAAGGAGGGTAAGAGAATGTTAGTGTATTTCAAGGAAGTATATTTTGACAAGCATATCAAGGAGCTCGCAGATAAGTTGATTGAGTCTATCGAGGACTCGACTGACAAGAGATTTGAGGGAATCGATGCAGCCTATGATCTGTTCGCCGACGCCAAGAGCATCATTTCGTTCGATTTGGCTGCCGAGAAGCGCGTCGAATATGGCGCATTTGAGTATCTGTTTAACGATTTTCGCCGAGACCTTCAGGTCTTCAAAGACTCATATTGTCTTGAAAATCTGGCGGATCTCAAGGTGAAGGATGTCATTACCTTAAGCGACCTCGATTCGCTAGTTGATTCTTACATTCAGCTGCTCAAGGAAGAGCGCAGGCTTTATGAAACTGCATCGCAGCTCATTACTTCACGCTTTTTCCATATCTATACCAGCCGCTATCGTAATGATTGTGCCGATCATGCTTGTAGAATCGCCACACTTTCACAGGAAGTGGCGCAGACCAGCAGCGGCTTTTATGAATGCAAAAATTACTATCTTAAGCTTAAAAAGAATTACCTTGCAGAATACCAGCGCGCATCTGCCATCCACAGTATGTTGCTCTGGATCGAGACAAACACTGGTACTATTTTTAAGTATCCGTCTCTGATTGGATTCGTCACGGAGTTGCACAGATTAATCGGTTAAGATTCTTATAATTAACGGTTTAGCACTTGTGAAGAGGAGCTATAAGGCTCCTCTTTTTTATGAAAATACCACCCCTCTTATTCTTTTTTAATCATCAATCTTTTATTTTTTAATAATGGATGCCGGCTTATTGAGACTCTTGTTCTTTTTAAACCATCAATCCTTTATTTCTACTTAAAATTCACACACATTTAAATCGTATAAATCATTCCTCTTATGGTTGCACAAGAGATAAAATGTATTATAATATGCTTATTGTTGGCAATCTCGCCACTACAAAGCACATCTAAAATCGTTAAGCAAGTTTCATCCAAAAAGGAGAAAACAAATGTTGGTCCATAGAAGTAAGCAATTGTCAGAGTCATCCCAGATTTTAGCTCCAAAACCCAGCCAGGGGACCATGAAGCCTCAGGAAGTAAAGAGTCAGGGCTCAAAATCTCGGACCGCAAAGTCTCAGAGCACGAAGGATCAGAGCACGAAGAGTCGAACCGCGAAGCCCCAGAATATAAAGGGTCAGAGCGTGAAACCTCAAGTTGCGAAGAGTCAGCCCAAAACCCAGGTCAAGAAGCGCTACCGTGACCCCAGTCGTGGAGAGAGGATTAAGCGTGCGGCTTACAAGCGCTATCTGCGCTCCGTGCGCTACCAGTTCATTCGCTACCTCGACTCTCTGAGTGCGCTCGACGCAGCTAGCCGGGCCGAAGAATTGTGCCGCAATGCCGAATTCTTCGATCTGTCCATCGCTGATCGTCCCGCTCTTGTCACTGCCATCCACAACCTCCACCTGAAACTTGGACAGGCGCGTCCGCTCGGACGTCTCTTGGATATCTTCACCAACCCCATCTATGATATCGATTTCACTGAACTGCCGTCATTGCTGCAGGAAAGATGGATCGATCTCCACGGTGGCGTCGACACGGATCTCCCAGACAGTCATCAGGACAATCGGTTCGGAATCTATGGTGAAAGGATCGAGGATTACTTCCTCGACAAGGAGTATCTTGAGAGGCTGGGCATTTTATAACTGCCACAATGGTCGCCTATAAGGCAATCGCCTTAAAAGCGCAGCAGTTTCACGAAACGACAGTCGTAAAGAGGCGCTTATAAAGCGACAATTCAACAACTAAATGTATTGCTTAACGATTTTACAACTAGGGGACTCTACGGAGTCCCCTTTTCACGTGTTCGGACCTGATATACTAGAAGCATAAACGCTATTGGCTCTTCGGAGCCACCTTTTTACGTGTTCAGACCTAATACACTAAAATCATAAGCGTTATTGTCTCTTCAAAGCCCCCTTTTCATGCGCCTAGACCATATCAGACCTCTTGCACTTCTTGCATAGTATAGTTTAATATAAGTATTGCAGTTTGCAAGGTATCTTAAAAAACTTATGAAACCTTGCAGTCTTTAAACAAAACTTTGCAGTCCTTGAACGAAATCTTGCAGTCTTTGAACGAAAGGGGGAGGAAAATGAACGAAAATGGCGCTACTGTTTATTATGAGAAACGTTTTTTCGAAACTGTTGGCAAAATCACCAAGAAAAAGTTGAAACTGGTCGAGAATTACGTTTGCATGGCCCAGGCAATCAAGTGTAGAATCCCGCTTCTGGTCTCGATGAACGATAAGGAGGCCTCTTACGACATCGAGCAGAGTCTCAACTCTATGCTGAGTATTTATCAGGTGTTTCGCGAGATGCCGGAGATCGCTCTTATTAAGGCTTACAGCAAGTCTCCGGACCTCTATGCGGGCCATTCGGTCACTACCTCCTTCGTGCATTTCACGACCAAGGAGAACGAGCTCTTCGGTTTTCTTGCTGAACTATTTAGCGTTCCTCTGTTTTATGACCATTTTTGTCAGTATACTAATTATGATTCTTCCATTCTGAGGAAAATCAATAAGCTGGATGATGGAATCAATGAATTAAAGAGTGGTCTCGAGGAGTTTACTAAGGAGCTTGAGGAAGCCGTGGCGTTGCCAGAGGTGGGGTACGAAATCGACCGCTATCTCTATGCAAATACTCTGGTGGTGCTTGAGGCTTGTGATGACAGTGACGAGATGGCGGTGTTGGAGGAGGTTTGCCAAAAATCGCAACAGGATGGAACTTATCTTGTCCAGTCCAAGGACGGCGAAGTGCAGGTTGTGCCAGTCAAACTCGAGGATCCTGACGGGTTGTTTGGGTTAAGCCAGGATGTTGACGAAGAATCCAGCTCTGGGTATGGTACTGATGGAGCGGATAATGAAGATGATATTGACGATGCGGATGGTGACGATGCAGATTCTGATGGTTCCGATGAGGACGAGGGATAGTATGATTCCTCTGATAATTCTTATGATGAATTTTCTGATGGTTCTTCAGATAGTACTTCTGATGAGCCCCCTGACGATTCTTCCGATAATTCTTCCAACAAACCTGGCGGCAGCAAAGGTCCTCGCTATTAGCTACTAGTTTCATAAGTTTTATCTAAAGGGAGAGAAATCTCCCTTTTTTACGCCAAGATTACCACAGTAAATTGACAAAATGTCAAAAATAATGTATTATAAATAGAAGTTATTAGAGAGATAAGGTCAAGAAAAAGGTGAGTAAGGAAGAACAGGAAAAACCAATCATTGTTGCTCAAATTATGGGCAAATGGGTTGGTGGTGGCGTCGAGTCGGTTATTATGAACTACTATCGTCATCTTGATCATTCAAAAATTCAGTTTGATTTTATTTGCGACGAAGATTCCACGCGTATTCCGTATGATGAAATAAAAAAGCTCGGCGGCCGAGTTTTTCTTGTTCCGAAATATCAAAATCTTCCAAAATATCTAAAAGCTTTAGAGAAGTTATTTAAAGAGAATCAGTATCGCATCGTGCATTCGAATGTCAATACACTTTCTGTGTTTCCGCTCTATGCTGCCAAAAAAGCCGGAGTGCCAGTTCGTATTTCACACAGTCACTCAACCAGCAATCCAAAAGAATGGAAGCGTAATTTAATTAAAAATATGTTGCGTCCATTTAGCAAGCGCTATGCCACGGATTATTTTGCTTGTTCTGAGGTTGCAGGTCGCTATCTATTCGGCAATAAAGCGTTTGACCAGGGTGAAGTGAAAATTATCCATAACGCTATTGATATCGATAAGTTTAAATTTGATGAAATAGCTCGCAAAAAGCTTCGCAAAGAATTTGGTATTAAAGATAGTACTATTGTGATTGGCCATGTTGGACGTTTTGTGCAACAAAAGAATCACACTTTTCTCGTTGATGTCTTTAAGGAGTATCACGAGAAAAACCCAGATTCAAAGCTTTTGCTTGTAGGCTCTGGTCCACTCGAAGATGAAATAAAGAAGAAAGTTGAAAGACTCGGTCTTAAAGACTCTGTACTTTTTCTCGGTCAACGCGATGATATTAATAAGCTATATTCAGTAATGGATATATTTTGCCTACCGAGTCTATACGAAGGCTTGCCAGTTGTCGGCGTTGAGGCGCAGGCTGCTGGACTACCGTGTGTGTTCTCTGACAAAATAACAGAAGATATTGTTTTATGTGATAATGCTCAAACATTATCTATAAAAAATAATAGAAACCGTTGGTTAAGATGTATGGAAAGCATGGAGATAAATAACAAAAAGCGTACTGATATAAAACTAAATAAAGAATTTAATATAGGCTATGCCTGTAATAGTTTATATAAAATATAATGTATACAGTAGGTGAAAAATGATATTTGAATATATAAAAACAATAATAGGTATAATAAAAATCGTATTATATAAAATAATCTATCAAAAAAGGATAAGTTTTAAGACAATACCTATAGTTTATAAGAATTTTAACATTGCAATCAAAAGAGATTCGAGCTTAATTATTGGTAAAAAAATGAAAGCGAGAAATAATGTTTCTTTTAGAATCTATGACGGAGGGAATGTTGTAATTGGAGATAACTGTTTTTTTAATGATTGTTGTTCCGTGAATTGTCAACAAAAAATTATAATAGGTAAAAATGTTATGTTTGGTCAAAACGTAATGTTATTTGATCATGATCACGACTATAAAAATGATATAAAAGATTTTGTAAAGAAGCCAATCAAGATTGGAAACAATGTTTGGATTGGTGCAAATAGTATTATTTTGAAAGGAGTAACGATTGGTGATAATTCTGTTATCGCTGCAGGAACAATCGTAAGAGAAGATGTAGGCAGCAATACTCTCTATTATCAAGAAAGAGAATATAAGGCAAAGGCTATTATTAAAAATGAAAAATAAGAAAAAAATCTTTTTTGTTATGAGTACAAATGCATTTTCTGGTGCTGAAGCCGTAAATTTTCGTATTATTGAGAATCTTAGAAATAAATACGATTTTTATTGGGTATCGCGAAAAGGGCCGATTAACCAGCTTCTTAATGAAAAAAAGATTAAATGGATAGAAATTAGCAAGTTATCGCAAAAAGAAATAAAGCGTGTTGTCAAGCAATATAATCCGGATATTCTACACGCAACAGATTTTAGGGCTAGTGTGGTCTGTTCATTGGCTAATACGGGAAAATACCTGATATCACATATTCATAATAATTCTCCATGGATAAAATATCCTGGTATTAATTCAATTATTTTCTTATATTCTGGGATGAAGTCTGACCATATTTTAACCGTATCTAAATCCATTGAAAAAGAGTATATTTTTACACCATTTTTAAAAAGTAAAATGGAATGTATTGGTAATCCGATTTCAAGAAAAGAAATATTGTCAAAAATAAATAAGGATAATAAAAATAAAATATACGATATTTGTTGCGTAGCAAGGATAACTGAACAAAAAAGACCAGAATTATTTATTCGAATAATATCTGAAATAAAAAAACAATGTCCACGGATTAAGTCAGTTTGGGTTGGTGATGGAGAACTTAAAAATAAGATAATTAAATTATCAAAAAAACTTAATTTAGATAAAAACATAGACTTTGTTGGTTATCTAAAAGATCCTTATGATTATATGCAGATGTCAAAGATTTTTGTGCTTACTTCTGCCTGGGAGGGATATGGCTTAGCTGCCTATGAAGCTTTATCGTTGGGGTTGCCATGTGTGGTGTCAAAAGTTGGTGGTCTTCCGAATATTGTAGACGATTCTTGCGGGGCGCTATGTACAAGAAAAAAGGATTATATTGATAATGTTATTAAGCTATTAAAAAATAAAACTTATTACTTAAATAAAAAAGAAAAATCCATTAGAAGAAGCATAGAGCTTGAAAATATAGCTAAATATATGCAACAAATTGATATGTTATATGGGGGGCAAGAGTGAGAAAACTATATACAGCAACTGTGATTTTACTTCCACTTCTAAGTATGTATTTTGTCGGTATTGCTACGGTTACTTTAGCTGATATCGCCATATTTATTCTGATGCCATTATTAGTAATTAATTCATATGTACACAAAAAAACAGTGAGGTGGTCTACAACTTTAATAATCGTGACACTATACATCACAATCCAATTGCTATTGTATCAAATTATCGGAATAGCAAAAAATGGTGCAGATCTAACCACTTTGAGGTTAATTTTATATTATTCATTTTGCGCATTTTTTATTGATTCATATTTTGATTATAGATTTGGAGCAAAACTTTTAATATATGTATCAACCGCATCGTGTATTTTGTGGATTGTCCAATATATTTGCTTAAATAATTTTAATATTTTTATTCCTGGCACATTCCCATTTCTTAAAACAGAAGTTGATGAATATAACCAAATAATGTCTACACATTCATGGACTAGCTATGCATATTCAAGACCAAGATCATTTTTTGCTGAACCATCACATTTTGCGATTTATAATGCAATGGCACTTGTGATTCTCTTTTTTGGGTCAAATAAAGGGAACGATAAAATCGTAAAAATACTTATCATAGTCAGTATGTTATTGTCTGGAAGTGGAATGGCAATAATATTGTTATCTATTATTTGTATCATGAATTTATTATTCAAAAAGAAAAACACAAATATAAAAATAAAATCTATAATCATGGGTTTATTATTAATACTTGTTGGTGTGATATGTCTGCCCTCATATTTTCAAACAGATTCATTTCAGACATTTGTTAATAGAACCTTTATAGAAAAAGATTCTGCCAATGGAAGATTTGGAAATTTTATTGGAGCATTTACTGAAGAAAAAAATAGTTTTGCGGTATTATTTGGTGAAGGAATATATAAGATATCAGATACAAAAAAGGAGAAATATATAACATCAATTCCTCGTATTTATAAATATTTTGGTATTATCGGCTTTATGTTATTCTTGATTTTATCAATATTTTGTTTTGCTAAATTAAGGGGAATAAGTATGTACTCTTGGATAATATTATTTATGATATGTTTTTCTAGTGAAATATTATTTAATATTTTAGTAATAATATATCTTCCATTTATAGTTAAAGGAGAAAAAAAATGAAGAATAAGATTTACGTAATTACGCACAAAGATTTTAAATATAATATTCTAGATTTATATCAGCCTATTTTTGTGGGGAACAAAAAACCGACAGAAAATATGAAATATATTTTTGATTCTTCAGGCGATAATATTGCAAACAAAAATGAAAATTATTGTGAGCTTACTGCTATATATTGGATATGGAAAAATATTCATAATTGCGATAATGTCGGGATAGTACACTATCGCCGTTATTTCGTTTATGGATTTCGCTCGAAACTTGTTGACGATAAATATATAGAAAAAAATCTAGGAAAAAAACACTACGATATTGTATTGCCATATAAATTTAAGACAAAACACAATGTTTATAAACATTTTATTGACAGCCCAAGTGGTAAAGACAAAGATTTAATTAATCTAAGAAAAATTATAGCAAAAAAATATCCTGAATACCTTGAATCCTATGACAATGTCATGTCTTCAAGAAAAGCAAGTTATTGTAATATGATGATTTCTTCAAAAAAGATATACGACAGTTATTGTTCCTGGTTATTTGATATATTATTTGATCTGGAAAAAATAACTGACTTAACCGGTTATACGCAGCAGCAAAAAAGGATATATGGTTTTTTGTCTGAATTTCTGATTAATGTATATGTAGAAAAAAACAATTTAAGAGTTAAATACTGTAATATGTATTTTATTGAGAATAGTAAGTTTAAGAATTTTCTTAAAAAGGTTAAGCTCGGCTTCAGATCACTATTTTTGAGATGAACAGAAGTATTCAAGGAAAAAGGTCGAATATGATATATATCATAATGGCTGGGTTTTAAGGATAATAAAGAATATCATGAAGAAATCAATCGCAAAAAATTATCTGTACAATTTAGCATATCAAATTCTGGTGATGTTGTTGCCTTTAATTACAACGCCATATATCTCAAGGGTTTTAGGCGCAAATAATATCGGTATATATAGCTACACTTTATCTATTACTACATTTTTTATCCTATTTGGTTCTCTTGGTGTTGCACTTTATGGTCAAAGAGAGATTGCATATCATCAGAACAATAAAGAAAAATATAGTCGATTATTTTGGGAGATTATCATATTGCGTTTCGCTACTATGTTCATCTCATTCATAATCTATTATTTTAATTTTATCAATGGTAGCAACGAATATAGCATCTATTATAAAATACTAATTCTAGAAATAATAAGTAATGCCATAGATATTAGTTGGTTCTTCCAAGGTCTAGAAGAATTTAAGAAAATAGTTCTAAGAAATACTTTTATTAAGATAATAAGTTTAATTCTAATTTTTGTATTAGTGAAAACTAGTAATGATCTTCCAGTTTATTTTTGGATTTATGCTGCTTCATTATTTTTTGGAAACATCTCATTGTGGTTTTATTTGCCGAAATATTTAGATAGAATTAAA
>ERZ772960.1716-NODE-1716-length-16979-cov-3.031376_pt1 | contig 16979 bp, 12 predicted proteins | sample MGYA00580678_ERZ772960 | MGnify/ENA primary metagenome ERZ772960 (study PRJEB29015, sample SAMEA2737930) | human oral metagenome | biome: human oral; feature: human-associated habitat; material: dental | place: China | collected 2059 ... | reverse complement strand
CCGTGTTCGGCGCGGTGCGTGCGTTCCTTGAGCTGCCGTTCGGCATTGGCGGCTTCGTCGTCGGCGGTCTGCATCAGGTCATCGTCGTCTTCGGTGTCCATCACGTATTCAATGCCCTTGAAGTACAGCTCCTCGCGACGACGGGCGCCGATCCGTTCAACGCGATCATCACGGGCGCGATCATCGCACAGGGCGGCGCGGCGGCAGCCGTCGCAGCGCGCACGCAGAACAAGAAGAAGCGCGCACTCTACATCTCCTCGATCGTTCCCGCCTTCCTCGGCATCACCGAGCCGGTCATCTTCGGCATCAACCTGCGCTTCATGAAGCCCTTCCTTTATGCGCTTGCAGGCGGCGCGTGCGCAGGCGCGCTCGCGGGCATATTCCATCTCGCCGGAACGGGCATGGGCATCACCGTCCTCCCGGGCACGCTCCTCTACATCAACGCGCTTCCGCAGTACATCCTCGTCAATGCCGTCGGCTTCGCCGTTGCATTCGGCCTGACGTTTACGCTCTACAAGCCGGAAGAATAAGGGAAATCCATTTCGAGGACAACGGTCTGTAACGAATGGAAGGGTTGGTCGTGTTACGTTTGTAACGCGATGTGATGCCGCCTCCATACGCAGTATGGCGTGAAATGCGAATGTAGTACGCATCGTATACCGAAGATATCATTTTGGAGAAACGTAAAAAGGAGGCAAAGCATGGAACACTTCGACAAAAAGGCCATCGACCAAAAAGTGGCGGAAGGCCTTCCCTTCGCGCACCCCCTGCACAACCGCTTCCACCTCGAAATGCCGTTTGGCCTGATCAACGATCCGAACGGGCTTTCCTGTGCAGGCGGCGAGTACCATATCTTTTTCCAGTGGAACCCGCTCGGCTGCGTCCACAAAAATAAATGCTGGGCACATACGAAAACGCGCGACTTCGTCCACTACCGCGTGCCGGAACTTTCCCTGTGGCCGAGCGACGAACACGACAAGGACGGCTGCTATTCGGGCTGCGGCTTTGCCGAAGACGGAGCCGTACGCGTATGCTATACCTGCAATGCAAAGAATGACGGCGTGCGCACGAGCGCACAGCGCTTCGGAACGCTCGAAGCGGACGGAACGGTTCGCAAGGATGCGATTGCCGTTTCCGATTCGCCCGATGGCATCACGGAACATTTCCGCGACCCGTATCTCTTTTACCGCCACGGCAAGCGCTACTTCATCATCGGCGCGCAGGCGGATGAGGAGCGCCCGCGCGGCACGGTGCTCCTCTACGAGGAGCAGAAAGGCGACTGGAAGAACCGCGGCGAGCTAAAGACGCGCCTTGCGGACTTCGGCTACATGTGGGAATGTCCGAATCTCCTGCGCTTCGGCGACCATGACGTGCTCATTTTCTGCCCACAGGGACTTCCTGCGCGTGAATACGACCGGCAAAATCTCTATCAAGCGGGCTACATCGTGGGACGCATGTCGCTTGACAGCATGGATCTGCTTCAGCATACGAAGTTCCAGGAACTCGATCATGGATTTGATTTCTACGCGCCGCAGGTCGTATGCCACGAGGGGCGCCATATCCTGATTGGCTGGATGGGCATGCCGGACAAGGACGAGGAATACCCGACGGCGGAAGCAGGCTGGCGCTTCTCGCTGACGATGCCGCGTGTCCTCACGCTTCGGCAAGGGCATATCTATTCGCACCCCGTAAAGGAACTTCGCACACTGCGCATCGAAAGCACGGCAAAGGGCATCGACGCCGAGATGGAAAAAAGCGTCCGTGAGACACTCTTTGCTGGCTCGGAGGTCCTGCTGAACGTCATGCTTGGCGAGGCGCGGCATGTGAGCGCGACGCTCACATACGGGCAGGAAAAACTTGTCTTTTCGTATGACCGGAACGAACAGGCCGTGACCATCGACCGCACGGGCATGAAAAAAGGCGGGCGCGGCATCCGACGCTTCCGCCTGTTCGCCGACCGCACGCTGCACCTCCATCTCTTCGTCGACAAGACCGCCGTCGAGGCATTCTTTCAGCACGGCGAGGAAGCCGCGTCTCTCTTCGTATTCCCTGAAAAAGAGGTTTGCCCGGAGCTCATTCTCGAATCGGATGCACCGATGGAGAGCGTGACGGGATGCGTCTGGGAGCTCGACGCGATACGGTTTGATCCTTGATGGGAAAAAGAAAAGGCTGCTGCGTCCTTCGCCTTGCAAGGATGCAGCAGCTTTTTTGCATGGAAAAGGGAGAATTTAGGGACGGTTTTCTTTCGCGTTAGGTTCTGTTTAGGTTTCCGTCCTATACTGAGACCATCAAAGAAATCTTGGTATAAATTGGTATAAATAAGGAGGAATGCATCATGGAAATCCTGCTGTACTGCCCGAATCGCCCGCAAAGCCCATGGCGGACGGGGCGGATTTCCGCCCCGTCTACCGTGTGAGCTGCAAGGTCGGCGAGGCGAAGTACAAGCTCCGCATCGATGCCGTGACAGGGGAGGTGCTGAGCGCAAAGGCCTGAGAACGGTTACGTTCCTTTTTGCAAGCTACTTGCGGAAGCGATAGCCCGCCCCGCGCACTGTCTCGATGTAGACTGGGTGCGCGGGGTCTTTTTCGATTTTTTCGCGAATCCGGTTGATGTGCACCATGACCGTCGCGTTGTCGCCCATCGCGTCGCATCCCCAGACTTTTTCAAATAACGTTTCGCGGTCAAATACGTGGTTTGGGTTCTCGGCGAGAAAGCGTAGAAGCTTAAACGCGCGGCGCGCGAGGCGCACTTCCTTTCCCGCAACGAAGACGCGGTAGGTATCTGGCTCGATTTTGAGCGCGCCGATGCAGATGGCGCGCGCCGCCTCCGCCCTGCCCGTCAGCTTCTCGTATCGCTCGATATGGGCGCGCACCCGCGCGACGAGCTCGTTCGGGTTGAACGGCTTCATGATGTAGTCGTTCGCGCCCATCCCAAGGCCGCGCAGGATGTCGATTTCCTCCTGCCGCGCCGTCACCATGAGGATGGGCGTTTCCTTTTCCCGTCGGATCGCGCGGCAGATGGAAAAGCCGTCCAGCCTCTGCAGCATGACGTCGAGCAGGATCAGCGCGTAGTCCTTTTCGAGCGCATGGGCGAGACCTTGCTTGCCGTCCGCGATATGCGTCACGGAAAAGCCGTTTGCCTCCAAATAATCGCGCTCGATTTCCGCGATTTTCGGGTCGTCCTCTATGAGGAGCAGCTGTTTCATGCCGATGTTCCTTTCTGCGCTCCCGCTTCCGGTTGGGCGCACGGCAGCGTGATGATGGTGGTGAGTCCGCCAGTGGGCGTCTGCTCCGCCCGTATGCTCCCCTGCATGGCCGTGATGATTGCCTTTGCGATGGCAAGCCCGAGCCCGCTCCCGTCCGCGACGTTGCTGCGTGCCTCGTCGGTGCGGTAAAAGCTCGCAAAGAGCCTCGCGAGGTGCTCCTCCTTGACGCCGCGCCCGTGATCGCGCCATGTGAGCTGGATTGTGCCCGCATGATGTTCCAGCAGGATTTCCACACGCGCTTTTGCGCCCGTGCGGTATTTCCGGCTGTTGTCCAAGAGATTGCGCAGGACGCGTGCAAACTGCATGGGATCCACTAGGGCAAGATCCCGCGCCGCCGGTGCGCGCAAGGAGAGTTCTGTGTCCGCGCGAAAGGCGGCGCGCTGCTCGGCAACGAAATGTTCCAGATACGGCGCGAGATGAAGCCGCTCCAAATGGAACGGCACTTTGCCGAGGTCGAGCTTCGAGAAGAGGAAGAGGCTTCCGACGAGATGCTCGAGTGTTTCGACGCTCTCGTGCATCATATCGAGGTAGTGCTGCCGTTTCACGGGCGTCTGCGCGATGCCGTCGCGCAGTCCGCTGACGTAGCCCTTGAGTGCCGTGAGCGGGGTGCGAAGGTCATGCGAGATGCCCGCGATGAGCTCTTTGCGATTGTTCTCGTAGCGGATTTCCTCCGCCTTCGCGCGCTTCAGATCTTGCCGCATGCGCTCGAAGTCCGCGCACGCCATGCCGACCTCGTCCTGCGCGCGGACGGAAAGCGCATGGTTTAGGTCGCCCTTCCGGATCGCTGCCGAGGTGCTGCGCAGGGCGGCAAGCGGCGTGAGGACCTGCTCGCTGAGCATACGCGAAAGCCATCTGCCGAGCAGGATGGTCACGGCAATGGAGAGGGCGAGAATCGTCCAGAGCGCGGCCTTTAGGAGGTCTTTCGGTGTCAAGGCACCCGTCTCATCGCTTGCTGGGTAGCGCGCGGGATGCCCCGCGATGAAAATGGCCATGTCGTGCGGGCGCGGCTCGTATCGGGCGAAAAAACCGGTCTCGTTCCAGCGGTCGCCAGAGCCCGTCCTGCCGATATGGTCTTCTACGCGGCGCATCAGGTCGTGCGCGTCATGCCCTTCGGTCACGTAGCGCACCTCGCCGCGCTGCAAAATGGCAACCGCAAGCCCCTGCTGCTCCAAAAGGGCACAGTCCTCTGCCATTTTGGCAATCGTTTTCGCGCGGCGCTTCTGCGTCTTTTCGCCTGTATCCGCTCGATGATGTTCCGCTTTTGCACGCAAGTCACTGGTGAGATACTGCACGGAAAGCGAAGGTCCTTTCTCTGGCCATAGCATGGCAAGCGCACTCATGCGGCTCGCACCCGACACCTGCAGGAAGGCCGTGAGCGACGCGCCCAAAATCGCGAGCGCGCAGACCGGCACGAGCACCATGAGGAAATTTGCCGCCCAAAGGCGCGTCCTGAGGGAAACATCGCGAATTCGCATCCTATCGCCTCCTGCTTGCTGCGCATGCTTCGAAAGGGGCTGTGAAATGGCCTGCTTTTTGTGGTAAGATTTACGTGCCAATGAAACATCCAACGAATTCAACTGCCAATCATTTTAAAGCAAAGCAGCCAATTTTGCCACCGTTTCTTTTGGATTATCCGGATCACTGCGGCCGGTGTTGGAGCTCGACCGATTTCGGGAGGGAACATGGTTCGATGTTTTTACGCCGGCAAGGTGCAGCAAGATTCTCGCCGCGTGAGCAGGAAACAGGATCGAAACAGCGAGACTTTAAGGAATGGAGTTGCGTAGGGGGAGGACATGAAGGAGAGCGAAACATGAAAAAAAGAATTTTCGTCATTGGCCTAATGGTTGGCCTGATCCTAATGCTGCTATCGGCACGGAATCCTGTTGAAAAAGCAGATTTTATTCGGGAAGTACTGCCTGAACATGACGGATTTGCTTCAGAGGGCAGGGGGACGACAGGCGGAGCCGACGCCGTACGGGAAAATATAGTCAACGTTACCAATAAAAAGGAATTTATTGTGGCGCTCGGAAATAGAAACAATACGGAGCCTAAGATTTTGAAGCTCTATGGGACAATCGATTTTGATGCCGATGATCAGGGAAACCCGTTCAAGATGGAAGATTATATGGCAGATGGGTATGATTTTCAAAACTATTTAGAAGCACAGGCTCCCCAAAGTTCATCACCGAAACGCTTGAAAGAAGACCAGGAGGCAAAAAGAAAACAATCCCAAAAAAACCAAGCGGAAAATATCACGGTTCATGTCCCTGCCAATACCAGTATCGTCGGGATTGAACATGCGGCATTGAAGGGAATCGATTTAATCATAGATGCGGATAATGTGATCATCCGGAATATCCTGTTTGAGTCCCCGTATGATTATTTCCCGGCATGGGATCCAAAAGACGGAAAAGAAGGGAACTGGAATTCGCAGTATGACTGTATTTCCATAAAAGGAGGCACGCATATATGGATCGATCATTGCCATTTTCGAGACGGGCCGGAAACGGCTGAAACCTATTTTGACCGCAAATACGAGCACCGGGACGGGCTGGTTGATATAACGGATCAATCCGATTACATCACGTTATCCTATAATATTTTTGAGCATCATAATAAGGCCATTTTGATAGGGAACAGCGATTCAAAACTAGAGGATGAAGGAAAACTGAATGTGACGTTGCATCATAATTACTTCCATAATTTGGTGCAGCGGGCGCCAAGAGTACGGTTCGGAAAGGTCCACCTATATAATAATTATTATCGGTCGGACAATAAAAGCGGGGAATACCGTTATTCTTATTCTTTGGGCGTTGGAAAAGGCTCCAAAATATACGCGGAAGGCAATGTTGCCGATATAGAAGGCGGAGATTATAAGGATTTTGTCAAAGTCTTTGGCGGGAAAGAACTTACAACGGTCCATAATCGTTTCAATGGACGGGAAATCGCTGCATTCGATGATGGCTTGACAGAAGTGGATTGGACGCCCGAATTATACGATGAGATCGATGCGGTAAATGAGGTGAAGGAAGAAGTTTTAAATCAGGCAGGCGTATGGAAAGATACAAAAGATACAATGGAAAGATAATGGAATCCTGCCGCAGGCGGCACTTGCCCATCCAGCTTCGGTACAATCCGCTGCACGGGCTCGCGATGGATCGTATCGCTTGATTTGCATTTCGACATGCCAATACCCCCAAAAGCCGAACTTTATTCCGTTTGGCTTTTGGGGGTATTGGCGATTTGACGGATCCAAATTTTTATATGGAGCGGGCAATGGGAATCGAACCCACCTCTAAAGCTTGGGAAGCTTTCATTCTACCGATGAACTATGCCCGCATTGCATCGGGACGCGCTGACGCCTCGATACCCGCCTAGTATAGCATGGTTTCTTTCGAAGCGCAAGCCCTCAATTTCCCGTCTCGTGCGCGGTGTTTTCGATGCGGCGCTCGTGCGGAAACAAAAAGCATAGCATTTTATCGAAAGTGTTGGTAGAATAAGAGTACTGGGAAATGGACGCACGGCAAAGAGCTGGGGGAAAACGACATGAAGAACATTTGCATGCTCGCGACGGGCGGAACGATTGCCTGCCGCAAAGGGGCGGACGGCATGCGGCCTGGCATCGCGGGACAGGCGCTTGTGGCTCACTTGCCCGCCATGCATGAGGCCGCATTTGATGCGGTCGAGCTTTTCGCGCTCGATTCGAGCAACCTCGCGCCGCATCACTGGCAGGAGATGGCGCGCGCGGTCGCGGCGCGCCGCGAAGCGTACGACGGGTTCATCGTCACGCACGGCACGGACACGATGGCGTACACGGCGGCAGCACTATCCATCATGCTGGCGCATATCGATGTGCCGGTCGTGCTCACGGGCTCGCAGCTCTCGGTCGAGGAGGTGGGAAGCGATGCACAGCAGAACCTCCAAATCGCCGCGCATGCGGCGGTGAGCGGCAGGGCAGGCGTCTTCGTCGCGTTCGGCGGGCAGCTCATCGAGGGCGCACGCGCGCGCAAGCTCTGCACGGAGCAGCTCGCGGCATTCGCGAGCATCGGCGCGCCTGCGGCGGCGCTGTTCCACGGCGGCAGGCTCCATTGGCAGAAGGAATGGGCGGCGCCAAAAGAGCCGTTTCATCTGCGCGATGCGCTCGATACGCGTGTCGCCGTGCTGAAGCTCGTGCCCGGCGCATCGGCAGAGCTTTTGCGCGCGCTCGTCAATACGGGCTACCGCGCCGTCATCCTCGAGGGATTCGGCGCGGGCGGCGTGCCGACGGATGCGGCAGAGGAGAGCTTTATCGCTGCGCTCGACTACGCGCGGTCACAAGGCGTCGCCGTCATCGCGACGACGCAGTGCGTCTACGACGGTGTGCATCTCTCGCGCTACGAGAACGGCGTGCTCGCGCTGCGCCACGGCGCGGTCTCGGGCGGTGCGCACACGACGGAGTACCTCTACGCATGGGCGATGGCAGAGCTGGGCGAGCAAGGCTGCGTGCGCCTTTCGGGCACATCCGAAATCGCATGAGTCCATGCGCCGCGCCGGATTGGGAGGAGTCTTTCATTTGATGGAAATCAGAAATTCGGTTTGCCCTTACGACTGCCCCGACTGCTGCGGGCTTCGCGTCCACGTCGAAGGCGGACGCGCGACCTGCGTCGAGGGCGATCCATCGCATCCTTTCACGCGCGGCACGCTCTGTCCCAAGATGGCGCACTACGAGCGCACGGTGCATAACGACCGGCGCATCCAGCACCCCATGCGGCGCATCGGCAAGAAGGGCGAGGGAAAGTTTGAGCGGATCTCATGGGATGCGGCGATCGAGGAAATCGTTGCGCGCTGGAAATGGATCATCGCCGCAGACGGCGCGGAAGCGATCCTGCCGTACTCCTACGCGGGCACGATGGGCATCGTACAGCACGGCGCAGGGCACGCGTTCTTTGCGCGCCTCGGCGCGTCGAGCCTTGACCGCACGATCTGCTCGCCTGCAAAGCGCGCGGGCTACAAGGCGGTCATGGGCGATACGCGATGCGCCGCGCCGCAGGAGGCGCAGGAGAGCGACTGCATCGTGCTTTGGGGCTGCAGCATGCTCGCGACGGATATCCATTTCCGCCACGATGTCGAGGCGGCGCGCAAAAAGGGCGCACGCGTCCTCTGCATCGACACCTACGAGACGAAGACGGCGCAGTACGCGGACGAATTTTTCTGCGTGAAGCCGGGGACGGATGGCGCGTTTGCGCTCGGCGTGCTCCATGTGCTCGCGCGCGAGGGGCTGACGGACGAGGCGTTTATCGAAGCGCACGTCACCGGCTGGGAAGCACTCAAGGAGCACCGCCTTCCACACTATACGCCGGAGCGGGCTGCCGCAGAGACGGGCGTTCCCGCTGCGGAAATCGAGCGATTCGCGCGCCTCTACGGCACGGCACGCGCCCCCTTCATCCGCACGGGCAGCGGCTATTCGCGCTATGCGGGCGGCGCAGCGGCGACGCGGCTCCTCGCATGCCTGCCCGCCGCTGTCGGCGCGTATGCAAGACGCGGCGGCGGATTTTTGAGCTCCATATCGGGCGGCAAGGCATTTGACCGCGATATCGTGCACCGTCCCGACCTTGCGAAAAAGGGCGTGCGCCACATCAATATGTGCGCGCTTGGAAATGTGCTGACGGACGCAAGGATCGCGCCGCGCGTCAGGAGCCTGTACGTCTACGCGTCGAATCCCGCCTGCACGGCACCCGACCAGAACAGGGTGCTCGCGGGACTCTCGCGCGGCGACCTCTTCACCGTCGTGCACGAGCGCTTCCTGACCGACACGGCACGCTATGCCGACATCGTCCTGCCCGCGACGTCGTCGCTGGAGCACGACGATCTCTACTATTCGTACGGGCATTACACGGTGGAGCGCGCGCGGGCGGTCATTCCACCCGTCGGTGAGAGCCGCAGCAACTGGGCGGTGTTTTGCGCACTCGCGCAAGCGATGGGCATAAAGGACGCGTTCTTTGACCAGACGGCAGAAGCGCTTGTCGAAGCGCTCATTGCGAGCGCGGACCGCGCATGGGAGCTTCCCGTGGACAAGGCGCGCCTTGCCGCCTGCGAGCCGGTCGAGCTTCCGCTTCCCGCCGGCTACAAGATGGACTTTTTGACGCCGTCTGGGAAGATCGAGATCGAAAATCCGCGCGAGGAGCCTGCGCTGCCCGACTACATCGCGCCGTACGGCGATGCGGCGGCGTTTGCGCTCGTGAGTGCGCCCGACATGCGCATCCTCGACAGCTCGTTCTGCGAGCGTGAGGAGCTTACGCGGGAGGGTACGATGGTGCTCATGATGCATCCTGCGGACGCTGCACGGCTCGCGCTCACGGACGGCGCGGAAGTCGTCTGCGAGAACGCGCGCGGCGCGGCGCGCTTCACGCTGAAATGCACGCCGCGCGTGCCTGCTGGGCGCGTCGTCACGGAGGGCGTTTGGTGGCAGGCGCTCACAAAGGGCGGCAATGTCAATCGCCTGACCGCCCAGCGCCTCACGGATAGTGGCGGCGGCAGCACATTCTACGACGTCTGCGTCGACGTACGGGCGGCGCGGTGCGTGTGGGGCAGAGGCGATTTCGCTAAGAACGTGGAGACGGATAAAGAAGGGGAAGACGGATATGGAAGAAATCCAACATAAGACCATGAAGCGCGGGCTCAAGAACCGCCACTTGCAGATGATCGCGCTCGGCGGCGCGATCGGCACGGGACTCTTCTACGGCTCGGCGTCGACGATCGCGCTCGCAGGGCCCGCCGTCATGCTCTCGTACCTCATCGGCGGCATCGTCATTTTCCTCATCATGCGCATGCTCGGCGAGATGGCGGTCGATGAGCCGGTGTCGGGCTCGTTCAGCCACTACGCGACGAAGTACTGGGGCGCGTTTCCGGGGTTTCTCGCAGGCTGGAACTACTGGTTCAACTATGTCATCGTCTCGATGGCGGAGCTGACCGCCGTCGGCATTTATATGAATTTTTGGCTGCCTGACCTGCCGCAGTGGGTCGCGGCGCTCGCGGTGCTCATCGTCATCACGGCACTCAACCTCATCAACGTCCGCGCGTACGGCGAGACGGAATTCTGGATGGCGCTCGTCAAGATCCTCGCGATTGTCGGCATGATCGTCCTCGGGCTTTTCCTCATCGTCACGAGTCCCGCGCCCTTTCCCGCGAACATCAGCAACCTTTGGGAGCATGGAGGCTTCCTGCCGAACGGTTGGTACGGCATGGCACTCTCTTTGGCCGTCGTCATGTTCTCGTTCGGCGGCATCGAGCTGATCGGTATCACGGCGGGCGAGGCGGAGGACCCTGCGCGCACGATCCCGCGCGCGATCGGGCAGGTCGTCTGGCGCATCCTCGTCTTTTACGTCGGCACGATGGCGGTGCTCATGATGCTTTGGCCGTGGAATGAGGTCGGCAAGGAGGCAAGTCCCTTCGTGCAGATCTTTTCGAATGTCGGCGTGCCCGCCGCAGCGCATATTCTGAACGTCGTCGTGCTCATGGCGGCGGTCTCTGTCTACAACTCCGCGATCTACAGCAACAGCCGCATGCTTTACGGGCTCGCGGCGACGGACGATGCGCCGAAGTTCCTGCAGGTGCTCTCAGGACGCGGCGTGCCCGTGCGCGGCATCTTCGTCTCGTCGGGCATCACGCTTGTCTGCGTCGTGCTCAACTACTTTTTCCCCGGGCACGTATTCATGTTCCTTCTCTCGATCGCGACGTGTGCTGCCGTCATAAGCTGGACGACGATCTGCGTGACGCATCTGAAATTTCGCGCGAAGTGCGAGCGCGCGGGAAAAATGCTGCGGTACCGCTCGCTCTTTTACCCGACGGCGAACTACCTCTGCCTCGCGTTTCTCGCAGGCGTGCTCGCCTGCATGACGCAGATCCCGGATATGCTGCCTGCCGTCATCGTGCTTCCGATTTGGCTCATCGTGCTCTACATCGGCTATCGCTGCAAGAAGCACGGGCAGGCGCAGGCTGGATCAAAGGAAGCATAAGGCAACCTATTGCGAAAAGCCGCTCCGTGATGGGAGCGGCTCTCTCGTATATGCCTTTTTATCGCACGAGGCGCGTGATAGCGGCGGCGATCTCCTCGAGCGGGCACTGTCTTTCGACGGCACCGATTTCATAAGCAGCGCGTGGCATTCCGTAAACGACGCTCGACGCCTCGTCCTGGCCGATGGTCGGCGCGCCGGCTTGACGCATTTTGAGAAGGCCCGCTGCACCGTCGCGCCCCATGCCCGTCAGGATGACGCCTGCCGCCGCTGCGCCGACCGTTTTGGCGACGGACTCGAAGAGCACGTCGGCAGAGGGGCAGACATTGTGACGCGGCGCGCCTTTCTCACAGACGAGACAGAGGGCATTCCCCTTTTTTTGTACGGTCATGTGCTTGCCGCCCGGCGCGATGTAGACGGTATCGGGGCGCAGGATATCGCCCGTTTCCGCTTCTTTGATATGGAGCGCGCATTCGCCGTTGAGACGCTTGGCGAAGAGACCTGAGAACGTTGCAGGGATATGCTGGACGATGACGATCGGCGGCATCGGCGGCGTGAGTTTTACGAGAACCCTGGAAAGGGCGTCCGGCCCGCCCGTCGATGCGCCGATCGCGATGAGCGACGGATGCGCCGGGCGGCTTGCCATGGGAATGGCAGGGCGTACGGCAGGGATGACGAATGGGCTGACGGGCGCGGGACTGGGGGGTGCGGGCTCCGCATCCCGCTGCGCCGGCTCCGCATCGCGTGGCGCAGGGAAGGGGCGGGGTGGTGCGAGCGGGCGCAGCGACGCGAACGGGCGAACGTGCTCCGCTTCGGACGCACGCTTGATTGCGGCGATGAGCAGACGATAGAACGAAGCACGTCCCCGCTCGTCGCCGGGGTTGTGCAGGTAATCGAATACGCCCATCGAGAGCGCCGCCTCGCGGCTCGTTTCGAGCCGTCCATACGTGATGATCGGCACGCGGCTTTCCTCGATGAGCCGGGGGAGGCTGCACGTGTCATGGACGCTGGTCGCAGCGCTTGCGAAACTCAGCAGGACGACAGTTGGATGAAAAAGGCGCAGCTTCTCCTGCACCTCGTCGACGCTGGCTGCCGCCTCTACGAGTGTGCCCGACGCAAGGCGCGTGGAGAGCTCCCGCACAAGACGGTCCCGCTCGAGCGGGGAGCCGTCTACGATGAGCACACGCAGTCCGCTCATGCTGTTCACCTGCCTCAGATCCAGAATACAAGCTGGAATAAAATCGTATGAAAAAAGGCTTCCGTACAGAAGCCTTTTGCTTTCAGATGGAGCTGATTATAGGACTTGAACCTACGACCTGCTCATTACGAATGAGCTGCTCTACCAACTGAGCTAAATCAGCATGTCCCTTGCGTCGCCGCAACTGACAGCACTCATTATAGCGGGATCAGGATACGTTGTCAATACTTTTTTATTTTTCGATGCCGCAACCTAGGATTTTGGCGTTCCGAAAGCGAAGGTCTTCTTAGGGGAGTTGCAGGACAGAGGACAGACTGGACTGGAATGGGAGGAAGAATGCGATGGACGTATTGGAGCAGCTTCGGCAGCAGGGGGTAAATGCAGATCTCCTCGTGGGCGTGCGCCGTTACCGGGAGAGGTATCCCTGGCAGGATGAGCAGGCGCTTGCCGTGCCGCAGTATTTCTACGACGGGAAAGAGGTGCTGGAATCGGCGATTGCCGCATTGCTCGCGGGGGAAAACCTCCTGCTCGCGGGGCCGAAGGCGACGGGCAAGAACGTGCTCGCAGAGCATCTTGCCGCGATTTTCGCGCGTCCCGAATGGACTGTTTCATTCCATATCCATACGGATGCGGCGTCACTTATCGGCACGGACACGTTCGAGGCGGGCGCCGTGCGCTTTCGCCCCGGTCCTGTATGTGCCTGCGCCGAGGCTGGGGGTATGGCGATCTTCGATGAGATCAACATGGCGCGCAACGAGGCGCTTGCCGTGCTGCACGCCCTCCTGGATCACCGTCGCCGTCTCGATGTGCCGGGCTATGGGCAGCTTCGCGTGCATGCGGCGACGCGCTTCATCGCGACGATGAACTACGGCTATGCCGGAACGCGCGACCTCAATGAGGCGCTCGCCTCGCGCTTTGTCGTCATCCAAATGCCGATGCTCGACGAGGCGGGCATCGCGCGCCTCCTGGAGAAAGCCGTGCCGGACCTTCGCCAGGAGACGTATGCGCTGTTTGCGGCACTCTTTGCCGACTTGCAGGAAAAGGCGGCGCAGGGAGAGATCTCCGCGCACGCCGTTGACCTGCGCGGGCTCATCGCTGCGCTCCGCCTCATGGAGGAAGGCATCGCGCCTCGCTCTGCTGTCGCAATGGGCATCACGAATCAGTGCTTTGACCCCGACGAGCGCCAAATCGTTGCGGACACCGTCGCGCTGCGCGTGCCGAAGGCGTATGCAGTACGCGGCAAGGTGCGCTGAGGAGGTATGCGTATGAGCCGGGAGAAACGCATGCGCCGCGCGAAAAATATCGTTTGGACGGCAGCTGGAGCGTATGATTTCACTCCCGAATTCTTGGCGTTTTACCGCGATGGCACGCCGGATCGCTACCTCAATACGATTGTTGGGCTCGTGCACCGTCACTACGATGCGGCGATCCTAGGCGCGTTCTTTCATTCTTTGGACGATTCTCTTTTGCGCGATACGTTCCTTGACGTCGTGTGGATGGGGCTGGAGCATGCCGTCTACGAGCGTGAGATCGGGGTGCGCCCCGCGCTTTTCGACCTCCGCGAGGAGCATGCGCGCCGCTTTCTCGCCGATCAAGCCGACCTCTCCATGCAAGAGCTCATGGCGCGCGACGACCTCGTCCATACGCTGCGGGCAGCGCGGTGCCGCGCATGCCTCACGGGAAAGGCTGGACTCCGAAATCCATGGGAACGCTCGCTTTATGCGGCGCTTGCGTGGGAGGGATCGCTTGCGACAGAAGCGATCGTGCAGCGCGCACAGGCCGTGCTGCACCATTACTTCCGCTTTCACTTTCGCGATGTCCTGCACCGCCACGCCTGGCACATCTCGCTTGGCAGCCGCATGAACGCATGGATTCGGCGCGCGATGCCGATGGAGCATCGGTTCGAGGATGGCATTGTCCCCGTACATGCGAAGGAAACGGCAGCGGCGGGCGGCTCAACGCTCGCGACGCTCCGCGGCCTAGTCGCAGACGCTGCGCCGTGGACAGCTCGGCTCGCGGCGGAAATTGCGGAGCGGTTCGGCGCACCGCTCATCGCCGAGCGCGAACGCAGCGCGATCGAGTGCATGGTCTGCCGAGGTGCCCATCGAAAGGCACATCTCGCCTTTACGCGCGGGCGCGTGCACTCGACGGCGCGGGAAGCGAACGCTGCGTATCTTGCTTCGCACGCGCGCGTCTACGAGACGGGGATCCGGCAGCTCGCCGCACAGCTCAAAAATACGCTCGCCGTCACGCGCGCGCCTATGACGCTCGACGCGCGCTGCGGCCGGCTCGCGCCGAGGCTCATATGGCGCGCGCTCCATGCAAACGATGGGCGCGTCTTTCATGCGAGCGAGGAGACGCCCGTTTCCGATTTTTCGGTGACGCTGCTGCTCGATGCGTCCGCTTCGCGCAAAGCGCAGCAGGGGGCGATCGCCGCACAGGCATACCTCGTTGCTGCAGCGCTTTCGCGCGCACGGATTCCCGTGCAGGTCGTTGCGTTTTCAAGCGTCAAGGGATGTACCGTGCTCGTGCGCCTGAAGCCTTTTGTGGGCGGCGAGGCGAAGGCGGTGCTCCGCTATGAAGCACGCGGGTGGAACCGCGACGGGCTCGCACTTCGCGCCGTGCGCCCCTTGCTTGCAGGCGGAAGGGGAAGGCCGCTTCTCATCGTCTTCACCGATGCGCATCCCGCCGATACCTTGCCGCTCGCGGATGGCATGCTCATGCATGGATACGCGGGGGCTCGCGCCGTGCAGGATGCGGCGGACGCCGTACGCGAATTGCGATCAGGCGGCGTTCGTGTCGCCGGCATCGTGGAAAGCGTGCTGCCTGAGGGCGAGACGGACAGCGCCGCACGCATGGTCTTCGGTCACGACTTTACGCGCATCGATCGGCCTGAGCAGCTCGCCGCCCGTGTCGGAGCGCTGGTGGCACGGCAGATTCGCGGTTAGGCATAGGAAACGATTACGGGAAAGCATTTCGGAATTTCGGAAAAGAAAAAGCAGCCTCGATCAAAAGGCTGCTTTTTTGTGCTTGCGTGCCCCCCCCTCAAATGAAGGGCATGCAAAGGGAAAATCAAAGGCCGTACTGCGCGCGGATCTCGGAAATCTTGATGGGGCGGTGCTCGTCCACGGACTTCTTTGCCGCGAGACCGATGAGGACGGGCTGGAGGCCGTCGTTCGCAATGACCGGCGTCGGCGTGTCGTTGACAATCGATTCGACGAACTGGTCAACCTCGTTTGCATACGCCATCATGTAGCGCTCCAGGAAGAAGAACATCGGCTTTTCGGCGATGACGCCGTCCTTGCAGGAGAATACGGCGTTGGAGTCGGAGTCGTTCGAGATTGCGATGCAGCCCTTGTCGCCGAATACTTCCGCACGCTGGTCGTAGCCGTAGCAAGCCGCGCGGCAGTTGTCGATGACGGCCGTTGCGCCGTTGTCGAGCTTCAGCGTGATGACGGCCGTGTCGATGTCGCCGGCCTTGCCGATTGCAGGGTCGACTGTGACCGAGCCCTCTGCATAGACTTCTTCGACCTCTGCGCCCGAAAGGTAGCGGACCATGTCGAAATCATGGATGGTCATGTCGAGGAAGATGCCGCCGGAAATCTTGACGTAGTCGATGGAGGGCGGCTCGGGGTCACGCGACGTGATCTTGATGATCTGCTGCTTGCCGACCTTGCCTGCCGCAACCGCATCGTGGATCGCCTTGAAGTTGTGGTCGAAGCGGCGGTTGAAGCCGACCTGATACTTTTTGCCGGATTTCTTTACGACATCGAGGACTTCTTGGATCTTTTTCACATCGTGGTCGATCGGCTTCTCGCAGAAGACGTGCTTGCCTGCGTTCAGCGCTTCGATCGAAAGCGGGGAATGCTGATCCGTGGACGCGCAGATGAGAACTGCGGCGATTTCGGGGTCGTTGAGGATTTCGTGGTAGTCTTTCGTCGTCTTCTCGACACCGAGGGATTTCGCCCATGCTTCCGTCTTTTCGTTCATGAACGGATCGGCGATCGTCTTGACCGTCGCGTTCTTGACGAACTTCGAAATGCTTTCCCCATGGACGTGGCCGATGCGACCGGCGCCAATGATACCAACTTTGATCATCAGGATACCGCCTTTCTAAAATAGAAGAAACAGATACATCACCAAGTAGGTATGTTCTTGAGTAGATACATGGTCCTTCTTGATTAACTTCGTATTCATTATAGCACGAGAACACGAGAGAATCCTTCAATATTTTGTCCAAAGTAATGAAAAAAAAGAGAGATTCCATGTTCCGCACGGCACCGATGAAAAGAAAACTATAAAATCTTGCGCATCATTTTCATTGGATACACTGAAATATGATGCATCATTACGCATATCAATTTGTTGAGAACATGAGGCATGAAATCACGATGAAGGAATGCCGTCTTGTAGCAAAAGTGGCGGCAGAAGCGAAAAAGCTGAAGAAGAAAACTTTTTTTGAAAAAGATGTTGACAGGGGGACTTGCCTAGGGTATACTGACATAGTCGCTTGAAGCGAGAGGCG
>ERZ772960.1712-NODE-1712-length-16997-cov-11.219809_pt1 | contig 16997 bp, 12 predicted proteins | sample MGYA00580678_ERZ772960 | MGnify/ENA primary metagenome ERZ772960 (study PRJEB29015, sample SAMEA2737930) | human oral metagenome | biome: human oral; feature: human-associated habitat; material: dental | place: China | collected 2059 ... | reverse complement strand
GCGTTCTCACCCCGATCGGCACCCCGCCGAACATCATCATGCTCGGCTTCCTCGATCAGATGGCGAACATCCACATCTCCTTCTTTGAATGGATGACGTGGGGCGCGATTGCAATGGTCGTCTACTTCGTCATCACATACTTCATCCTCATTCGTATGTTCCCGCCCGATGTCGAGCGCATCGACGGTGCGGAGGAGTTCATCCGCGCCCGCGTCGCAGAGCTCGGCGGGTGGACGCGGGCGCAGAAGAACACACTCGTCTGCTTCCTCGTCGCCGTCTTCCTCTGGGTCTTCCCCGGTATTCTCTCGATGACGCTCGGCAGCACTGCGCCGATCCTCAAGATGTACAACCTCCTCTTCCCCGAGGCGGTTGCGGCAATGACGGGCGCGCTGCTCCTCTTCCTCATGCCGATCAACTTCAAGGAGCGCCAGTTCACGCTCGAGTGGAAGTCGGCTGTTGCAGGTGTCGAGTGGGGCACGCTCATCCTCTTCGGCGGCGGCCTTGCGATGGGCGGCATGATGTATAAGACCGGCCTCTCGCAGTGGGTCGGCGACAAGATCGTCGGCATGCTCGGCGGCGACCCGTCCGAGTTCGCCCTCGTCGCGATCTTCTGCGTCATGGCGCTGCTGCTCTCCGAGCTCACGAGCCACACGGCGGCGACGAACATGATCGGTCCCCTCGGCATCACGGCGGCGGTCGCTGCGGGCTTCAGCCCCGTGCACGTCGCGGTCGGTATCGCACTGTCGTCCTCACTGGGCTTTATGCTGCCGGTGTCGACGCCGCCGAACGCCATTGTCTACGCGTCCGGCTACATCCCAATCACAAAGATGATCAAGACCGGTGTCTACATCGACTTCATCGGCATCTTCTGCGTCACCATTCCGCTCGTCCTCTACTTTGTCACCTGGATTGTGGGATAATACTACTTTTCCCGCACAAGAAGGGGCTCGCCTATACCCCGGGCAAGAAGGGTGAGGCTCGCTTCTACGCGGACGACGGACGCCCGATCTACCCGAGCAACGACGGTGCGGTCGGTGTGATCGTCACCATCACGCTGCCCTCAGGCGATGTGCTGACGCGCTACGGCAGCCCCGGCGGACGCTATGTCTCGCCCGACGGCATGACGTTCGAGCAGCGCGCTCTGCCGAGCACGACCAATGAGGGGGACTTTCACGTCTACTATGTCGAGCGCAGCATCGACGGTGTCGAGAAGGGAACGATTGCCCCGTGGTTCGGCCGCACGGGCGGCGGCATCCAGTACAAGCTGCCCGACCGCATTGTAAAGGAATCGCTGATAAAATAGACCCTCGTATTGGTGCAGATTTTTTGTCCTGTCGAGGAGACAAACCCAACGCTGCAAAGGCTATGTGGAGGATCGAGGGCGAAGAGAGGGCGAAAAAGATGTGCTAAGACGGTGGTGCTGAATTTATCAGTGCTTCCTAAATCTGATGGAGGCATCCATGCTGCGTGAGGCAGATTTGGCCGAGGAGAATGAGGCAGCATAAGTCGCATACAAAAATATCCTTTGAGAGAGCATTTTCTCCCAAAGGATATTTTTTTGATGAACGGGTGACGCGCCCTGCCTATGCCAGAGGATCGTCGCCGTACTCGTTGGGGCCCTCGTCGCCCTTCTTCACCCAGAGATAGAGGGCAACGAAGAGGTTCACGAGCGGAATGAAGAGGAGCAATGTGAACCAGCCGGATTTGCCGAGATCATGCCAGCGGCGAATGACGAGCATGATGGTAGCAACGCCGAGAGCAATGAAGAGGACGAACACCACCAGGGACAGGAGATTCATCACAAGCGAGTCACTCTCACTCGTTACATCCATCACACCGGATGTAACGAGTGAGAGAATCCACAGAAAGAGTCCGCGCAGGATGTACGGCTTGCGGTTCAGACGCCCCTGCGTGGTCAGGAACATCTCCTTGATCGTCTCCTTCTGCGCCCCGCCTGCGCCTGCTGCAGCGCCCTGCTGATACGGTGGCTGTGGCTGCGGGGGGGCCGCGTAGGGATTGGTCGGCGCGGATGCCTGCGGTTGCATATGGGGCGGCTGCGCTGCGCCGTACTGCGGAGCTTGCGGTTGATGTACGGACTGCTGCGGCGGCGCCTGATGTGCGGGCGGCGTATGGGGCGCTTGCTGCTGTGTGCCCTGCTGCGATTCTGTGACCTGCGCGCCGCAGTTGGTGCAGAACCGTTCCCCTTCTCTGAGCTGACTGCCGCAGTTTTGACAAAATGCCATAACGATTCCTCCTGTTACAATGAATGATCTTTCTCAAAATCATATCATAGAAGCCCTATTTTGTATAGAAGGTCTTTTTTCGTACTCTACTATATGGTAGAAACAGATAAAACAGACCCTCGGATTGGCGTGGTGAACAACTCTCAGCTAAGGAAGCACTGATAAATTCAGCACCGCCGTCTTAGCACATCTTTTTCGCCCTCTCTTCGCCCTCGATCCTCCACATAGCCTTTGCAGCGTTGGGTTTGTCTCCTTGACAGGACAAAAAATCTGCACCAATCCGCAGGTCTATTTTATCAGCGATTCCCTAAAAAATCAAATTCATCCACCGCAAAAGCAATATCAATCGTGAATTCCTCCCGGCTGACGGGCAGACCGTCCTCGTCGACAATGACCAGCTCGTAGGTTTCTTTGCTGTCGAACGGGAGCGACTTCAGGTGGAACCCCACTCTAAACGTACGCTCCTCGTCATGATCCGACGTCTTATCGGCGATCAATCGCACCGTATCGCTGACGGGCTTCCCGTTACGATCCGTGAAGTACAGGGCATAAACGGCCGCCCGGAAATTTCCCGCCACGGCCTCCTTCTGGTAAAACGTCAGCGAGAACATCATATTGCTGATCTTTCTGCCGGAGGAGAGCAGACGGAGCGTTACAGGCTTGGTATCGTACCGTGCCTTATTTTTTTGGTATTCCTTGGAGTCGTTTCTGAGATAACGGTAGTCAATGAGCGGCACGACCATCTCCTGAAGGCTGAGCCCGCCATGGACGAAGTTCAGCCCGCCGCCCTTCATTTTGATGCGCATACTGCCACGCGGGGCGAACGCATCGTATGCCGTCTCGCCGTCCAAGAATTTGACCGGCAGAAGATACGCCGGCGCGGCACCTTTTCGCATGATGGCATAGCGACGCGCGACCTCCACATCCTGACTGCTCTCCGTCGTTTTGTCCACCTTCTCATCTTCCCGCAGCGGCTGATCGGTATAGAGGAAGCCATGGTCCGCCGTGATGAGAATATGCACTCCGCCAAATTCGCCGGTGATCATCCGCACCATATTCTTGATCTCCGCGATCGCATCCTCACATGCAGCAAAAACAGATGTTCCCGTATGTCCTGCCTCGTCGATGGTATCGTGGTAAATATAGACCACATCCATACCGCGGATCAGGGCGCTCCGCTCCGGCCGCTTCATGCCGATCATATCCTTATATTTCAGGGCGACGCTTTTGGGATTGGCGGCTTTCAGGACCTTATCCCGCCGAGGTGCCTCGGTTGACGCGCCGTCCGCCAAGACGGATAATCCGCCCGCCTTTTCCTCCACAGAGAGACGTTGATGCGGCAGGAGCGCCGCCATGCCGAACTTCGTAATCGTGGGGAATATCCCCTGCATAGAGCCGAGCTCCACCTTGCTCTGTGTTGCCAGGCGAAGATCATCGGCGAGTTCGGCCGCCACCTCATAGCGAAGCGCGTCGGAGATGATGACATACACCCGCGCATCCGCAGGATAAACCATACGACGGTAAAAATCCGTCTGCAGGGGAATCGCAGGAACCCTTCCGTCGCTTGAAAGACGCTCCTCTGCGGCGTTGAACCAGCTTGCTCCAAGCTCCTCCAAAAACCAGTTGATGTATAGGCGCTCAACGCGATCTTTCACACCGGCGAACCCATCCGACAAATCCGCATGGTACGCTTTGAGACCGGCATCGTAGCTTTGGTGGAACAGGCGGTAATAGGTATCGAAGCGATAATACATCTCCGTGTATTCCGTCCAGATCTTTTGGGGTTCTATCGTATGGAACCCCTCGGCATGCGCCTTGTAAAATTCCTGCATATGGGCGACTTGATACAGCCCGTCATAAAAATTCCTGACCTTTCTGTACCAGGCACAAGTACGTCGCTTCTCCACCGTCTGCTTGATGGTCGCTGCATCAATGATATTTTTCTCAACATCCCGCATGAGTTTTACCAAAATAATCTCGTTCACACAGGGGAACATCTCCGTATCGGATAAATCCTCCACGGTCAATTTCATAAATCGTGCAGGAAGATTCATCTCAGATTCTACCTGCGCTGCAATCTCGTAGAGAGCATCATCATCCTCTGTCGAAAGCCAATCTGAGACGAGCGCATAGCAGTTCGACCGGTGCGGCGCAGAAATATATTGTTCAACCCCTGTCAAACACTCCTGGCGCAGCGTGCGTGCGGCAGCGGTGAGCAGGATATGGGCAGCCAAAGCCCCAAGGGTGGGATTCTCCTCATCATACCCCGTCCCCTGAGCCGTCATGCGCCAAAAAGGCGCATCCACCCCATAGTTTACAAAATCATGCCAAAGATGATTTTCTCCCGTATTGAGCCCGCCCTTCAGCACCGCCTTGATCAGCGCAGCCGGCTTTGCCTCCTTCAGCCCCGCCAGAGCCGCCATAATCGCCAGCTGCACCCCCCCTGCACTCGTGGGGAGATTCGTCTGCGCCATGATCTTCCTGCGGCGCTCCTTGGCATTCATAAACTTGCGGTAGGGCTTGATGGCACTCCGGAGCGTCGGGGTCTGCGGCAGCCCCATCTCACTCATCCACATGGAAATGAGATCCGCGCGGAACTCCTCGCTATAGAGTTCGATATCCAGCAGCCAGTTATCCTCCGGCGTTTCGTAGGCGAACGGCACATAAAGCAGATAGTTGCTGTCCGTGTCATCTACGGCGAGACGTTTTTTCACGGTAAAAAAATTCGTCCCCGTGAGAACGGCAACCTTGGCATTGTCCGGCTGCATCGCGTCGATCGCATCGACAAACTCCCGCTCCTCGTCATGCCAGACGATGATGCGCCGCTGATAAAACTCCGGCAGCGGCGCGGCAAAGCGACGGTTTAGGTCGGCGATAATCTCTATCGTGTCCACATCATTCCTCACTCATCTGTATTGGTCGTAGTTTTTGTCCACGTCTCTGTGGGGCACGGTTAGGGAAGCCTCGCAAAATTGCCCCTGAACCTCGCAAAAATACGCCCAGCTCTACAAGCGGCTCAAGTGGCTTAAAATCAAGGTTTGGCAGGTGAAAACGGCATTGCTGTGGCTTGAACCTCGCAAATTTTCCCCTGAACCTCGCAAAACACCTTTCTAACCTCGCAAATTTCCTATTCCGTCAATAACGGTCCCGCCCCGTAAGTACGATTGGGATCATAAGTAGTGCCATTGGCCGTGAGCAGTCCCTTGCCCATCAGAGCCTTTAGGCGTGTCCTGACCGTATTGTCAGATTTCCCTACATAAGCAGACAATTGCGCCCTGCTGGCAGCACCCCGATTCAGGATATAGGCCATAATAGCCTGTTCCGTGGCATCCAGTTGATTCCATCTCGAAATGCCTACATTATTTGAGGCATACAGTTCCTGACGCATCCTCCGCATAACGATATTGTTCTTCAAAAGCAGACGAAGAGACTCGCCAGGCTCGCTGTACACGGGGTCATCCAAGAAAAGTTCTGCCATGTCCTCGTAAATGCGCTTGACTCCTTCATTCACTTCCCGTACCCAGCCAAACTCTGTCATGACACGAGAAATCCGAGGATTGCGCGAGTAGCGCGTTTCCCTGATGTTCGCCAAAGTAACAATATTGGGGAGCTTGCCCGGGCTTTCAATTTCCAATCGATCATCATACATACTGACCTTGATGAAATTTCCGTTCATGGCATACTCACGATGCGTGACGGCGTTGACGATCCCCTCCAGCCAAGCAAACTCTGGATACTCCGGCACAATACGAAATTTCCCGCTTTTCACGTCGAGCATGGTAAATTCTCGGAGTTGCGTAGCAATGAATGTCTTGGCGGCACCCACAATACGAAGTAAGGGAAGCTCAATGCTTTTATCGCGACTGATATTGATTTTAGTGCCGGACATAGCGGTAGTCCCTTCGTACCGTAGAAAACGAATACGGCAATTCGGATAAAACTGAGCGATGTTCTTGGCAAAAAGAAGCACTGCAGCATTAGTCAGAAATTCGCGATCATCCACGTTCTTTATAAAACCTCTCGCCTTCAGCACATGATGGTCAGTGGAATCATCGGCCTCCAGACGGTGCCGGTATTCTCTCAAGAGTTCCGCATCCAAGTCCTCCAGCGTAGCATCCCGGTTGATTTCATCCTCATAGTTCCGGGTGCTTTTGGCATATTCCAAGTTGATTAGATCCGCGCCCTTCAGCTCCTTGGTTTTGTCGCCTATCCTCAGATAAGTGCTGTCATTACTGGTGCGAACGATGTAATCTACGCTTTTTTTGATATGGATCAACAAAAGACGGTCTGCCTGTCCCTTCACATTTTCAACGTCAAGCAATTCATATTCAAATTGCGGCATAGGCTTACAACCGTTTTTCGGTGCCGTTATCAATTCGTTCAAATGACCCTCGCCGACGAAATTTATACCTTCCACTGTATGCATTTTGTCGCTGACACCAATGACGATTGTTCCGCCGTCTGCATTGGCAAATGCAGAGATAAGCGGCGCAAGATCGGAAGGTCTGATTCTGGCAGATTTCCGGTCAAAATACTTGTTCTCTTTAGCCGTCTGCATATACTCCAAAGTAAGCATGGGATTTATGCGTGATTGCGTCATCCAGACCCCTCCTCACTTCATCTTCGCCAATATGTCCCGAAAGATCGCATAGTTGTGCTTCACACCGTCGTCGAGGTCGATGGCGATCATCTGGTCGGCGAGGTGGTGGATCTGCTCTTCGTATGCGCGGAGTTCCTCTGCCTGCGCCTCGACGGCGGCACGCTTTTTGCCAAGCCGCACCTGCTCGGCGGCGGTGGCGGCGGCGTCCCTTTCATCCGTCAGGTGCTCGAGCGCCGTGTAGTAGCGCGACTGCTGCTCGTGGACGTAGTCCGTGCGAATGCGGGCGAGCATATCCGGGCGATAGCGGTGCATATAGATGAGACACTTGAAGCCGTTTTTCTTTCCGCTGTCAAAGAGCCAGTAGATCGGACGCTTCTGATACGTCTTGACGTGGTCGGCATAGAACCCCGTGAGGAAGTAGCCTCGGATGACCGCGCGCGCACTGCCCCTGCCGCCAAGGGCATCGGCGATGAACTGCAGATTCTCCTCCACGGTCTCCACGCCGAACGCTGCCGCGATAAACGCCACAAACCGACCGACAATATCATCATCGAAATATTCGTTGTCGCTGATGGGGATGATGCCATCCTCATCCGGCACGAAGGTCTTGTACTTCGACGCATCCCACGCCCCCCCGGCATAGGCAAGCCCCGGCGTATCGAGGGAGTAGCGGCCAAACATACAGCCGACGGCGTAGGAGATGAGGGATTTCATAACATCGGATTTGGTGATGGCGTAGTTACTCCCCTTCATAGATGCGGGGATCTCCTCCTTCGTGTCGAAGATGCGTCGCACGGTCACGTCCCTGTCCTCGACCTCGGGCGTGAGTTCATCCGCAAGGCCATAGATGTCGATAAAGATGCGGTTGAGTTCTTCCTCGTTTTCCTTTAGCTTGGAAAACCGATAGCTGCAATCCCACTCCCAGTATCTATAGCGTTCTGCTAGAAGCGTGACCGCTTTCTTGCGCTCGGCAGCGTGGATGCCATAGGAAAGCTGCTCGCGGCGTTCGTACGCCATCGGCACAAGCGGATGAGACTCAAAATCCCATGAGGTTTCAAAGGCGTCCCAGTCGGCGCGGGAGATGGAGATGTTTTCCTTAGTGAGTTTTTCTATTTGCGAGAGTTGTGTTCCGTCCATAATGACGGGGATATTACCAATATTTCCCTTTTGAAAATTCATCGTCGGATTTAATGCTGTGAGCCAGTAAAAAGCTACACTTGAGTTAAGTAGCGCCAAAAAGAATAATTCTCTGTCATCATAAATTGAGGCAAAACTTCCCCCAGCATCATATAAGAATCCTTTTTCAGTATAACGAGCAGAAAACATTTTTGATGACAGAGAGTTCCAGCAAATATTTTTTTTGAATATGTACTCCAAATTAAATGCGTGTGCTGGAATATTCCCATTAGAATCCTCTCTATGCATCATATCATAGCCGTCATTATACCAATTCACGACACAATCATGATTCCCATACCATTTTCGATATGCTCCGCCTTTACTATATGAAAACCATTTTTTACCTGAAGAAGCAGCATTTTGTCTGCTTTCACAGTTGTAATACGATTTTATATTGCTTACTTCAAACCATAGTCTCACAAAAATATCATTATTACCAGTAATCATTCCTGCTCGTGTTTCAGCAAATTTACAAAATGTGTTATTGTTTTCAAATATGGAAAATGAGTTATCCCTCACCCAATACGCAATCGGCATCCCCGGGATTTTCTCAAAGTTTTCCTGCCGTGCTATATAACGCTCTGCCCCGCTCAGATAGAGTTCTTCCTTCGCATCCTGCGTATTCGCATCGACAAGCCGTGCATACGTCCCCGCATATCCATCGATGTGTTGATTCGTGAGGACGAACGCCGTTGTCTGCACCACCTCGCCGCCAATCTCCTCGAATGCGCGTGCGCCGAGGTGCGCCATGCTCATGATTTCTTTTTGCAGGAGTTTTGCACGCAGTTTCTCATAGCTCGACAGGAACATCCATGCGTGCTGTGTCACCAGTGCCTCATAGCCGTCTGTCCGCGCGAAGTCTCCGCACCGCTCAATAAACGCCGCAAAAAGGTCACTCTTGCTATCAGGATACTTTTTCTTGACAAACGCCGACAAGGTCGCCGACATATTGCTGCTGCCCATATACGGTGGATTCGTCACCACGATGTCATACTTCGCCGCGAGCCACGTTGCCTGTCGGATCAGCGGCAGAATCCTCTGATCGACCTCGTCCACCCACGCGCGAAAGAGGAGGTTCCCTGCCTCCTGTTTGGCGTTCTCGATGAAGTTCACGAGCGCGTCATAGCGTTCCGGCTGCACGGTCAGCAGGGAGCCGTATTCCTTGGCGTCTTGGAATGTCTCGATGAGATCATCCACCATGCGGATGAAGTCGTCCTCGAAGGTGAGCTGCCCGACGGCGAGGCTGTCCCCCGCCGTCTCTGTCCACGTCGTAAGTCCGTTGCTCTCCTCGATCGCCATCATGTTCGGCTGGATCCCCCGGCTGAAGAAGCGGCGGTCATACTGCCGCGCCTTCATCATCACGGAAAAATACGCAAGCTGCGCCGCACGCTCGTCGATGTCGAGGCCGTAGAGGTTGTTTTGCACGATGGACGCTGCGGCGTCGCGCGCCGTATATCCATAGTCCTCGTAGATCCGCATCAGCACGTCGAACATATAGCAGAGGATATGGCCGCTGCCCATGCAGGGGTCGATGCAGCGAATGTCCTCCGGCCTCCGGTTTGCATATTCTTTTCGCATCGCGGCCAGCTGTGTTCGGACGGTCTCCTCCTGCTCTGCTTCGGGGAGGTAGTATGTCCATGCGCTCTGCAGGGTGTCGCTCGGATGTCCCTCGAGCCACAGGCGGCCGAGGGAGTTCTCGACCATGTAGCGCACGATCCAGTCGGGGGTGAAGAGCTGCGTTGCGGCGGGGATTTTCTCCTTTGCGACCTTGATGTTTTTCTTGAGCGCGGCGAAGACTTTGTCCTTCGGCTCGGTGTTGTAGTATTGGTATAGCCAGCCGATGATCTGCACCTGTTCGCGCCAGTCCTCCTCGGAGATGCTGTCCGCCTCGCCCTGCGTGACCAGCCGCGCGATCACGCTGCCCTCACGGAGCAGGTTGTCCGGCAGCAGCAGTGCGGTATAATCCTCGAGCCGCTGAAACATCCCCGGCAGGATCTCGTTCAGGGCGTCGCATTGTACGATGATGAGATAGCGAAAGAGTGCCTCCTCGTCGTTGGCCTCCTTCAGGGCATAGATGCGCTCCATGTCCGCCCCCTGTAGGTCGAGATGGATCGCCTCGGCGAGGATCTGCGGACGGAACTCTCCGGCCTCGTTGGTGAAGACGCGCACATGGGAGGGCAGGTAGCCGCTCACCTCCATGAAGCGCAGTGCGGTGAAGCGGTTGAACCATGTGTAGGCGACCTCCTCCATGGTCTGTGCGTAGCCGTGCGCCGCGACTTTCTCGATGAGTGCACGCCGCTGCTTCTTCTCCGTGCGAGAGAGCAGCCGACCGTCAACACTGTCCACGTCGGGCGCGGCATCGCCATGCGGGGAGATGCCATAGCGCAGTGCCTTTTTCGATACGCGGTCGATCAGCTCCCGCCTTGCCCATACCGCATATTTCTTGATCGCATTCTTGTTCATCGCTATCTCCCTGCATCCCTCGGTGCTTCCTCAGTCCAGCTGTATGCCGTCGCAGTCTTTCAGCATGTCTTTCATGCGTCGCCGGATATGCTCCACATATTCGTCAATGTCCGCATCCGTTTCGATCGTACGCTTGGGGAACATGGACAGACGGTGGACGGATTGGATGACTTTCTTCGTTTGCTTGCGCGGCGGGATGGCGGCTTCCTGCTCCTCCCGCGCACGCTCCGCTTTGCAGAGGTTTTCGATGCGCGCGATTGCCTCGTCCTTGCGCAGCCATATGTTGGGCATCTGTCCGTCCAAGATGGTGAGGACGCGGATGCGGGCGATATGCTCTTTTTTGTGCGCGAAGTATTCCTCTTCCTGTTGGAGGATGCTCCGCGCTCTGCTCTCGTCCTTGGCTTTGGCGCGAATCTCGTCCAGACATTCGTCGACGATCTTTCGAAGCTCCTGTCGCTTGCGCGCGAGCATGGCGTCGTGTTTTTCGTGTACCACAGCCATCAGGCCGTTCAGCTCCGGCAGACGCGCGTAGTGAAAGCCGCCGCCGTCCGGAATCAGGGTGATGAGGCGAATGGTGTCCAGTGCCTTCTTTACCACGGCATCTTTTTCGATGTGCTCCAGGTCGTCCCGTAATTCCGTCTCATACTTTACCGCTTCGTCAAAAAGCGCCTTCTGATTTTGGAAGAAGGATTCGACGTTCTGCACCTTTTCTTTCAGATCGTAGATGTCGTCCTGCCGCTCGATGACGCAGTCAATGAGTGCGGTGTTGTCCTTGGCGTGCGAGAGGATTTCCTGCATGGTGTCTGCTGCCGAAGCGACGAGGGCTTTATCCGGGTATTTGCGCCCCGTATAGCGGGAGAGGAGGGTTTCGTACCGCGCCTTCTCGCCCTCGAATCGATCTATGATATGACGGATCAGTCCGTCCTCGTCCTCCGGTATGTCCATCGCATCGAAGTAGTCCCGCAGGAACGCCCGAACCTCGCGGATCTTGGCGTGCGATACGGTCTGCCGCTTGGCAATGATGGTGCTCCCGATTTCGCTCTTTTTATGAAGCATCTGAGGGAGTCTCGGGTCGTTCGGCTGGATGGTGATGCCGTTATATTTCACGGTGACTTTCTGTGCGTGGATGAGGTGCGCCACGACACAGGCGATGTCCAGTTCCTTCCACCCATACGGGATTCCCTTGTAGCGGCTCTGGATGTCCGCCATCGAGGTGCGCAGCTTCTTGGCGTGCTGTATCTCCAGATACTCCTCTACCTTGGCGGCGGCTTCGTCGTTCGCGTCCGTGCCGAAGAGGGTCTGCTCCGCGCCGCGCAGGATGGAGGAGATGTCCGCCTCACTGTCCGCATTCCGACGGATCAGAGGAAGGTCGCTGTAGATATGGGCGACGAGATACTCCAGTGCCTGATCGATCCTCCCCTTGGCATCGCCGGCTTTTAGCTGGAGCTGTTCCCCGTCCACATAGAATGTGGCGGTCTCGATGGCATGGGCGAGGGCTGCTCTTGCCTCCGCTTCGTACTTGCGCGCCTCTTCCTGATGGCCTCGGATGATGGTCTGCACGGACCGTGGGAGCTGCAGTACGTTCTTCTGCCGGACGTATTTTTCCACCTTCATGGCGTTTTCGAGGGTCTGATAATAGGGTGTGTCGGCGAGGACCACCAGCGCCTGTCCCAAGGACTCACCCGTCAGATGGAGGTCGGTTTTATCGACCGCATCGGTCGCCACTGTGAGGATGCGGAGCTTCATGCCGCCCGTGGCTGCGCCGATGGGGGTCGTGTCCACCATCGGGTCGATGGGGAAGTCATATTTGCCGTCATAGCGGTATTTCTTGGCGGTGTAAATATCGCCGAAGATCATGCTGCCGATCTTGGAGACGATGGCGGCGGTATCTACGACGGTATTGCGGTATATGCCGCGCTGGATGTCCTGCTCCTCGTCGGTGAGGAAGTGATAGACGTCCCCTGCGCGTCCGATGTAGTTCTGCATGAGGAGGCGTTCGAGCGATGCGCCCACCGTCTCGCGCATGGCGATCTTGTCCATGCTGATCCTGTCCGCCATGAGGATCACGATGTTGTCGCGTTTTGCCTTGACATCGTCGATGTAGCGCACGAGGTAGAGGAGCTTCAAGACGGCTACGTCCTGCACCGCGAGGCCATCGCCCGCCTCGGCTGCCCGCTCGGCGCGCTCGATGACGCGTCGGATGGAGCTGTCGAGGAAGGTATGCACGGTGTCATAGAAGAGGTGGAAGGGGGCGAGCGCGTATTCGTCCTGATGCTCGATTTTCTGCGCCGCCTCCTGAAAGCCGGACAGCATGGAGCGCTCGCCGCCGGAGAGATGCGTGCCGGAGTTGCCGTGCTTTCGGATCTCAGCGAAGACCTTCTGCATGAGGATGAACTGATAGGGTACGAAGGGGAAGTTCCGCACAAATGCGCGGGCGTCCCGATAGCCCTTGATGTCGCCCACCGCCTCGGTGAAGCTGAAGAGGTTTCTGAGGACGGAGTCGTTCTCTTCGTAGATGGCTTCCAGCTCTTGCTCGGCCTCCGGCGTTTTCTTCAAGATGCGTTTCTGTATGACCTCGTCCGCCGAAGCCGATGAGAGGGAGAGCCGGGTCTTGAAGCGCGCCTGAATCCGAGAGAATTCATTTTCGCGCGCCTTGATGACTTCGTCGATGGCCTCTTGCCCCGTGCAGACGACCCAGACCTTGCCGCGGCACGCGCTGCCGATCGTCTCCACCAGCGACTGGAGGTTCAGGAGGAGGTCGGTGTCGCTGCCCACATACTGGCCCACCTCGTCGATCATGAAGAGCAAGCGGAAGTCCTGCGGCCGGGCTTCCACGTATTCTCTGATCTCGGAGACGAGCCTTGCGATGGAGATCTCTACGGTCTCCGTACCGTTGAACCAGTTCTTGGCGGCGCTCTCGCTCATGCCGACACTCGCCATGAGCGTCTCCACCACATCATCTTCAAAAAAGGCAAAGGAGTCCCGCGCCTCCAGCCACGATGTGCCGTGCTTTTGTGCAAAGGTGCGGCGAAACGCCTCGGTTCTGCCCTGTTTTTCTATGAACTGCTCCAGCTTGGCGACCTTCAGATCCTCTCCATAGAAGCCCAGATAGTTGTAAAACATCTTGGCAAATACACGGAGAACCGCCGTTTTGTCTTTGTTGCTGAAGCCTTGGATGTCGATGTTGAAGAGGATGGTGTCTGTCTTTCCCCTGGTGGCGTCGTCAATCATCCGAAAGGTGTCGGCATCATCCTCGAGCTTCCTGCGGAAGCGCTCGACCGTTCGGATTCCCTGCACGTCCCTGTTCTCCAGGAGGTAGGAGAGCATCTTGAGAAAGTGCGACTTGCCGCTGCCGAAGAAGCCGGAGATCCATACGCCGATGTCCGCGGTGTCCTCCCCGAACGATGCGCCATAGTTGCGGAAGAATGTCCGGAGGTGCTTTTTCAGCTCGCGCGTGATGACATACTCATCAAGCTCTTGGACGAGGACGCGGCTCTCATCCTGATCGACCTTGACCACGCCGTTGATCTTGCGGTTGATGTCCTCTGCGAACATATCTTTTATCATCATAACGCGCACCTCTTTCGTCGGCCTATACGATATTGAATGCCCGATAGTACGGATTGGGCGTCAGCTTGTCAAACAGTCTTACATAGCGGCCATCGAATGTCCCCGGATACATGACTAGGATCGGTACGTCGGAAAAATGCGGCTGCATGGCATCGAGCAGCGCATGGACGCGAATGAAGGGAAACGCCTCCCCCACACCCGTGATGAGAATGACGTCGCCGACGCTATGAGGCACGGCCTTCATTTTTTCGATGAAGGCAAGGTTGTTCGCGATCCGCGCCAAGTGCGCCAAGATGAACGCATGGCCTTTTTTATTCTCAAGATCGGGGATCTTGTCCGTAATGCGTTTGTCCTTGCAGATGTCGAGAAATACGCGGTAAAGGTGATACTCTATGATGCGGCAGCCGAGGCCGGCGTCCTGGGTCAAGCGCTCCGTAAAATGGCGAACCGCCATTTCCTCCTTGGGATCATAGCAGAACATGCGAATGTTGACTTCGTTGGACAGCCCTTTTCCTTTGAGAAAGTCTGGGCTCTCGATCAGCTGCCGAAGGGCGTCAAGACGCTCGTTCAATTTGCTCATCCATCGATTCTCCTATCCCAAACAGTTGAACGCCGGGAGGGCGATTTCCTGCCCGGCCGCCCGCATGGCGTGCTCCAAAATCGGGCTGAGCAGCACGGGGTTCAATCTCCTCGCTGCAACGCTATCCAGATACGCGTTCTCCACCAGTGTCCTTGTGAGGACTTGCCTGAGCTTTACGATCGTATTGTCGCTCCATGCGGCGACCCAATCATCCTGCTCTTGCAGGCGCAGGAAAAACGCGTGCAGGTCCGCCCTGCCGAAGGAGCTGTCCAAGTGACGATATTTCGCGCCGATCACCGTGACCATGAAATCCCATACCAGGCGATATTGCCGCATCATGGCATAGAGACAGATCTGCTTTGCCACATCGGCGGATTCCCCGGCGATGGCAGCGATCAAGGTCCGATCGGCAAGGGCATCCAAGCGTCGCAGGCAGGTGAGAGCCATCCGGCGAACGGATTTCTCTGTTGGATATTGAAAAAGATTTTCAGAGATGATCTTTGTCAGGACTTCATCCCTTTCAAGTCCTTCCGTCACCAGTTTCGCCGTGGTTCGCATTTCATGAAACAGGAACTGCTCCCGTGTCAAGACAGCACTGTACGGGCTGGACTCTTTGCGTTTTCTGTCGATGTTCTGCGGCATGATTTACCTCCGGCCGTGCTGTCCTCCATCTGCACTGTGCGTGGCTGAGTTTGCCTTTCCCGTGCGGCAATTTGTGGTAAAGCTTACAAAATCCAACGGCAAAAATGGTCTCATCGCACCTCGACCTGACACATCCGCATCGCCGCGAGTGCATTCGCGTGACTCTCAGGCGTGACCCCCGCGCAGCAGGAGGCATCGACACGGATGTGCTTTTCGGGGTAGAACGCCTTCACGAGGAGGGCGTTGGAGATGACGCAGATGTCCGTACAGAGCCCGACGAACTCGATTTCGTCATAGTCCGCAAGCGCAGCGGGGAGGGTGGTCGCGCCAAACGTAGGCTTTTCGAGGATGGCGGCCGCCTCCCGTACAAAGGGTTGGAGCGCCTCTGCGATCTCCCACCCCGCCGTGCCGCGGATGCAGTGCTCGACGGGGAGCTTTTGCCCCTCCTGCGTCCGGAGGTAGTCCGCGCCGTGCGTGTCCATGGTGAAGATGAGCGCCGTCCCCTCTGCGCGTGCGGCGGTGAGCTTGTCCACGAGATGCGGCAGCATCGCCTGCGCCTCGGGCGTCCCGAGCGCCCCGTCGATAAAGTCATTCTGCATATCTACGACCACGATTGCGTTTTGCATGATGTGTCCTCCTTTAGGAAGCACTGATAAATTCAGCCGCGCCATCTTAGCGCATCTTTTTTGCCTGCTTTCCGCCCGCAAATCCTCCACATAGCCCTTGCTATGCGTCCGGTTTGCTGCCTCAATCGGACGAAAAAATCTACGCCAATCTGCAGGTCTATTTTATCAGCGATTCCTTTACTCCCCAAACAGCTCGGCATGCGTTCCCGTTGCCGCTGCGGATAGAATCAGCCGTTCCTCGAAAATCTGATACATGAGCAGCCAATCCGGCTCAATATGACACTCGCGGAAATCGCGCAGATTCCCACCAAGCGCATGGTCACGGAATTTGTCAGGGAGTACCACTCCACGTTGCAGGAGGGTCAATACATCAATGAGTTTCGCGATGTCTTTGCCGCGTTTTTTTGCACGGCGTACATCACGCTTCATACGGTTCGTATAGACGATCTGATACACGTTAGTCCTCCAACATAGACGCCACTGCCTCCTCTGCAGAGGAGAATGGACCATGTAGATTCTTTCCCGTACGGCTGTCATGCACCGCCTCCATCAAGTCCTCGGGCAATTCATAATGAGCCACGGAGAACGGAATGCCCGCATGTGCGATGGACGCACGCAAAAAAATCTGAATCGCCGTTGCCATATCAAGTCCAAGACCGGCAAAGAGATTGTCCGCCTCCTGTTTCACATGATCCTCGATCATCAGTTCAAATCGCGTCATGATTCGTACCTCCATATTTGCTGTGGGTTCATTATACCACATTTCCCCGCATCCGTGGGCACATTCGATGCACGCAAATAGGGCGGCTCGACAAAGCAATGAGCTTCGTGGAACCGCCCTTTTCGTATGGGGAAATCTCACGTATTCTTCGCAATGATTGCGCCGATGACGGCGCCCGCGATGATGGCAGTGTTGACGCTGCCCTGCGAGTAGCGCTTGCCCTTCTTATGCTTGCGCTTGCCGCCCCATGCGAGCTGCTGCATCGCGGCGCTGCCGTCCGCCGTGGTAAATGTATGTAAATTTATTGAGCTCTGCTAAGGAAGCGCTGATAAATTCAGCACTGCCATCTTGGCGCATCTTTTCCGCCCTGCCT